>JGI25382J37095_10000064_pt1 | contig 16995 bp, 20 predicted proteins | sample GraSoi013_1_40cm_3_FD_37095 | JGI IMG/M metagenome (IMG submission 37095)
CGTCCTGGCGGCGATGCTCGCGGTGCTACCGTGCGTGGGCGCCGGGCTCGCGCGCGTGTCGGCCCATCGCGCGGTGCGGGCCCTGGCGGTGGAGGTGGCCCGGCAGGCCGGCCCCGACGATGTGGTGGCGCACGAGGGACCCCTGGAGAACTCCGGCGCGCTCGAGTGGTACAGCAGGCGGCGGCCGGTGATCGTCGACGGCGGTCGAAGCGTGCTGGCGTTCGGGGCGACGCTGGATGGCGGGGGTGAGATCGTCTGGGAGCCGGCCCGGCTGCGGCGGGCCTGGGAGAGCGAGCGTCGCGTCTGGGTGGTGACGACGCGCACGCCCGAGGGCAGCGTGACCGCCGGCCTNCCCGGCGCCCGGCTCGTCGCCGCCTCCGGGGGGCGCCGGCTCTACGTGAATCGCTGATGGGGGCGCCCGGAAGCCGGTATAAATAGGAGNCTCATGGCCGACTACGTCCGCACGCTGTTCCTGCACCCGCCGTCCTTCCAGGGCTTCGACGGCGGCGCCGGCTCCCGGTATCAGGCCCGCCGGGAAGTCCGCTCGTTCTGGTATCCGACCTGGCTCGCGCAGCCGGCGGCCCTGGTGCCCGGCAGTCGCCTGGTGGACGCGCCGCCCGCCGGGCTCGCGCTGGAGGACGTCGCCCCGCTGGCGCGCGATTACGAGCTGGCCGTGCTCCACACCAGCACGCCGTCCTTTGCCTACGACGTCAGGGTCGCCGAGGCGCTCAAGCTCGCCAACCCGGGGCTACGGATCGGTCTGGTCGGCGCCCACGTCGCCGTCCAGCGCGAGGCGGCGCTGGCCGCGTCGCGCGCGCTCGACTTCGTCTGCGGCAGCGAGTTCGACTTCACGATCCAGGAGGTGGCGCAGGGTCGGCCGCTCCACTCGATCCCCGGGCTGTCCTATCGCGTCAACGGCGGGCTCCGGCGGACGGGCGAGCGGCTGCCGCTCGAGAACATGGACGCGCTGCCGTTCGTGGTCGACGTCTACCACCGCGATCTCGTGGTCGAGCAGTACTTCATCGGCTATCTGCTCCACCCCTACGTGTCGCTCTACACGGGGCGGGGCTGCCGGTCGAAGTGCACGTTCTGCCTGTGGCCCCAGACCGTCGGCGGCCAGCGCTACCGCACCCGCAGCGTCGAGCACGTCGTGGCCGAGATCGCGCGCGCCCGTCGGCTCTTTCCTCAAGTAAGGGAGTACTTCTTCGACGACGACACGTTCACCGATGACCTGCCTCGTGCCGAGGCGATCGCCCGCGGGCTCGGGGGGCTGGGCGTCACCTGGTCGTGCAACGCCAAGGCCAACGTGCCCTGCGCGACGCTCAAGGTCCTGAAGGACAACGGGCTCCGGCTGCTGCTGGTGGGCTACGAGTCGGGCAGCCAGGCCATCCTCAACAACATCAAGAAGGGGCTCCGCGTCGAGCGGGCCCGGCAGTTCACGGAGCAGGCCAAGGCGCTCGGCATCAAGATCCACGGCACCTTCATCATGGGGCTCCCGGGGGAGACGCGGGAGACGATCGAAGCGACCATTCGGTTCGCCCAGGAGATCGATCCCGACACGCTCCAGGTGTCGCTGGCCGCTCCGTACCCCGGGACGGCGCTCTACCGCGAGGCTCTCGAGCATGGCTGGCTGGCGGAAGGCGACCTCGTCGACGGCCGGGGCGTGCAGACGGCGGTCATCGGCTATCCGCACCTGCCGCGCACGGAGATCTTCGCCGCCGTCGAGCAGTTCTATCGGCGCTTTTACTTCCGCCCGCGGAAGATCTTCGCGATGGCCTCCGAGATGGTCCGCGACCCGGCAATGGGCCGGCGGCGGCTGAAGGAGGGGCTGGAGTTCCTCCGCTTCCTCTCGCGGCGCCGGGAGGCCCCGGCCGCGACCTGAGCGCTCAGCGCCCGCGCGCCTGCTCGCCTCGCAGGGTCAGGCACGTGCTCGTCGCGCGGGCGACAAGCTCTCCCTCATCGTCCCGTACGTCGCACTCGACGAGACCGACCGTCCGCCCCGCCTTGACGACGCGACCCTCGGCCCGGAGCCGGGCCTTCCAGACCGGCTTGAGAAAGTTGATCTTCAGCTCCAGGGTCGTGAACGTCTCGGCCTCGCCCAGGGTACTGGCGTACGCGATCCCCATGGCGGCGTCGGCCACGTCGCAGAGCACCCCGCCGTGCACCGTGCCCATGGGGTTGGCGTGGCGCTCGCTCGCCTCGAGCTCAACCACGGCCCGGCCGGGCTCGACGGCGGTGATGGTGAAGCCTACGAGCTCCGCGATCGGTGGTGGCGGCACCTCGCGCCGGAGCATCATCTGGAGGAGGTCGAGCAGCCTGGGCATGGCGCCTCCTCTCAGCGTGATCGCCTGACGAGCATGGCGAAGATCATGGCGTGGGTGATGAAGAGCGCGGGTACGACCAGCGTGGGAATGTACCAGGCCGAGCCCAAGTGCGGGCCCACGCCGCGGGTGTTTCCCTGAAAGAACGCGTACACCAAGTCTACCGTCCCCACCACATTGAAGAGCCAGACCAGCGGCAGGGCCAGGGACCAGCGCCACCGGAGCGCGAGGAGGGCGGCCAGCGCGAGCAAGGCCGCCAGGAGGTCGCCGTAGGCGGCGGGCCGCGCGAACTCCGGGGCCAGGGTGGGGGCCGCCACCGCGGGAACCAGGAACACCAGGCCCAGATAGCGGAAGGCATGGATGAAGAGCAGAGGGGGCAAGGCGGCGGGGAGGGGCAGCGCGGCCAGGCGGGGGCCCACGTACCACCTCGCGATCAGGCCGTAGACGACGAAGCTGAGCACCACCTGAACCACGAAGATCTGAAAGCTTTCCATCCTGACCTCCGCTCCGGCCGCTCTGGGCCGCTACCTTGTAAAATAGTAGTCAGTACTCTTGTGCATGTCAATATAGATTTACTATGAAGTAGCCAAACGCTATACTGACGCTATGCCCAAGCACTACGGTCAACCCTGTCCGGTGGCGAAGTCGCTCGAGCTGGTGGGCGAACGGTGGACGCTGCTCGTGGTCCGCGATCTGCTGGCGGGACCGCGCCGCTTCCAGGACCTCCAGACGTCGCTGCCGGGGATCGCGCCCAACATCCTGTCGGAGCGGATCAAGCGCATGGAGGAGCACGGACTGGTCGCCCCCCGCCTGTACTCCGATCATCCGCCGCGCGCGGAGTACGCGCTGACCGACAAGGGGCGGGAGCTGGGCCTCGTCGTGGGGGCCCTGGCCCAGTGGGGCGCGCATCACGTGTATCCGCAGCAGGCGCTCGTGCACGAGGACTGCGGGCACGCGGTGAAGCTCGTCTACTTCTGTCCGGAATGCAGCCGGCGGGTGCGGGGTGAGGGCGTGAAGCTCGCGCGGGCTCCGCGCCGCCGCCGCGCCCGTCAGCCTTCGAGGAGCTCGGCCACCGTCACGAAGTCGTAGCCGGCGGCCCGGAGGCCGTCGATCATCAACGGCAGCGCCTGCCCGAGCCGGGCGGGCGCCCCGGCCACGCCCTCGGCGTCGTGCAGGTCGACGATCGCGCCCGGCCGCGCGCGGCGGAGAACGTGCTGCGCCTGCCTCGGGGCCGGCTGACGGCGCAGGCCCTCCGACTGGATCGACCAGAAGACGCAGCGCTCACCGTAGCGCCGGAGCGCGCCGAACATCGCCGCGTTCACCATCCCCCAGGGCGGGCGGAAGTGGCGGGGCTCCCGGCCGATCAGATAGCCGAGGAAGTTGTGCGCGCGGCCGATCTCGGCGGCGGTCTGGGCGGGGCTGCAGAACCACAGACTCCGGTGCGACCAGCTGTGATTGCCGATCTCGTGCCCGGCGGCGGCGATGGCCCGGGCGACGTCGGGCGCGCGCGCGGCCCGTCCGCCGACCAGAAAGAACGTCCCGCGCACGCCGCGCTCTTCCAAGATCTCGAGGATGTGGGGCGTCCAGCGGGCGTCGGGGCCGTCGTCGAATGTCAACGCGATGCGGCGCTTGGCGGGCGAGCCGCGCCAGGCGCAGCCCGCGGTGAGTAGGTGAGGCACCCCGGCGTAGCCGACCCAGACCCCGGCGGCGATGCCGAGCGCGACGCGCGCCAGGCTCACGGCAGGATCTCCTCGCGCTGGAGGGCGACGCTGACGACGCGACGGCTGGCGCCCGGCCGCCGGCGGCGGCGCATCTGCCGGCGGAGCCGCTCGAGCAGCCGCGGATCGGTGAGCGCGCGCTCGAGGACGCGGGAGAGGTCCCGGCGCCCGCGCGCCACCAGGGCGATGCCGCACCGGGACGCGAAGCGCTCGTTGCGGCGCTCCTGCCCGGGCAGCGAGCCGTAGAGGACGAGCGGAAGCCCGACCGCCATCGCTTCGGCCAGCGTCATGCCGCCAGCCTTGGTGATGAGCACATCGGCCGCCGCCATCAGACGGTGGATGTCGCGCACGTGGCCGAGCGTGCGGATGTCCGTGCCCCGCGCCAGTCTCTGCACCGCCGCCTCGACACGCGCGTCGGTTCCGGCCACCACGACGCCCTGCAGAGGTAGCGGGGTGCGGGCCAGCGCGCGGGTCACGTCGGGCAGGCGGCCCAACGAGGCCTGGGCTCCGGCCATTGCCAGCACGACCGGCTGGCGCGCCGAGAGGCCGAAGGCCCTCCGGGCCGCCACCGGATCCACGGGTGTCTCGAACTCCGCGCGCACGGGCACGCCGGTGACCACGATGCGCTCGGGCGCGATGCCGCGGGCGACGAAGTCGTGCTTGACCTCCTCGGCCGCCACGCAGTACCGGTCGACGTGCGGCGCAATCCACTGGCTGTGGGCCACGAAGTCGGTGACGACCGTGGTGTGGGGCGGCACGCGCACACCGCGCTCGGCGAGGGAGGCCACGGCCACGGCCGGCGTGGCGTGAACGGTCACGACGACGTCCGGCGCCAGCCGCTGGAGGAGGCCGAACAGGCGCCCGGCCCCGAGGCGCGTGGCGCCGCAGGCGAGCAGCGAGTCGCTCGTCATCCGGTCGCCCAGCGCGTAGGCCGCGCCCCAGGCCAGCGGCGCGCGGCGCAGCACCCAGTAGTACAGGCCGCGCGAGAGCCGCTCGAAGGCGGGATGGACGAGCTCCCGGAAGTGGTCCACGACCGTCGCGGAGGCGCCGGCGCGCTCGAAGGCGGTGGCCAGGCTCTGGGCGGCCACGTTGTGGCCCGAGCCGTAGCTGGCGGTGAGGATGAGGACGCGCATCATGGAAGGTCTCTTATCCTACCCCGGGGTCTGTTGACACGCCCGCCCTCTATGAGTGCCTTCTCTGGCCGCGGCCGATTAGCTCAGTTGGCAGAGCGCTGGCCTCATATGCTGGCGCCGACGACGATAGGCCCCCTCGGTAAGTCGCACACTTNCCGATGGGTTTTCGTTTTTGGCCTCCGATTCCAACCGTCGCAATCCGCTCATCCAGGCTCCTGACGGTTACAATGACGGTGACATGGAAGTGGGGCTCTGGCGTCATGGAGTCGTCGCCTATCGCCTCGATGAGGGCCAGCGCCGCCCCAGCCAGGCGCTCATGAGGGGCCGCTGGGGGGTGAAATCGGGGAAGCCCGCGGCGCCGTCCAGTGATCGCCTGACCAGGCTTGCTGCCGTCGGCATAGGCGCCGCGGTTGCCGCGATCATCGCCGGGCTCGTCGGATGTGCCACTCCAGCCCGTCACAGCGGAGCTCCCTATCGGCAACTGGACAAAGACACCGAATATAGCGTCGAAGACCGCCCGAACGGCTTCCGCCTGTCGGTGACGCACTCGCGCCATCAATTCTGGCCGGAACTCTCGAAGGTTGAACGCGCATGCCGAACAACGGTGATAAGTGTCGCCCACGATATCGCCGTTCAGCGCGGCCGCCGTATCCGACCGATCCCTGAGGAGCGCGTCCGGGTCGATACTGGCCGGAACATTTGGACCGGCGTCAGCTTCTGTTCGGCCAGCGCCACCGCAGAGTACGAGTAGCCGGCTAGCTCTATGACGTGAACTCCGCTTACCGCGCAGGAATTCGCAAAAAAGGGGTGGAGAGGCGATGCCGCGGCCTAAAGACGACGTTCTGCGAACGGGCACGGTGACGGTGGAAGAGGGCGACAGGGTCTATACCGCCGAGTATGAAGTCCTGAAGGGCGGCATGCTGAGACTCAAGGGGGCCGGACCACGCAGCTCGGAGGAATGACGGAGGAACAGGCTAGCCCGGACGCTGCTCCTTGAGATCATCTGGTCCGGCGTAGCGGACCAAGAGGGGCTGGGACGCCCGAAGCAAAAGTGAACGCCGGCGATCAGGAACTGCGAGCGGAGATCCGTTGCCTCCGGGTCACTGTCCAGCGGCTAGGGGAAGAGAACCGCGATCTGCGGGAACGCGTTGCCTTCCTGTCCCAGGAGCTTGAGCGAATGCGCGCAAAGGTGCCCGCGCGGCTGTCGACGTCATGAGCACATTCAGGTTGCCGCTGGAGCGCATCGACGCGAGGACGCTCGACTCCCTGCGAGCGGAGGCTGTCGCTGAGGATCGCCAACTCGATTACAAGGAGCAGTTGCCGCCGGAGGGCGACGACCGGGTGGCCCGCGAAGCAAAACGCGAGTTCCTATGCGACATCAGCTCGTTTGCGAACAGCGTCGGTGGGGACCTGATCTACGGCGTGCGTGGGGCTCGTGATGGCGACGGCGTCCCTACCGGCACGCCGGAGGCGGTCGTCGGACTGCCGGGTGTCAACCTTGACCAGGCGCAGCTCCGCTTGGACTCGCTGCTTCAACACGGCGTTGATCCGCGCATTCCCGGAGTACGCTTCCAGCCAATTTCGCATGGTTCCGAGCCACCGTGCCTTGTCATTCGCGTCCCGCAGAGCCCGCTGCGGCTGCACATGGTGACGTATCAGAGATATGGTTTCTACGCTCGCGGTGCCTCTGGCCGATACCAGCTAGACGTCCGACAGATCCGCGCTGGCTTTCTCGAGGTGGAGACCGCTCAGGAGCGGGTGAGGCGCTTCAGGCTTGACCGTGTCGCGCGCGTCTTGGCTGGCGAGACGCCAGTCCCGATAGGCGCCGGGTCAACGTTGATCTTCCACGCGCTTCCGCTCACGCAGCTGGATGTGTGGCCTACGTTCCTCACGCTGGCCGACGACGTATCGCGCATCGTCTCGACGAATCTGCTCTTGCCTCTGGATGGGTCTCCTGGAAACTGGCGGTACAACCTCGCTGGGTTCGTCATCCATACAAGCCGACACGATAAAAGCCGCGACACCTACACTCAGCTCTTCCGTGACGCAGGCATTGAAGCCGCCGGCGCTATCCTGTCTTTCAGTAAGGACCGCCGGGGCTTCTACGGGCGCGCCATGGAGGACGCCACGATCCCGCCCTCGCGCGGGCTCAACAGCTTTGGAAGCTGCTTGGAGTAACCGGGCCGATCCTCCTAGGCTTGACGCTGTCGGGAGTCAAAGGGTGGAAGATGCTTTACGGCCCCATTGGGACATGGGAGCCCGAAGAGGCCTTCGATACTGATCTCGCAATCATCCCCGACGTTGTCATACAGGACGAGAGCGTCCCGGCTGAGCAAGCTCTCAGACCGCTCTTCGACCTGGCGGGGAACGGAGGCGGGTGGGCTCGCTCCCCGTCCTACGACCCAGTTACCGGTGAGCGAAAGAAGCCACGCTAAAGTTCCAGGCCGGTGGGCAAGTAGAGCGCTACGATGATTCGACAGCATGGTCATCGCGTATGCAACCTACGGCAGGCGCGCACGAGCGCGTCTTTCCCGTCGGCCCGACGCGAGCTGGCAGGCGGCATCGGGGATGGTTTGTAGCCACCCCCGGCCGGGCCCTCGGGCCTGAACATAGCTCTTGACATATATCACCCTAGGGTTATACTCCTTCCGTGAGTCCTTGGCGGGTTGATGAGTACCGGACGGCGGCCGGGCACAGCCCGATCCGAGGCTTTATTGACGACTTGGACAAAGACGCACAGGCCGATGCGCTTGCGCTGATCCGGCTGGCTGAGGAGTACGGCAACCGACTCCGCGAGCCGCATTCAAAGGCGCTTGGCGGAGGGCTCTTCGAGCTGCGCCGGAACCAAGTGCGGATGTTCTACATCTTNGAGCCTGGTCGGATTGTCCGGCTGCTGAGCGGGGTGGTCAAGAAGCAGGATCGGATCCCGCCGGCGGTGCTGGAGCAAGCGCGCGCGTATCAACGGGAGTGGGAGGAGCGGCGAGCGCCGGCGAAAAAGAAGTAGCGACAAGGAAGAGACGCGAAATGGCAGGGCAGAAGAGACACGAAGTAGCAGGACAGGAGAGACGCATGAGGGCTCGAAAGACGGCGCTGATGAAGTGGGTGGATCAGAAGCTCGCGGGGGATCCGGTGCTCAGGGAGCGGGTCGAGGCGGCGCTGAACGAGATGCGGATTGAGCAGGAACTGGCGTCGCTCCGCGAGCGCCGCGGGGTGACCCAGCAGCAGCTGGCGGGCCTGATCGGAGTGAGCCAGCCGCAGATCGCGAAGCTGGAGTCGGGCAAGGCGAAGAACCTTGAACTGCGGACTCTTTACCGCTGGGCGACCGCCCTCGGGGCCAAGCTCACCATTGGCATCGAGGCCGGTAACGGCCGCCGCCGGGCCCGGGTCGCCGCCGGATGATAAAGACGATCGCCCTGCGGCTCCCGAAAAGGCACTCCGCCATGACCTCCGGCGCACGGCCGTCCGCAACCTCGTCAACGCCGGCGTCCCGGAGCGGGTCGCCATGAAGATCACCGGGCACAAGACCCGGGCCGTCTTCGACCGCTACCACATCGTGAGCCTGGCGGACCTCCGGGAGGCCGCCCGCCGGATGGACGGTGACAGTCTCGGTGACAATCGGCAGGGGGGTACTTGAAAACCGTCCCCTAAGTGTGTAACTTCCCGGGCGGGGACGATTAGCTCAGTTGGCAGAGCGCTGGCCTCACATGCCAGAGGTCACTGGTTCGAGTCCAGTATCGTCCACCATTACCTCCCTCTCTGGGATTACATCGGGAGCGTCGCATGAAGGTCTCGATTTTCTTTGACGGTGGGAATTTCTACCGCTCGCTGCTCCGCTTCGATGAGTCTCTCCGGGTCGACTACGATCGGCTGGCGCTCTGGATCACCCACGCCGTCGGCGGATCCACCGCGACCTTCGGCGGCGCCTACTACTACGTCGGCATCACCCCCGACGCGCCGCCGCTCGTGGAGGCGTTCCTCAAGGGGCTGGAGCTGCGGCCGGGGTACTTCGTCAAGCGCGAGCCGCGGGTCCGCCGCTCGGGGCGCTGCTTCGCCTGCGGCGCCGACTACGAGTACACGACGGAGAAGCGGGTGGACACGCGCCTGGTCGCCGACCTCATCCACTTCGCGGCCCACGGCGCCTACGACACCGCCGTGCTGGTCTCGGGCGACGACGACTTCGTCCCCGCCGTGGAGGCGGTCAACGCGCTGGGCAAGCAGGTGTGGGTCGCCACCTGGTCGGCCGAAGAGCTCTCCAAGGATCTGCGGGTGCGCTGCTTCGGCCACATTCACCTGAGCGAGGGCGTGGGGGCGTTCCGCGTGGAGCGCGCCCGCATCCCGGCTTCCCGCGCGCCGCGGCCATCGGCGGGCCAGGCGACCGAGCGATTACTGGCCGAGCTGCAGCGCGCGGAGGCGCGGCTGCCCCACGTGGGCCGGGGCTACTTCGTCATGCGCTGGCGGTCCCACCTGCTGCCGCCGGCGGGGCCCGAGCGGGAGGCGCTCGTGCAGCAGCTCATCGAGGCCGGCCTCGTCGAGGAGTTCGAGGCTACCGACGCCGAGGGGCGCTCGGTTCGGGCCATCCGGAGCCGGATGGCTACGAGCCCAGAAGGCGTGTCAGCAGCCGGTTGACGCTCTCGGTGAGCGTCTCCTCCCGGGAGCGGCGCTGCGACGCGCGGGGGTTGTCGCAATCGGGCTCGAGATCCGTCATGTCCAGCATTCCTCCCGCGAGCGCGAGCCGCGTGCTCCCGTCGCTCACGCGGAGCACCTGGAGCGTCTGGGCCCACGTCTCGGCGGCGGTCCGGAAGGGCCGGCGGCCCTCGCGGCAGAAGATCGGCTCCCCCCGCTCGACCTGCACGTCGACCAGGACCGCGTGGTCGGCGCCGACCTCGCGGGCGCGGGCGAGCGCGACGCGCGCGTCCAGCTTCCCCTCCGTCACCAGCTGCGCGTCGCGCGGAAGCACGGCCCGTGCGTTCAGGCCCTCCAGGAGCGCGCCCTCATAAGCCACCGGCAGCGTCGAGCGATCGCGATCGCTGAAGGCACCCGGCGTGGCCAGGGTCACCCGCACGAACACCGCGGGCTGGCGGAGCTCGGTGGATCTGAAGTCGCGGGCGCGCGCCGGTGCCGACTTGGGCGAGTCGGATTCGCGCGGCGGCGAAGCGCAGGCCGCTGCGAGCAGAAGAACCGCGGCCAACGCCCACACCGGCATGACGTCAGGGTATCATTCCCCGCATGACCCTCGCGGAGCGCCTGGCCGCCTTCGCGGCCGGGCTGGCCTGGGACGATGTGCCGCCCGCCGTCGTCGAGAGCGTGAAGCTCCGGACGCTCGACATCCTGGGGATCGCCCTGACCGCCTCGACGCACGAGTTCGCGCCGGCGGTGCGCGGCGCGCTGGAGGCCTGGGGAGGGCGGGGCGACTGCACGGTCGTGGGCGCCAAGGTCACGGCGGCCGCGCCCCTGGCCGCGCTCGCCAACGGTACGCTGGCCCACGGGCTGGACTTCGATGACACCCACGCGGCCTCGATCACCCACGCCTCCGCGGTGGTCGTTCCCACCGTGCTCGCCGTCGGCGAGAGCCAGGGCGCCGACGGGCGGAGGCTCGTGACCGCCGCCGTCGCCGGCTACGAGGCGATCGCGCGCCTGGGCATGGCCGCGCCCGGCGCTTTCCATGCGCGCGGCTGGCACGCCACGGCCGTGTGCGGCCCGTTCGCCGCCGCGCTGGCCGCAGGCACAGGCGCCGGCCTCGATGGACCGGCGCTCACCGCGGCGCTGGGGTTGGCGGGGAGCTTCGCCTCCGGCGTGCAAGAGTTCCTGGAGGACGGTTCCTGGAGCAAGCGGGTGCATGCGGGGTGGGCGGCTCACGCGGGCGTCGTCGCCGCGGCACTCGCCCGCGGCGGATTTCTCGGTCCGCCGACGATCCTCGAGGGCCGCTTCGGCCTCTACCGAACATTCCTCGGTCTCGATCCGGACAGGCGCCCGTTCGAGACGCTGGGCCGGGAGTGGGAGACACTGCGCGTGGGCTTCAAGCCGTACCCGTGCTGCCANTACCTGCACGCGTTCGTCGACTGCGCGCTGGCGCTTCGGCGCGCGCACGGCGTCTCGCCGGAGGCGATCGACANCGTGGAATGCCTGGTGCCGGCCGGCGAGGTGCCGATCGTGTGCGAGCCGCGCCCGGCGAAGCTCCGGCCCCGCACATCCTACGACGCTCAGTTCAGCCTGCCCTATACGATCGCCGCGGCGCTGCTCGACGACCGCATTGGGCTCGACACGTTCACGCCGGAGCGGTTGGGCGACGGGCGCCTCCTGCGCCTGGCGGAGAGAGTCGTGCACGCGGTCGATCCGGCGTCCCACTTTCCCCAGGGCTTTCCGGGGTGGGTGCGGCTGCGCCTGGGCGACGGCCGCGTCCTCGAAGCGCGCGAGCCGGACGGCCGCGGCGGCCCCAGCCGGCCGCTCGGCCGGGAGGCGATCCTCGAGAAGTTCCGCGACAACGCCGCGCGCGTCCTGCCGCCCAACCGGGTCGACGAGATCGAGCGCGCGGCGCTGAGCCTCGACGCGCTCGATGACGTGGGCGCCCTCATGCGGCTCTGCCGCGCGTAGCCGGGGCGCAGGGGAGGCGCTCTATGGACTTTGCGTTCACCCCGGAGCAGGAGGAGCTGATCCGGACGCTGCGCGCCTTCGCGCGCAAGGAGCTGGCGCCGCGGTCCCGGCACTGGGACAAGACCGCCCAGTTCCCGTGGGAGGCCTGGCGGCGGATGGGCGAGCTCGGGCTCTTCGGTCTCCGCGCCCCGGTGGAGTACGGAGGCCAGGAGACGGACCTCCTCACGATGGGCATCGTGACCGAGGAGATCGCGCGCGGCGACTTCAGCTGCACCTACGGGCTGCAGCTCGCCGGCCTGGCCGGCGAGATCGTCGGGCGTAACGGGGCCGAGGAGGTGAAGAAGCGGTGGCTGCCGCCGATGATCGGCGGCGAGGCGGTGCTGGCCATCGGTCTCACCGAGCCGAGCGTCGGCTCCGACGCCGCCAACCTCGCCTGCCGCGCCGTGCGGGAGCGCGACGAGTACGTGATCACGGGCGAGAAATCGGGCATCAGCCTGGGCATGGTGGCTCACGCGATCATGCTCTTCGCCACCACCAACCCGGCGGCCAAGGCCCGCGGGGTGACGGCCTTCCTGGTGCCGCTCGACCTTCCCGGCGTGTCGCGGAGCCCGCTGCGCGACCTCGGCGCCCGCGCCATCGGGCGTGCCGTGCTCTCGTTCGATCACGTGCGGATCCCGGCCTCGCACCGCCTGGGCGAGGAGGGCAGCGGCTTCTACCAGGTCATGCGCGGCTTCGACTTCAACCGCGTGCTGATCGCTCTGGCGTGCCTGGGCGCGGCGCAGACCTCGCTGGAGGAGACGATGGCCTACGTGAAAGAGCGCCAGGCCTTCGGCAAACCGATCGTGCAGTTCGAGGGCGTGTCCTTCCCCATCGCCGAGGCGGCGACCTACATCGACGCGGCGCGCTGGCTCTGTTACCGTGCGCTCTGGCTGGCCGACCATGGGCAGCCCCACACGAAGGAGTCGGCGATGGTGAAGTGGTGGGCGCCCCGGCTCTCGGTGGAGACCATCCACCAGTGCCTGCTGCTGCACGGCCATTACGGCTACACCGACGAGCTGCCCTTCGAGCAGCGGCTGCGTGACGTGATCGGGCTCGAGATCGGCGACGGCACCGCGGAGGTCATGAAGCTCGTCGTCGCCCGCGAGCTGATGGGGCGCGAGAGCCTGCCGTACTGATGCCGCTGAAGATCTACACCCTTCGCGAGCGCCCCCAGCTCGAGGACGAGTTCCACCGCTTCGCCACGGCCGGCTGGCCGCGCTTCCTCGTCCAGCGGGACGAGCTGGGCGTCGGCCGCTACTGGCCGGAGCTGTACACCCGGTTCGCCGACTTCCAGTTCTACCTCTTCGACGGCGACAAGGTGGTCGGCATCGGCCACACGGTGCCGTTCGCGTGGGACGGCACCCCGGCCGGCCTGCCGGAGTCGACGGCGGCGATCTTGGAAAACGCCGTCGCCGCTCACCGGGAAGGGCGTCGGCCGACGGCGGTCTCGGCGCTGGCGGCCATCACCGCCGGCCACGAGGGCCGGGGCTACAGCAGCGAGATCCTCCGCGGCATGCAGGCCCTGACCCACCAGCACGGGCTCCGGGACCTGGTCGCGCCGGTGCGCCCAACGATGAAGGCGCGCTACCCGCTGGCGCCCATGGAGCGCTACGTGCGCTGGACACGGTCCGACGGCGCGCCGCTCGACCCCTGGATCCGCGTGCACTGGCGCCTGGGCGGGGAGATCGTGCGCGTTGCGCCCCGCACGCTGGTCATCGTGGGGACGGTCGCTCAGTGGGAGGAGTGGACCGAGATGGCGTTCCCCGACAGCGGCCCCTACGTGGTGCCGGGAGCGCTCCAGCCGGTGGTGATCGATCTCGAGCGGGACGAGGGGCGCTACGAGGACCCCAACGTCTGGATGCACCACCCCATGGCCACCTAGAGGGCGCCGCCATGGACCTGAACCTCGCGGGCAAGACCGTGATCGTCACCGGCGGCGGCTCCAACATCGGCCGCGCCCTGAGCCTCGCCTTCGCGCGCGAGCGCGTGAATCTGGCCATCGCCGAGATCGACGAGGGCCAGGGCCAGAAGGTCGCCGCCGAGGCGGCGGCGCTGGGCGCCAAGGCAGTGGTGGTGCGGACGGACGTGACGCAGTGGAACGACGTGCGCGCGATGGTCGGCACGGTGGAAGAGCGCTTCGGACGGGTGGACGTCCTGGTGAACAACGTCGGCTGGACGCGCGACGCGCTCTTCATGGAGAAGACCCGCGAGGAATGGGAGAAGGAGATCCAGCTCAATCTGTGGGGGATGCTCAACTGCACGCGGGCCGTGCTCGACGGCATGGTCCAGCGCCGCGCCGGGGCGATCGTCAGCATGGGCTCGGACGCCGGCCGCATGGGGGAGTTCCGCGAGGGCGTCTACGGCGCCTGCAAGGCCGGCGTCATGGCCCTCAGCAAGTCCATCGCCAGGGAGGTGGGCAAGTACGGCATCCGCCTCAACGTCGTCTGCCCGGGCATGACCATGCCGGAGGCCGACGACGAGATCGGCGAGCGGTCGATGTGGAACGCGCAGGAGAACCGGGCCTGGATGACGCCCGAGATGCGGGCGCGGATCGCCAAGGCTTACCCGCTCCGGCGAGTGGCGGCGCCCACCGACGTCACCGGTGCCGTCCTCTTCCTGGCCTCCGATCAGGCGAGCTTCATCACGGGTCAGACGCTGAGCGTCAGCGGCGGCTACACGATGATGTAGAGCTCTCGTCACCTCAGGGCGGACGCGTTCGCCCTGGCCACCAGCAGCTCGACCGCCCGGTCCACCTCGCCCTCCGTCGTGAACCGCCCGACGCTCAGGCGAANGGCGCCGCGCCCGAGCTCGGGCGGCACGCCCATCGCCTGGAGGACCGGCGACAGGTGGACCTGTCCCTCGTGGCAGGCGGAGCCGGTCGAGGTAGATCGGATTCATGTCGTCCGTCCTCTTTCGGCGCTTCAACCCTACACCGACACGGTGGCTGGAGTCGGAGCGGGGCGCCGCATCAGCCGCGCCACGACGAGGCCCGAGCCGAGCGTGAGCGCGGCCACCAGATGGATCGCGGCCCCGAGGCCAACGAGGTCGGCCACGAGCCCGGAGAGCAGCGCGCCCACTGCGTAGCCGAGGTCGCGCCAGAAGCGGTAGACGCCGAGGCTCGAGGCGCGCCAAGTCGGGTGGGCATGGTCGGTGATCGCGGCGAGCAGCGTGGGGTACACCATCGCGGTGCCGAGACCCTGCAGCACGGCGCCGATGAGCCAGGCCGCGTAGTCCGGGACCAGGACCGTCAGCCAGATCCCGCCTGCCTGGACGATCATGCCCCAGGCGATCAGGCCTTTGCGCCCGAACCGGTCGGAGAGCGGCCCGGTCGCGACCTGGAGCAGCCCCCAAACGCCAGGGTACACGGCCTTGACGACACCGATGCGCTCGACATCGAGACCGTGAGCCGCGAAGAAGAGCGGATAGAGCCCCCACGACATCCCATCGTTGAGGTTGTTGACGAGGCCGGCCTGACAGGCGGCGAACAGGCCCACGTTGCCGAGGCTGGTCACATAGAAGATGCGGCCCAGCGGCGGCGCGGCGGGGGCCGGCGCGCCCACGCTCGCGGGCGCCTCCAGGGCGACGTACCCGTGCGTTTCCCGGATCACCAAGACCGACATGAGGAGTCCGAGGGTCGAGATCGCGATGCCGAGGTAGAAGGGCTGGGGGCGGAGGGCGTAGTGTGCGGCCAGGTAGCCCGTGATCCACGACGTGGCGCCGACAGCGACGTAGCCCGCGAACTCGTTGAGACCGAGCGCCAGCCCGCGACGCTTCGGCCCCACCAGGTCGATTTTCATGATCACGGTCATCGACCACGCCATCGCCTGGTTCGCGCCGAGCAGCACGTTGGCGAGGTCGATCCACCACCAGACCGGCGCGTGGATGATGAGGAACGGGACGGGCAGGGCGAAGAGCCAGCCGGTGATGAGGACCGGCTTGCGGCCGAAGCGGTCAGACACCCGGGCCGATACCAAATTCAGGATCGCCTTCGTCACACCGAAGCTCACGATGAACGAGGTGATGGCGGTCTTCGAGCTGAGGCCGAATTCCTGCTCGCCGAGGAGCGGCAGCACGGTCCGCTCCAGCCCCACCATGGCCCCGACGAAGGCATTGAGGAGCACGAGCAGGGAGAACTGCGGCAGGTTCTCCCGAAGGCCGAGCCGCCGGTCCGTCACTCCCCGCTCAGGTTCCGCTGGCGATTCTCCACGAAGGCGGGTGGCTGGGCCGGGAGGTCGGCCAGTACGAAGCGAACAAAATCGGCCTTCGAGGTGAACTGCAGCGCCGGGTTGAACCGGCGCTCGAACCCGATAGTCGAGCCTGGCTTGCCGCTCAGCCCCTTGCCGCAGGCGGCTCCGCCGAAATGGGCAGGGTAGACCTCGATGTGGTCGGGGAGCTTGAGGAGCTTGCCGTAGAGGCTCTCGAAGAGCTGCTCGGCCAGCGCGGTCTCCGCCCCCTGGCCGAGGAGGTCGGGGCGGCCGACGCCGCCGGCGAACAGCGTGTCGCCGGTGAGCACGAACCAGGGCTCGGGAGCGCGCGTCCGGTCAGTGACGAGGATCGAGATCCCGTCAGGCGTGTGACCGGGCGTGTGGAGGATCGTCAGGCGCACGTTGCCGAGCTCGTGCTCCTCCCCGTCGGCGACCTCGACGTGGGGGAACGCCACCTCCGCCGCCTCGTGGAAGAGCACGGGGGCGCCCGTGGCGGCGCCGAGTCGGCGGGCGCCCGAAACGTGGTCGGCCTGGACGTGGGTCTCCAGGACGTGGGTGATGCGCATCGACTTCTGGGCGGCGGCCTCGAGGTAGGGCTCGATCTCCTGCTGTGGATCCACCACAGCGCAGGTGCCTGCGCCCCCTCAGCCGAAGAGGTAGCTGGCGCAGCCGGTCCTGGGAACGAGGAACTGGCGGAAGATCATGACGATGCTCCTTGGTCGCCGTCCGGAGCAATCGCCCGAATGACGGCGCCGATGATCGTGAGGGTGTCGGGAATCCCTTCTGCCTCGCCCTTGTCGAAGTCACCGGGCACCAACCCCATGGCGTTCGTGATGTGGGCGAGGCAGAGGACAGGCTTTCGCCGGGCCGCGGCGAAGGCGTAGAGGCCGGCCGCCTCCATCTCCACTGCCAGGATTCCCAGAGCCTGCGTGCCCGCCACGGCACCTGCGGTCTCGCGGAACGGCGCATCGGTCGTCCAGCTCGCCCC
>JGI25382J37095_10000069_pt1 | contig 16791 bp, 10 predicted proteins | sample GraSoi013_1_40cm_3_FD_37095 | JGI IMG/M metagenome (IMG submission 37095)
CCGGCTGCAGTGGGTCAATCACTGGCACGGTTCTATCAGTTACATGCGCAACCGGCGTCGCTCCGTTCAGCGTTCCCATAACCGGTACGACCGGTACCGCGCCTAACACTCTGTCCAGAGTAACGAGTGTCAGTGTCACCGTCCGGGATTTCAGCGTGTCAGCCAATCCAGTTTCGCTCAAAGTTTCAATTCCCACCGGTGGTACAGGGACTAATTCTTCGACGTTATCGTCTGTCGCGATCAATGGTTTTGCTGGTGCTGTTACGTTTTCTACGAGTGCTGCTCCGACAGGCTGCACCGCGAGCGTCTCTGGTGCGACCTTGACTGTCAGCTGTACTAGCGTTCCCAGTCCATCGACTTTCACCTTGACCATAACCGGTACCACTGGTACGAGTCCTAACACGTTGTCGAGGACAAAGCCTGTCTCCGTTACTGTAGTTCCTGGTCCTGATTTTGTCCTAACTTCGTCCTCGTCCAATATCGGTCCGCTCGTCACTGCTTGGCAAGCCGCGGACGGTACGCCGCAAGGGCCCCTGATAGGCGAGACGCTGATAACCGTGACGGCCATAAACGGTTTCACCGGGACTGTAACGCTATCATTGACTGTTCCCGCTGGTCTCACCGGGGCTCTGAACACAACCGCCCTCACCTTCGTGGCCGGTGGATTCACAAGGCTGAATGCCACGCTGGACGTTAGTTCTACCGCCGCGGCAAACTATAGTGCATCGGTCGCCGCTTCGTCTACCGGGTTCGCGTCCAAATCGTATAATTTCGCCATAACAGTAGTCGACTTCAGTCTAGTCGCAAATCCCACTATTGGTCCTCTGGCCCCTGTTCTCGGTCAGATAGGTACCTCTCCTTATACGATCACGGGTATGAACGGTATCTCCGCCGCTTTCAACGTCTCAATGGACGCTTCAGGTCTTGCACAGAGCGTGACCCCGAAATCTTGCACTGTAACCGCGGCCAGTCCTACCTGCGGAGGAACTATTAGTGTAGCATCTCCTGACGTTCACGGTCCTTACAGCATAACCGTCCATGCCACAACATCGATCGCCGTTAACCAAGGCAACCTAGGAGCCACCCGTGTGACTGTTGACCACACAACTGTCGTCGTGGTTCACGTTCCCGATTTTGCCTTATTCGCTACGCCGATTCCAGCCGCGAGCCCGGTCGTCCCAGGCGTTTCAGGAACTAGCTTCACTGTCACCGTCGAAGTCTTCGACATGTTCGCCGGCCCCGTAACCCTTACCGGCGCAGGAGTATCCAGTCTTGGATTATCTGATCCGTCGCATGTTACGGCATCTCTTCTTCCGAACAGCCTGAACTTCCCTGCTCCCAGCACCGTCTGCCTTGATCCGAGAGGTTGTCCTAGATTCCTAAGCAGCACCCTGACCGTGACCGTCAGCACTTTTGGAACCTACGATATCCTCGTGACCGGCAAGTCCACAGGCTTACCCGACCGTGTTCTTTCACCGGCCATTCACGTATTCTCTCCCGCTCTACAGCTCCTCATTCAACCATCAAGCACGTCCATCATCGCCTGCAGGCTCGACGATCACCTACAACATAACGACGGTCAGCCTGACACCCTACTCCGGCTACAACATATACGTCAAAGCCAACGCCACCGTGCTCAGCCCCGATAGCATCGACGTCTCAGGTACGGTTATCCCATCATTATTCGAAGTCATCAACTGTGTCAACGGCGGCTTCTACGCTAACGGAACAGCTATCACGCTCGGCATGCCCGGCAACAACGGATGCGACACTCTCGACGGGCCGGGCATCGCACACTCAGCAGGAGTCTCTGCAACAGGAGCATCGTTTACAGGCGATGGGTTGCTCTTCCAGATTCACTACAAGGCCGGCCCTGCAGATTACTCAATTATCTCTGCTCCTTCGACGATCGGTGGACTAGCCGCTGGAGTACCGGCCACTTCGACGATCACCCTCGGGACCAACGCATTTACTAACCTTGTAATCATGAATGACACAGTGAGCGATCCGAACGGGTTCCTGATACCTCACAGTTTCAAGACCGCTCTCTACGGAAACTTCACCGCAAGCCTGCAACTGACCGCATCGCCGGGTCTGACTGCAACGCTCTCCTCGCCCAACGTCTTCCTCGACATCTTCCATGACCCGGTTTCNGCCACGCTGACCGTTAACGCTACTACCTGCGGGACCTACACGGTAAACATCGACGCCGTACCNAACGCTTCTAGTGGGCTACTTGTACACAGGGCGACAGTGACAGTACTGGTGACTAGCAACTGCATTGCGTTCACGATCAGCGCAACTCCTAACCTAGTCTACATACAAGGCAGCAGCGGGACCTCGACAATTACTGTCACAGGCCAATTCGGCTTCGCCGGCTCAGTCTGCCTTACACAGACTGGCGCGAGTCTGCTCAGTCCATCCTTCAACCCGACATGCGTGACAATAACAGCATCGGCGCCCACNGCCAGTTCCACCTTCACTTTTGCAGCGATAGCAGGGCAGACACCAACGGGCACATACCAGATCACAGTCAGCGGCACAAGTGGGGCTGTTAGCCATACTACGACGGTTACGGTCGTCGTTCTCTCCAACGCTCTCTTCGTCACCCCCCAAGGAGCCTCGGCTCTATCGTCTGTTAGCATAGCCTCCGGGGGTGTGCAGACGTGGACGGTGAGCCTCAAGAATCGTTCGCATACAACGCAGTATGCCATGGTAACAATCTCGGTCACGTCAACATCTGGAACCCGCCAGTTCACCGTGCAATCCCCAATCATCACAGTTTCCGGAAAGAACAACGGTAACACCTTCACCGTTACAGCGACTCACATTTTCGCCAGCGCTGATATCGGGCTCACGTTCCAGTGGACGGCGATAGTTCAGTTCGGAACATCTCCAACAAACCTGGACCAAGTTGACGCACCCTTCCATACGGGGACCTTTACGGTAACAGCCTAGAGAAAGGCGCTACCCCGTTACATTTTTTTCTCTCCAAGCAAGAGTCTGTCAAAAAAATTCTCGCTCGTGTTTCTGATCCGAACCCTTGGGCAGTCGCCTCGCCGCGACAGACAATCTTCAAATGGGTTGGCTAAGACCTTCAGATCGGAATCTTAATTCTCGAACAATTTCGTCAGGAGCCGAGAGTTTTTTTCTCCAAGATCTTGGCCGAAAAAGGCTCCGCTAATGGTTCAGCATTTTCAGTCGTCAAGAAAGGGTGATCTCCCTCTCCTTTGAGGGCGATTAGCGATCTGCTCAGATTGATCCGCGGCGACCGCATCTATATCGGTATTGATCGGAGAATTTACCCCAGGGATAACCTTTTTTGGAAGCCAAACATTTCCGCCCGTAAGTAACATTCGGTGAAACAATGCCCGCATTGCGCACATTGGGAATTCTCTTGGTCGCGGTGATGGGTCTCGGTCTCGCAGGAATACACTCGACACTTCCAGTGCATGCAACACCTACACCGCAGTTGCTGATCGATCCTCCGAACCAATCATTAGCGACTCCGGGCAGCACGGTGACATTCAATGTAAACGCCTCCAACATTAGCCTTGGCCATCCGCTAGCCGGTTGGGAGATCTATGTCAGAACGAACAACAGTGTCCTTAGCCCCGTGGACTTCAAGGTCTCGTCCTCATTGTTCCCGGGCTTTGAGAGTGCGCACTGCGTCAATTACGGACAGGGAGGTGTTGGAACATCGTGCAATGATAATGACGCGGTATCAGGCACTGTTCATTCTGCCTTTAACCTGCTCGAACCCCCGGGTAACGTTTCAGGAAATGTCAATCTCTTCACGATAACATACAATGCGGTGGCAGGTCCCTACTCTCTTCTGCTCTTTCTCAGGCCGTTGGCCGATTCTAACCTGTTTGAGCCTGGCACCGGTAACCACATATCGTTTACACCTGGTGTCGGCAAATACGGAAAGGTTCCCCCTCTTCCGGTAGCGAATTTCGCTTGGACTCCCTTCAACCCTAGACAGGGGGATGTCGTGACCTTCGATGCCAGTTCCAGTTCAGACCCGAATGGAACCGCAATTGTCTCCTACTCATGGGTCTTTGCACCGATTGAAAGCGGTTCTGCAGGACGGGTTGGCGTTGGTAAGATCACGAAACAGGTACTCGATACCGGAAACTGGACCGCGACCCTCACAATAGTAAACGACCGGAAAGTGTCTTCTGTTCCTGTTACCGCAGAATTGTACGTTGCCACAAAGCCTGTGCGCGATCTCGCCGTATGCACTACCAACGCTTTCTCAAACATATGCCTGTCGCAAATCACGGCTTTGCCGTACGACCTTTCTGTGCCCGGCGCCAACATCACCATAAAGGTCAATGTGTTCAATCTCGGCACTAGCACTGAGACGAACTTCACCCTCACGGTTACGATCGAAGGCACCCCGACCGTGTTCAATCGAACCTCCCCTGAACCCCTCGGACCTAAAAGAATCAAAGGTTTCACCTTTTATTGGGGCACTAAAGGATTGGCTCCTGACTCCTACACAATCCACGCGCATCTGCTCCCACTGCTCAACGAGAAGGGCCAGTTTAACGAGACCGAGCCTGTTCCCAACAACGATGCTTATTACACGATANGACTGATCTATCCCCAACTAAACGGTCTGCTTTCACTTGATATTGGTCAGTTCGGAGGCCTCAGCGTGCTCTTACTGCTCGCCATTGGCGTCATCTTCTCGTTGACGNGTCGTCGCAGGAATCGACGCCTGTCTGCCCAGAGGTTGCAACTCGAAGACTGATATTNCCGCTCCGAGGCTTCACGACCCTTCGTAGGAAATTGCAAGACACTTCAGGGTAGCTGCGAATGTCCCCAGATTGAAATGACCCCNTCTAAGGGGATAATCTTTTAAGCCATGAGTCCAGCTTAGCCCTTCGAAGAAAAATTATGAACAAGACTCTACTTCCAATAATAGCTCTTTTCGCGCTAACGCTTTCAATTACTTCTCCGCTCGCTGTTAACAGGGTCTCTGCAGACCCAGCCCAATGCAATAACGGAGCCACTCCTTCCTGTGCATGGGTTCCTGCTGGTCCCGCTTCGGACTCTATCCGATACCAGATGTACGACTCCGATTCGGCCGAGCTCAGTGCTATGTGCGTTGGCCAGGCAGCAACATGTGTCCCTGCCCTCGACACAAGCGATGTGCCGATCGGTGGCAACGACTTGTCTCCTGCGTCAGGATGTGTGGCCTCGTCCACTCATGTCTGTGCTCTTCAGGATCCCAGATTCTGGGTCACAGCACCAACAATCCAGCTCGGACAGTTACAATTGGACGTCAACAACGCCGCCACGTTCTGGGGCATCACCTTCTGCAACGGCCAGGATGGCGTTATTGCCGGGGCTGTTGTATGTCCTGACGCTCCTGGTGCTGGTAACATTGCAGCTGCTTGTCCTAACGCTCCTGGAGGCGACTGTAGCAAAGCCGCTATTCATGTCAGACAGGGTATAGCATCGCTTATCGACAAGGTTGCCTTCACCATNGCTGACAAGGGTGCTATNGGACCTGGCGCTGCCACTATGGACAACCCGCTCACTCCAGCCTCGGCCGTGTTGCACTCTGGTAGTGATGTCGGAAACTTCAATCCATGTACTGCTCCCGTCGCCCCTGCGACGTCTTGCACCCCAGGTCTAGCGAACTGTGGTGGAGTTGCCTGTAATACGGTCGGTCCCTACACTGCCACGGTCAATACTGCTGTTACGCCGAACCAGTTAGTAGACCAGGTTCCACCCGGACCTGGCGTCTACAACCTGGGAGGCGTGTGCTCTTGGGACCTGATAGCTGGTTGTAGCCCAACACTGCCCATCAGTGCCTTCCACTATGCTAACGACGCGACGGACGCCGCGGGCTTCGTGATGCCAGGCACCGTCGATTTCTGCCGTGCTGCTGACCACTTCATAGCCGCGGGTCTCGCTACTAGCAAGAACGCGTCGTGTGAACTCACAAATGAATCTGCCTCTCTAGCCAACGGCAACATTCTATTCTACGGTCGACGGTCTCTCGGCCGCCAACTACTCAGCACCGGTTACACCGCTGCTATCTGCGAACTAGTCAACCTCGGTGCGACAACCTGTCCGCAGGTTACATTGAGCATCATAACGCTGGCGCAGGCCCACCAACTTGTCTTCAAGACCGGATGCGTGACCGCTACAGAGGCGGGATGCAACAGTATCGGTCCCAACACAAGCTGGCAAATCTACGCGGGAGGATTCTTCTTCCCAACCCCGACACCCGACAACCAATGGGCAATATATGACAGCAGCTTCGCTGCTGACCTTTGTAATCGCACTACACCGCTTCCCGCTATCTCTGGTTCTCCGGGACTGGAGCCTGGCAACTACGACTTCGTCTGCAACGCCAGACACGACTTTTGGGTTGAGCAGAGCCAGTTCGACACCACTGCTGCCGCGGCAACCGCAGCTCTCCAAGTTGCCATGGACATCTTCGGCAACCACACTTTCAACGTCGTCATCTGGACCCCGTCCGTCCAGTATGCGTACACGAAGGGATGGCAGGGAGTGACAAACTGTCCAGGTATCGGCACAGCGCAGGGCAACTTCTGGAGCCTGTTGAACATGTGGAACCCGAACCCCGCCAATAAAGGACCTGACGGTAATGGGCGAATCGTCTGGGGACAGAAGGACGCCACATCAAGTCTCAACGTGTTCAGCTTCAACACTGTCGTCGAGGCGGACTTCATCACCGAAATGTATGATGCTCTGCTCACACCGAATTGCTTCAACCCCGCAAGCCAGATTATCGGCTGGATGGCAAGCTCCTACACAGTGCTGACATCAGGCGCACCGGATGCCCCACTACCTACTCGAACTCTCGAGGAACGTTCTCTGTAGGTGGATGTGTCCAGATACAGTTGAGAGGCGACATTCCATGGCATGACATTTACAACTGCGCAGCCACGGATCCTGTCTGTCTAGGCTCTCACACTGTGACGGCGAGTGATGTCAAGTTCAGCTACAGCGCCTTCAACGCCACAGGAAGCCTCATCACTCCAGCGACTCAGAACACCATCGATGTTGTCTACGCAAATACCCAGCTTCCAACCACGCTCGGAGGGACGAAGGGTCAGGGTGAAACCGAGACCCTCTCTCTATATCTCCACAGCCTCAACGCATACGCTCTCAACGACATCGTTGGAATACCGATAATTCCGCAGCGCCTCTGGGTAACACAGACTGCTCCCAAACTCGCAAACGGGGTATTCGCGCCTTGCACCGCTCTCGGAACGCCATCATGCACTGTCGACCCTGCATTCACGGCAGGTTCCCAGTCTGACCCGGTCTTAGCCAACAAACTCGTTGGCTCTGGTCCCTTCGTATGCGCGAGCGGACCACTAGGAGTATCGGGCACAGTCGTGGGCGGTGGATGCACCTTCGACAGCACAGGCGCTCCCACGGGCCAAGCGATCCCCATCGGTGGCTCAGCACTCCTTCGACGCTTCGCCAACGACCAAGGCACCTCGCCAACATCGCTTGATTTCAACTTCGCATACATGCGCAGCAATGCAAAATGGGAACAATTCCAGTGGGCCGCCTTCCCAAGCGGAAGCACGGTTCCATCCAACGCATTCACGGTCGCAATCGGCGCCTGCAAAGCTAGCGCTACCAATGTTGGCGGTGTCGTCAACTACGCGGCATGCGTACACTACAACACACTAGCAAACGCGCTAGGATCGGTTTCCACTGCTGGCACGACGGCGAACACGGTGTCTGGTGGCGGACGTGGACAACTGCCTGCCAATCCGATACCCATACTGATTCAGATCAGTCACTGGAGGAACAACGGTCCATCATGGGACTTCGGTGTACCAAACTACGGCTCGCTAGCTGGAACACAGGGCCAACCGCCAACGCTCTACGAAGACGCTAGCGTCTTGGGCAGCTACAGCATCACATCCAGCGCTAGCACCATCGCGATCGCTGCTGGTAGTTCGGGATCCGTAACGGTCGGACTCGCTCTATCAGGAGTACCTGACAACAGCTTCACGTCACCAACCGCAATAACATTGTCGACCGTCCAATCCTCGGCATTAACGACAAGTGGGTTCACTTCATCGTTTACACTAGCTCCTGGAACTCCAACCGGAAGCACACCTCTAACGATCAACGTGGCAGCCGGCACTGCAACTGGAACATACACTGTCTTCGTCAAAGCTCAAGCGACCGCCATAAACGGAGTAGCAACCGCGAACTTACCGTCAGTGACAGTTCAGATATCAGTAACGGTCTAGCAAAGCCCAACGCAAGCCTAAAATAATCTTCTCCCTTTTTTCTTATCTTGGTCAATGATAAATGGGCCTACGCGGATACATTCTCAAAAGATTCGCCTACACGATCTTTCTAGTCCTCTTCGTCATCATCGTGAACTGGCTTATATTCCAGGCAATGCCAGGGGTCCAAGGCGCAATAGCCGCCCTGCAGGGAAACCCTAGAAGCACCCCAAAGCAGTACCAGTTCTATCAGGACATTTACGGTCTCAACAAGCCCCCCCTCGACCGTTTCATAACATACTTCTGGAGCATGCTCACCTTCAGCTTCGGGAATTCGTATCAGACCCAACATCCGGTAATAAACGACGTAGCGCATACTGGTAGGCTCTTCAACACCCTTCTTCTCGTAGGCGCGTCCACCGTCTTAGCAATTCTTCTGGGGCTGGTCATCGGTGTCATCGTATCGGCACGTCGAGGCAGTAGCGTGGACAGCTTCTCCGTTACAGCATCGCTAACAACCTTTTCCCTCCCCACGTTCTGGATGGGAATAATGCTGATCACTTTCTTCGCGACTGTCTTGAACTGGTTTCCGCAGGGAAACACTGTGCCCTTTGACTGGGGCAGTAACGGGATTCCGCCCTGGCCCCAGTACTTGCTGACGAGGCTCCAATACCTGACCTTGCCGCTCGTGACTCTAACGCTATTTCAATACGGGGGATACTTACTCTTGACTAGAGCGACAATGCTTGAGACCTTGAGCGAGGACTATATCACCACTGCGAGGGCAAAGGGACTGAAGGAGCGGGCAGTGCTCTACAAGCACGCCCTGAAGAACGCTTCTCTTCCCATAGTCACCGCTTCAGCCCTCGCCTTCGGCACCGTCCTCGGAGGAGCAATAATAACCGAGACTGTTTTCAACTGGGACGGACTTGGCCTGTATCTCTTTAATGCTATTCAAAACAAAGACTTTCCAGTAATGCAGGCAATGTTCTACATTCTAGCACTGAGTGTCATCGCGGCCAACTTCCTCTCAGACCTGATCTACGGCATACTCGACCCTAGAATACGATACGAATAACCGGAGGGTGGAGCGCGGGTGAAGGCCTCTGGCGAGACTAATCTAAGGTTTAACCTGAGACGGACATACAAATTTCTCAAAGTGCTGCTGAGCAACCGAATGGCCGCGCTCGGCGTCATCATGCTCATTATCGCGATAGGCGCTGCGTTGGTCGCCCCGGTTCTCTACCCAGGTAACCCGCAGCTGGTAAAAGTCAGCGGGGATTTCGCTCAACCCGGGTGGGTTGCCTACTTTCCGGACGGATATTACCTAAGTAACAATATGGTTGTCGTAAGCGATCCCAGTTTCGCCAATCCCTCTGCCCTCCAAGAGTGGTCCTATAACTACCCCCAAGCCCAAGGAGCCTTTCTCTCTTTTGCGTGGTCACCCTCGACACCTGTCGGGCCTCCTTCTGGATCCCTTCAGATCACTTCAAATGCGAGCTCAAGTTTGGGCGTGACCGTCTCGAAAGTATTTCACTATCCATACCATGGACCACCGTCAAAATTCCAACTCCGAGCCTTTCAGATTGACGCCCAAGGAGCATCAATCAATCAACCAGTTCAGGTTTCACTGTTCCTCACACGCGGCACGGAGAAGACCTATACTTTCTGGTCGACGAATGTGACAAATAGCAACCAGTGGATCTCACCACGTTACCTGCTCGACTCTGATGCTGACCAGTTCAAATTAGCCGGGGGTCTCCAGCCGGGCGAGCCGCTAAGTCTCTCGGCGGCCATCTTCAGCCAAGTCAATGACTACACGCTCGGCGTCTCCATCCACTTCAGCGGTCCCGGCAGGGTGAACCTCACCAACCTCGGCCTAGTCGCAGACGGGACATCGTTCGGGCTGTTGGGAACCGACTCCCAGGGAAGCGACCTCTTCGCCGAAGTACTCCATGGCGCGCGGATATCCCTATTCGTGGGGCTAGTCTCGGCTTTTCTAGGAATCTCGCTAGGCCTCATCGTCGGTCTCATTGCCGGCTACAAGACAGGTCTCACAGATGAAGCTCTAATGCGGTTCACCGACATGATGCTAGTGCTCCCCGCTCTACCGCTCCTGCTCGTTCTGATAACCGTCCTAGGCCAGAACATTTTCAACATAATCATACTCATCGGCTTCCTCGGCTGGATGGGATTCGCCAGGGTTATCAGGTCACAGGTTCTGAGTCTGAAGGTAAGGCCCTTCATCGAAGCCGCTAGAGCAGCCGGGGCGGGAACAGGAAGAATTCTGAAGGTACACATCTTTCCCAACGTGGTCTCCCTAACATACGTTAACTTGGCGCTCGCAGTTCCCGCGGCCATACTGACCGAGGCCGCCTTGTCCTTCCTCGGTCTAGGCGACCCAACCCTCATCTCCTGGGGACAAATAATCAGCAACGCTCAGGCCGCTAACGCATTAAAGGATTGGTGGTGGATCATCCCGCCTGGGATTGGGATAGCCTTCGTCTCCCTCACTTTCGTGCTGATCGGCTACGCTCTTGATGAAATGTTCAATCCGAGACTTCGCAGACGCAGATAAGCCAGCCATATCGCGCGCTTAGATGCGCGACTTGAAACCGAGAAAGATATGTCAAGATTCCGAAATACTTGCCGTCGGTGGAAAGCCTGACTAGTTTCCTGCGGTTTCGTTCCCCCAAAGCTTAATTGAGGCAGAGACGGTGTTGCCTCAGCTTTCACGCAAGAAAGTGGATCAGAGCTAATGGCACCAGTACTCGAGGTTCAAAACCTCACAACCCATTACGAAACCCTACGTGGCTGGGTTCGGGCCGTAGACGACGTCTCTTTCAGTGTCGAAAAGGGTGAAGCCCTCGGCATTGCGGGCGAGTCCGGCTCCGGAAAAAGTACCGTCGCTCTTTCACTTCTCAGAATACTTCCAAGAGGTGGCCGAATCCGCAAGGGCAGGATCCTCTTCGAGGGAACAGACCTCGCATCGCTTTCCAACGAAGAGATGCGGAAGATTCGGTGGAAAGGAATATCGATCGTTTTCCAGGGAGCGATGAACGCATTCAACCCTGTTTTCAAGGTTGGAGACCAAATAATTGAGGCCATCCAAATCCACGAGCCCAAGACCGACAAGAAGGCCGCTCTTGACAGGGCCCGCAACCTCTTGGAACTGGTTGGCGTGGAGCCTGACCGTGTTGATAATTATCCCCACGAATTCAGCGGCGGAATGCGCCAGAGAGCCCTCATAGCTATGGCTCTTGCCGCCAACCCTAAGCTTCTGATAGCCGATGAGCCGGGCACTGCACTAGACGTGATCGTGCAGGCTCAAACACTGAAGTTGATGCGCGAACTCAAGGATAGGCTCGGCCTATCAATGGTTATGATCAGCCACGATCTCTCGATAATCGCGGAGACTTGCGAGAAAGTGGCTATCATGTACGCTGGCCGGATCGTCGAATACGGAGATGCTGAGGGTATCTTCAAGGAACCACTTCACCCCTATACCCAGGGTCTTGTCAAGGCCTTCCCCAGTATCAAGGGCGAGAGGATACGGCTCACCTCGATCCCCGGATCGCCTCCTGACTTGTTAGATCCACCTTCTGGTTGCAGGTTCAACCCGCGCTGTCCTTTCGTGATGGACGTGTGCCACAAGGTGGTGCCCCCCTTGGCTCCACCCGGGAAGGGAACCCATCTCGTAGCATGCCATCTGTACGGGGAGGGTCGCAAATGAGCGAAGAACATGTCCTCGAGGTGGAGAAGCTGAAAAAACACTTCCCGCTCAAGAAGGGCTTCCTTTCAAGCTTCACGAGAGAAGAAATCACAGTCAAAGCCGTTGATGGCGTCTCATTCGTTGTCAAGAAGGGCGAGATTCTCGGACTGGCAGGTGAGAGCGGAAGCGGAAAGACGACGACTGGGCGTCTCCTCTTGCGCCTGGTCGAGCCCACAGAGGGCTCGGTCTTTTTCAACGGGATGGACTTTTCGAGGTTCAGCGATTCCGAAGCCAACTACCTCCGTGGCAAGACCGAGCCCAATGGTATCGATATTACGAAGCTCAACGATTCCGAGATGAAGCCTCTGCGGCGGGACATGCAGATTATCTTCCAGGACCCGTTTGAGTCTCTGGATCCGCGGATGACGATCAAGGAGATCATAGCTGAGCCATTGCGGGTTCAGAAGGTGGCCAAGAACGAGGACGAGCTTGAGGAGCGGGTGAAGGCTATCATGCGTGATGTGGAAGTTGTTCCACCGGAGGAGTTNATGCATCGGTATCCACACGAGCTGAGCGGTGGTCAGCGTCAGAGAGTCGCAGTTGCCCGTGCGTTCGTTCTGGACCCAAAATTCGTCGTGGCCGATGAGCCGGTGTCAATGCTGGACGTTTCGATCAGGGCGGAGATCTTGAATCTGATGGTCGACCTGGTCAAGAAGAGGGGAGCCTCTGTCGTATTCATCACTCATGACCTTGCTGTGACCAAGCATGTTTGTGATCGTGTCATTATAATGTATCTGGGTAAGATGATGGAGATGGCGAGCTCAACTAATCTAATCGACTTACCTCTTCATCCGTATACGAAAGCGCTTATAGCCGCTGTTCCAGTTCCCGATCCAAGCTACAGGCGGACTGAGGTTATCAGTGGTGAGATTCCCAGTCCTGTGAATCCTCCTCCGGGATGTAGGTTTAACACGCGCTGTCCTTACGCTCATGACAGGTGCATACGCGAGGAGCCTCCTCTGGTAGAGGTAGAGAAGGATCACTTTGTGGCTTGCCACCTTTACAGCTAAAACGAACAGGGCCAAACCTTCTTCCTCCACTCCATTCCATCGCATAAGGCTCCGACGAAGTGAGATTCTGAATCGCGCGCGATCCATAAGCTCGTCGAAGGTGCAAGCATCTATTCTCGAGCTTGACGGTGGTGTAGTCGTCAACTATGCTTATTACACTCGAAACGTGCACCTCTTCTATCCTGTGAGGCACCTGCGCGACATTCTCGAGACCCTATGAGGGGTGATGGAGATTGAGCATAGAGGATAATCAAGATCACTCGGATCACCGAGGCCAAAGAGGGTCCTGCCTGGATAGATTCCTTGCTGAACTTCCCAGGGACCGGCAACAGCTTTCGACGAGAAGAGCTGAGCCTGGAGAAGATGTCGCCCAATCTCGCCACCTGAAAAAGAGGGTAGTGGTGGTGGTTTTTCTATTGACCATGGCTCTCTCAAGCTTCGGAATGGGCATCTGGCCTTCCCAATCGATCCATTCGCTCACTCAGACGGGCCAGAACTTTCGAAGAGCCGCCTTGCTGGATTCCTTATCTCTGACGGATCACGACCCATCATTCATCTGGAATGTTACTCGGACACTGAACCTCGCAGGGTACACTGTCGACTATTATCCTCCGAGCCAGGTCACGGTCGCTCTATTTAGGGACCTTCCCTCCAAGAGTTATGGGCTCGTGATAATACGTTCCCATACCGCAATATACTATGGCGTTCCAACTAGCGTTTCAATCGTCACGTCCGAGATCTATGATAAGTCGCGGTACGTTTACGAGCAACTTGGGGGGCAGGTCGCACCAGCGGTTGTCCGGCCTGGAAACACTTTCTTCGCAATCACCCCCAGTTTTTTCAAGGAGTCGATGCAAGGTAATTTTCGAGGCGCGATAGTTGTTCAGATGGGCTGCTCCTCCCTTCAGGGCAACCACTACATTGCAACTGCCTTCATCAATAAGGGGGCAAGCAACTTCGTGGGTTGGGACGATTCTGTTGGTTCGGGTTATACAGATAGAGTTACCCAGAACTTTGTGTCATCTTTGGCTCGCGGCGACTCTGTCGGTGAGGCTGTTGGAAGTGCAGGAGGCCCAGATCCGACATTTGGTGGTAAACTGAGTTTTCTCGATACGGCTCTACCCTCGAGCGAGCATTTCGATGATCAGCTGATAGCATTTGGCGAATTTGGGATCCTTCTATCCGTCACTCTGTTGATCACGGCGAGACTCGTGCGGGGCGCAACAAACAACAGACACTGCACATTTCGGACGCCGCTGGTCCCAGATAATGTTATTAACGTCCTATTTGAATAGTGAGTTCTCATGCGGGGATTAGTTAATCCCATTACCATGCTTGGTTTTCTTCTGCTGGCAAGCGTCGGTATTGGTGTCTTCAATTCAACCTTGTTACCGACCGTTCCGGACGCTCATGCCGCGAATGTGACAATTGTCTTGTCAGCGTGCGTAGCGGCCTGCCCTAATGTAGGTTGGAATGGAACAACCTCAAATCCCAACCCGACGATAACCGTGACCAGAGACGATATGATTTCGCTGAGCCTGAGCAGCGGAGATGGAATCCCTCACAGGTTCATTATTGATGCCGACGGAGACGGAGGTCAATACACGGATGATTGTCCAGGCACAGATCCATGCTCGATCCAATTCGCTACTCCGATCAGCTATCCCTACCTCGTGACGCTGACGCCGGGAACTTGGAATTACTACTGCTCCCTCCACCCCTCTGCCATGTTTGGAAAATTTGTCATCAAGCCAGACTTGTCCGTCGGTGGTATCACAGCTTCGGTAGACAGGTTGGGATTGCTAGCTCCATACCTTGCTTCCGCGCTTGCTATTCTGGGCGCAATAAGTGCCACCATATTATACGTCCGCCGAACAAAACCCTCTGGATACGTTGCCTAGACGAGCTGGTGCGTTCTTCAGAGGGCAGCGCTTCGAGCGCTCAGCAGCATTGCCTTGTTATCAAGTTCATTTGGTGCNGGGGGTGGGATTTCAGCACCACTTTACCGGTACATATAAGCAACTGAGGATTTCTTTACGTTGGACCGATTCTAATTGGATACCCGATTTTTCCTTTTTCAGCAACGAGAGTATCCAGCAGACATGGTCCATTGTGGAGTAAAGGGCCTTCCTAGCTGAAATTCGTGTTTTCACTTTAACGCTGAAATAGCAACTAGAAAGATGGGAATCACCGAGCCCGCTTCGCACAGTGAAGAACCGAATATGCTACCTGTCTTGCGCATTAGGTAACCTAGTCCTAATCCCAGAAAGAACGACACAATTACGATGCCAATAAGAATTGATGAGAACTCTGCTTCTACTACGCTCGCTGCGAAGATCGGAGCTTGTAGAAAGTTTGAGAGTCGAACCCCCAGTAGCGGTTCGTACTTGTTCAGGAATAACCCTCTAAACCATAATTCCTCCTTGAAGCCGTTTGTCAAAGCCAAGACCAGAAGGAAGGGGGTAAGGAACAGGAACCGACTTGGACTCATTCCTGCCACCGGTATAGCGACAACAGCAGATAGCAGATAGAAGATGGCGAGTACCGTTAATCCGACGACGGACCCTAGCTTTAGATTTCCTTTCTTCAGGAAGATAGAGGAGAGTCGACTCCTAGAGGCTGTCGTAAACAGTATGATGGGGATGATGACCACGGTCGTATCTATCAGTTGAGCCACGACATTGCCATTGAGCGTCGCGTAGAATGGATGCACACTGGCACTATCGAGAATCAAATGCCTGGCGAACCACACAAGAGAGAAAACGAAGAAGGCAAAGAAAACCTCCCAGTAAATCTTGAAACGAACGTTTCTGTGTAACGCGATGGTAGTCAGGAAAAACACCAAAGGAACCGTCGCGGTTCCGATCGAAAGGTCAGGTGAAAGAGAGGAGACAGCGAAAACCAAGAACCCGCAGAGAAGGAATAATGCGTAGAGGCCGAGGCGAAATCTAAAGTTCTTAGTGATAGCTCCGGGTTTTTCTTCCAGACCCAACCACGACTATTCTGTACTAAACAAGAGTCTTAAAATGTCTCAAGATCCCTCCCGCTTTCCAAAGAGAGCCTGCCTCCCGCTCAGGCCCACTATTTTCGTTGGTGCGGGGGGTGGGATTCGAACCCACGAAGGCCTTCGCCACAGGGTCCTAAGCCCGAGGCGGGCGCGTTCCAGTTGCCCACTGCCCATTTGACCTGGCTATGGTACCCCCGCGTATATGCATTGGATCGTCATTCGAGACTCGAAATAAGCCCTGCGATGACCAGCATTTTCTTAGCTTGGGTGAGGTTCTCGATCTTCAAACCGCGCTCGGGAAATCGCGTGTTCAGTGAAGAAAAAAAGGTCGACAAGGTTGTTGGACCGCACTGGCGATGATGCGCTTCGCATTTTCGTGACTATCTATCTTCCGGCCCCTCCCTCCCATTCATTTCGTAAGCTTGACCCCGCGCCACAAACCCAAAAGAAGGTTTAGGAACCTCTTTCCCATAATNCAAGCTGATAGTATCTTCCAGGGTAAGTCCTTGGGAAGAAGTCCAATAGTCCCTTCGGCCCTCACAGCTCTAAGAGGAAAGGTCAACGCTGCGTGGCTGGGAGCCTTGATCCTGGCAGATGGAGAAGTTAGCTATACGAGTGCACCAAACCATGGGAGGCGGTACTACAGAGCCAGAGTTCGGATAGGCATGTACGATCCCGAGCCTGTTGCCAGGGCTGCTGTCTTGATGGGCGTTGCACTGATGGGGCCTCGCAAGGGTCGCTATGAGACTGAGTCTCAGG
>JGI25382J37095_10000070_pt1 | contig 16771 bp, 16 predicted proteins | sample GraSoi013_1_40cm_3_FD_37095 | JGI IMG/M metagenome (IMG submission 37095)
AACGCCATGACCTCTTCGCGTGGCCTGCACCCGGCCTGGGTCGTCCTGGCCGCGCTCACCCTCTGCATGATGGCCGCCTCCGGGCTTCGCTCCGTCTTCGGCGTCTACATCAAGCCCATGGAGGCGGAGTTCGGCTGGAGCCGCGGCGCACTGTCCGGTGCCGCCGCGATCTCCCTGCTCCTGCTCGGCGCCGCCGGGCCGCTGGTGGGACGGATGGCCGATCGCTGGGGACCCCGCGCCGTCATCGGCAGCGCCCTGCTCCTGCTGGGCCTCGGCTCGCTCGGATCGGCCTTCGTGCAACAGCTCTGGCACGTCTACGTCACCGCCGGTCTGTTCATGGCGCTGGGCGCCGGGGGCGTCGCCATAACCACCGGCTCGACGGTGGTGGCCCGCTGGTTCGAGGCGCGGCGGGGGCTGGCCATCGGGATCGCNGCGGGCGGCATGTCGGCCGGACAGCTCGTTGTGATCCCGCTGGCTATGGCCCTGACGGTCTGGTACGGCTGGCGCACGAGCTACTTCTGGCTGGGCCTGGGCCTCCTGGTGCTCGTGCTCCCCGTCGGCCTGTGGCTCATCGGCAACAATCCGGAGGATCGCGGGCTCCGGCCCTACGGCGCCGCCGGATCCATCCGGAGCGCGGCGCAGGCCGCCGCCACCGTCGCCGCCGAGCGCGTCTCCNTCGTGGACGCGGCCCAGACGCTGCCCTTCTGGCTCCTGATGGCGACCTTCTTCGTTTGCGGCTACACCTCCAACGGCGTGGTCCTCACCCACTTCATGCCCCACGCGCTGGAGCACAACTTCACGCCCTTCCAGGCCTCCGCCGCGCTGGGGGTCATGGGCGCGATGAACATCATGGGCACCGTCGGCTCGGGCTGGATCTGCGACCGCTTCGGGCGCCGGGGGCCGCTGGCCTTCTACTACTTCGTCCGCGGCCTCTCCCTGATCTTCCTGCTCTACGTGTGGAACGTGCCCTCGCTGCACGTGTGGGCCGCCCTCTTCGGCCTCAACTACATCTCGACGGTGCCGCCGACGACGACGCTGACCGCCAACATCTTCGGGCGCTACTCGGTGGGCGAGCTCAGCGGCTGGATCTTCTTCTCCCACCAGGTCGGCGCCGCGCTCGGCGCCGCGCTGGCGGGCTGGATCTTCGAGTGGACGGGCAGCTATGCGAGCGCGTTCGTCTCCGCGGCGTTGATGGCCATCCTGGCCGCCGGCCTCAGCCTGCTCATTCGCGAGGAGCCCATCAGGACGCGTCCCACCGCCGCCCCGGCCCCGGCGACGGCGTAGACCAGCCGCCCGACCCGCAGGCGCCAGCCCGACGTGGGTTATGACGACCGCCGTGGTCTCCTGCTATCGTAGGGAGCGAGTTGACATGCGCGCGCTGGCGTTCTGGAAGACCGTGACGGCGGACACGACCGATTTCCTCGATCGGTTGATCGCCATCCTGCGCGATCACGGGATCCGATATTGCGTCGTCGGCGGCCAGGGGGTGAACGCGTACGTCGAACCGGTCGTGAGCCTCGACCTGGACCTCGCCGTCGCCGTCGACCAGCTTCCCCAGGTCGAGCGCCTGATGCGAGGGGCCTTCAGAGTGGAACGTTTTGCCCACAGCCTGAATGTCTCGGAGCCTGGCTCCGACCTCAGGGTGCAGATCCAGACCGACCAGAGGTACGGCGCGTTCGTGGACCGGGCCACGGTGCGAGACGTCTTGGGTGTGCGCTTGCCGGTGGCCCATCTCCAAGACGTTCTCCAGGGGAAGATCTGGGCCGTCCTGGATCCGTCCCGGCGCCCGAGCAAGCGCCAGAAGGACCTGGCGGACATCGCGCGTCTGCTCGAAGCGCATCCCGGATTGCGCCGGATGGTCCCGGCCGAGGTACTCGACAGGTTGATCTAGGGCTGCATCTCTCACCGCCGTATCAGCACGATCTCCCCCGACGGCCCGCGGATCTCGAGCAGGGGCGTCTGCTCGACGTGGTACTGCCGCCACGCGTAGTCTCCGAGGCGGGGAGCCACGTACTGGTAGAGCTCGAGCACCGTGACGGCCCCGTCGCCGTTGAGATCGGCGGCGCCGCGCAGGCCCTCCACGAGGAACGAGGTGAAGAGACCACCCCGCTGGTCGTCCTCGAACGCCGGATGATCGGGCGTGCCGGCCGAGATGACGACGCGCCCGACGCCGGCCTCGATCGGTGGCTTCGGCAGCGGCGGCGCGGAAGGATTCGTGAGGCCCCGCGCGCGCATCGTCCCGGTCCCACCGCCCACGTAGCCGGCATCGAGGAGCACGACCACCTGCCGGGTGGGGAGCTGACCGATCAGCTCCTCGAGGCGATCGTCCATCAGTGCGGTCCCTGCGAGATCGGCGAGCTGGCCGTCGTGCGGAAGCAGGTAGTGATGGAGGCGCCCGTCGCCTCCCGGCCCCACCGCGCCGTGCCCCGCGAAGAAGACGATCACGCTGTCCTCGTCGCTCACCCGCGCGCGCAAGGCGCGCAGCGCCCCGATCACCAGGTCGCGGGTGGCGTTCTCGAGCAGCGTGACGCCGTCGGGGCCGAACCCGGGCGCCCGGGTCAGGAGCTGGGCGAGCGTTTGCGCGTCGCGCACGGCATAGCTCAGCTTGGCGTCGCCGCTGGGGGACCCCTGCGGGTAGTCGTCGATCCCGATGACGAGCGCGTGGCGCTTGCCGGGCGGTACCGTGAGCTCGCGCTGCTCCTTGCCGAGGACGACGACCACGGCCGCCCTGCCCAGGAAACGCCCTCCGCGATCGGCCGCCAGCACGCGCTGGGCATCCTTGGGCGCCAGCAGGAGGTCTCCCCGCCGCTCGCCCGCGGCGCCGGTCGCCCGGACGATGAGTGGATTGGCGCCCACGCGTCCGTTCTGGCGCGCCTCGCTGATCGCCACCGCGTATCCCGCGGGCCCCTGCTGGCTCATGGCCGCGAACTGGATCATCTGCGGCCCGAAGACGACGGCGCCGGAGCCCTCCTCGATCAGCCGTGGCGCCAGCGCGGGCGAGAAACCGGCGTCCGACGCATCCACGATGAGACCCGTGTAGGGCTCGTCGACGCGGAAGCCGGGATCCGGGCGGTAGGGGCTGGCGGGACGCGACGCCGCCCAGGCGACGACCGGCTCGGTGAGGCCGCCGGTCCCCCGCAAGCGCAGCTCTAGCGCGACCTCGGCCCACGCCGAGCCGTCGGACCGGTCGCCGACGGTCTCGCTGACGACCACGGCGCCCCGCAGCCGCGCCTGCACCGCCGAGCGCACCGTCGGCTCGCTGGCCATCGCGTTCTTCACGTCGGTGGCGCCGTCGATCGTCACCCCCTCGACGATCTCCGCCAGCTTGAGCTGCGCGCGCTGGCGCGCGGCGTCCAGCGCCCGCGCTCGCTCGTCGGCCTGATCGGGCGCGGGCGGCCCGTCCGTGGTGGCCCGCGCCCTGACCTGGATGGAGCCGTCGTCCCACCTGAGCCGCGCCGCGGTCTGACCCGACGCATCGACGATCTTCTGATCGAGGCGGCTGGCGGGCGGCTCCTTCCACCACTCGGCGTGGCCGACACGGGGTGTGGGAAAGGCGATCGCCAGCAGGACCGCCAGGCCGATGCGTGTCCGGGGCGTCATGGTTGTCCTTGCAACCCCCTCTCGAAGATATGCGAACGGCGGGCAAATTTCGAGTTGCGGGCGTGCGGCCGGAGATGCTATGCCTTGCACTCCAACCACCGCCCGATACGAACCTCCCGCGCCAGAGGAGGACGCCAGATGAGCGAGCAGCGCGTCACCGTGAACCGACGGACGTTCCTCAGAACCGTGGGCGGGGGCCTGGCGCTCGGCCTCGGCGCCGCGGCCCCGGCTGGGGCCCAGCAGATGGACCTCAAGATCGGCTACATGCCGCACCCCATCCACGAGAACTCGATCAAGTGGATGAAGGTCTGGGCNACCGAGCACAAGGTAGCGCTCACGCTGGTACCGACTTCATACGAAGTCTACGTCGAAAAGATGACCGCCAATCTGACATCGAGAGGCGGCCAGTACGATGTCATCTGGCACAACGACGACTGGGGCCAGCTCTGGGGGCGCTACCTGGAGCCCGTCGACGACGTGCCCGCTATCAAGAAGATGAGCCGGTTTCTCTATGAGCCGCCGTTCGTGTGGGAGGGCAAGGATACGGGCGTGGCCTTCGTGGAGACGATCGGGACGTTTTTCTATCGCACCGATCTCCTCAAGGAGAGCGAGTTCCCGCGGACCTGGGACAACCTGGTGAAGACCTGCCAGCGCCTCCAGAAGGACGGCAAGGTCAAGTGGGGGTTCGCCGGCGGCATGAAGTACCCCCACGGCTGGTTTACCTTCTTCTGGTCCATCTGGGCCAACGGCGGTGATCTCATGCTGCCGATCCACGAGCGCCGCAACGAGGAGCTCGGCCGGCACGGCTGGAAAGCGGCGATCGCCGAGCCGGAGGCGGTGCAGGCCGTCGAGTTCTGGTGGGACAACATCAAGACGCACAAGATCGTGCCGCCCGGCCAGCCCGGCTACTCGCGCGACGACGCCAACGCGATCTTCATGGCCGGCGACGCCGCCATCACCATGGCCGACACGACGCTGTACGGGAAGTTCAACGACCCCAAGCAGTCCAAGGTCGCCGGGAAGATCAGCGTGGCTTCGTTCCCGATGGGGCCGCGCGCGAAGTTCAAGTCCATCGCCTGGCGCGACGCCTGGGCGTGGGCGATTCCGAGCCACATCGACCCGGCCAAGAAGAAGATGGCCAAGGAGCTGCTCAACTGGATCAACCTGAACCGCGAGGCCCAGGTCGACCTCTGGAAGACCACCGGCGGCTTTCCGCCCAACGAGGAGGTCCAGAAGGAGCTCATCAAGACCGACGCGGTGTTCCGGAAGTTCCGGGCGGCCACGGTGGAGTCGGAGAAGATCATCCACGGCGCGTTCTACTTCGCCCGCTGGCCCGAATTCTTCGCCACCGGCATCGACCACATGGTCAAGGCGGTCACCGGCCCTCGGGACGCCATCAAGCCGACGCTGGCCGAAGGGGCGAAGATGATGAGCGAGATCGCGGCGCGGAGCTGAACTCGGAGGGGGGCTTCGCCCCCCTTCCGAGATCCATAGTCAGAGGGGGCCTCGCGGCCCCCTCCGAACCTCCCCAATGGGGTTGCGCCGGCGAAGCCGGCGCTCGAAAGCGGCGATCCTTTCGATGGCGCTTCGGACGACAGTTGAACCAGCGACGGCAACGACACTCGCTCCCCGCCGGCGGGGGAAATTCGGGGAGCGCCAGCGGTTCATGCTCGCGCTCATCCTCCCCGCCCTGGTGATCCTGGTGGCCTTTCAGATCGTGCCCATCCTGATCGGCGCCAACGCGAGCTTCCGGAGCTGGAGCCTCTTCAACCCCCAGAAGACCTTCGTCGGGCTCGCCAATTACCGCCGCATCCTGGCCGACCCGCTCTTCTACGGCACCGTCCTGCCCAACACCTTCCTCTTCATGCTGGCCTCGGTGAGCGGCGGGCTCCTGGCCGGGCTCGGGCTGGCCACGCTGATCAACCGGCGCTTCCGGGGCCAGCGGCTCGTCCGCACCGCCATTCTCCTGCCCCTGATGGTGCCGCCCGTGGTGGCCGCGATCATGATCACGTGGATGTTCAACGATCAGTTCGGCATCGCCAACGTGATCCTCGAAGCGCTCGGCCTGGAGCCGGTGGCCTGGCTGGTGAGCCGGTGGACCAGCCTGGCCATCGTCATCGGGACCGACATCTGGCTGTGGACGCCGTGGTTCACCCTCCTGATCCTGGCCGCGCTCCAGACGCTGCCGGTCGAGCCTCACGAGGCGGCGCGGATGGACGGCGCCGGCCCCTGGCAGGTGTTCCGCAACATCACGCTGCCACTCCTCCGACCCGTCTTGATGGTCTGCATCACCATCCGGACGATCGACGCCTTCCGCGTCTTCGACATCGTGTGGACNATCACCAAGGGGGGCCCGGCGCGCTCCACCGAGGTCTTCAGCATCTACGCCTACAAGCAGGCCTTCGTGTACCTGAACTTCGATCTGGGGGCGGCGGCCTCCATGATCGGCGCGGGCATCATCATGGTCGTGGGCGGTGTGCTCTACAAAGTCCTGAGCTACGTGGTGGAGGTGTCGCGATAGCCCCGGGGTGGAAGCGGGCGTTCTTCGGGCTGGCGGTCACCGGGGTGACGCTGCTCCTGGTCTTGCCGGTGGCCTGGATGGTGCTGACGGCGATCCGCCCGGCCTCCGGGGTCTTCTACGTCCACCGCGGCACGGAGTTTACGCTGGGCAACTTCGCCGAGGCGCTGGCCAAGCCGGAGATGAAGGAGGCCTTCGTCAACAGCGCGCTCATCGCGACGCTGGCCACGGTCTTCTCGCTGGCGGTCACCATCACCTCCGGCTACATGCTCTCCCGCTTTTCGGGCGCCGCCAGCAACCTCTGGTTCGGCCTCATCTACCTCTTCCGCTGCATCCCCTACATCTCCTGGGTCATCCCGCTCTATCTGCTCACCCAGTGGATGGGCATCCTGGACACGTACCTGGGGCTGCTCCTGCCCCACATCGCCATCCACATCTGCTTCTTCTCCTGGATCATGAAGGGCTTCTTCGATGGGATCGAGCCCGAGGCCGAGTACGCGGCGTACATCGACGGCTGCTCGCGCTGGGGGGCGTTCATCCGGATCGCGCTCCCCATGGCCACGCCGGGGATCGTGGCGCTCTTCATCCTGTCCTGGCTCTACACCTGGAACGAGTTCCTCTTCGCCTTGATCCTCACCGGCAGCCGGACCACGATGCTCACCGTCCGCATGGCCCAGTTCGTCCACGAGACGGGCATCGAGTGGCACCTGATGAGCGCCACCGCGGTCATGGCCATCGGCCCGGCCCTCATCGTCACGCTGTTCGCCCAGGAGTATGTCGTCAAGGGCCTGAAAATCTGAGGAGCTGAGCTATGGACGCATTCGACGCGCTCACGGTGGGTCGGAAGGTGACCGTACGGAAGACGGTGGGGGAGTCGGACGTCTACCTGTTCGCCGGCATCAGCGGCGACTTCTCGCCGAACCACGTCGACGAGGAGTACATGCGGGCCACCCGCTACGGGCGCCGGATCGCCCACGGCGCCCTGCTGATCGGCTACATGTCGCGGGCATCCACGGAGATCTGCGCCGGGCTCGGCGGCACCATCGTCTCCTACGGCTACGACCGGATCCGCTTCCCCCACGCGGCCTTCATCGGCGACACGGTGACGGTAGAGTACGAGATCGTCGAGCGGAAGGAGGCCGAGCGGAAGACGTTCGCCCGCGTCACCTGCACCAACCAGCGCGGGGAGGTGGTGGCCGCCGCCACCCACATCCTCAAGGTGGTGGAGTGAGCGAGCCGGCCGGGCTGAGCATCCTCGCCGGCGTCCGCGTGCTGAGCTTCACCCAGTTCCTGCTGGGGCCGTCGGGCGTCCAGTTCCTGGCCGACCTCGGGGCCGACGTCGTCAAGATCGAGCCCCCGGGCGGGACGCTCTGGGAGCGCAACTGGTCGGGGTGCGACCTCTTCCTGAACGGCGTCAGCGCCTTCTACCTGGCCACCCACCGCAACCAGCGCAGCCTCACCCTCGATCTCAAGTCGCCCGAGGGCCAGACCGTGGCCCGGCGTCTCATCGAGCGCGCCGACGTGCTCGTCCAGAACTTCCGGCCGGGGGTGATGACGCGCCTGGGCCTCGACTACGCGGCGGCGTCCGCGCTGAACCCGCGGCTGATCTACGTCTCGGCCTCCGGCTACGGCGAGTCGAGCCCCTATCGCGACCGGCCCGGCCAGGATCTGTTATTGCAGGCCATCTCCGGGCTGGCCAGCATCTCGGGGCGGGCCGGCCAGCCGCCCACGCCCGTGGGCACCGCCGTGGTCGATCAGCACGGCGCGGCGCTGCTGGCCCTGGGCGTCCTGGCCGGCCTCCTCGAGCGCGGTCGCACCGGGCGCGGGCTGCAGGTCGAGGTCAGCATGCTGCGCGCCGGGCTCGATCTGCAGCTCGAGATCATCACGTACTTCCTCAACGGCGCCCGCATGCAAAAGAGCCCTACCCCGCTGGCCAGCATGTTCCATCCCGGCCCCTACGGCATCTACGAGACCAGGGACGGGCATCTCGCGCTGTCGATCTCGCCTCTCCGCGCGCTCCAGGAGGCCCTCGACCTGCCCGCGCTGGCGCCCTACGCGACGGTGCCCTACAACTTCGAAGCGCGCGAGGAGATCGCCCGCCTGCTCGAGCCGGTGCTGAAGACGCGAACGACCGCCGAATGGGTCGAGCACCTGGTGCCGCGCGGCGTGTGGGCGGCGCCCGTCCTCTCCCACGCCGAGACCTTCGCCGAACCGGCGGTCCGAGCGGCCGACGTCGTCCAGGAGATGGCGCACCCCGTGGCGGGACCCGTGCGTCTCCTGCGCTTTCCGCTCGAGTTCTCCACCGGCCGCGCCGGCGTGCGGCGCCCGCCGCCCATGCCGGGCCAGCACGCGGACGAGATTCTCCGCGAGATCGGGTACGCCGAGGCGGAGATCCGACGGCTGCGCGAGCAGCGGGTGGTCTGAGACGCGCGCTGGCCCGCGGTGTACAATGTCGAAGATGTCATTGCTGCAGCCCTGTCGGTTCCTCCCCATCCTCGTGCTCTGCTGCGCGCTCGACCTCGCGGTGCCGGTGGCGCCGACGCCGACCGGCGTCGAGTTCGAAGAGGACGAGGAAGGGATCCACGTCAGCTCGGCGCGCGCCGGCAAGCCCAAGCCCGCTGCCCTGAAGACGCCCGGGCAGTATCGCGTCGAGCTCCGCCCGCGCGTCCGCCTGTCGCGTCCCGAGGCGCCCGCGCGAAGCGCCCGTCCTGACGGAGACGCGCAGTCGGGGCGCGCCCGCCTGTCCGCGTCCGACCGAGCCGCACTGCCCGCTCCCTCCGGCGAAGACCACTAGCGTCATCTCGCTCCTCTGCTGAAGCCCTCGCCGCACCCGCGGCGNGANGCTGCGTATTTCTTCGCGAGGAGACGCGAGATGACTATCAACAAATACGAGGGGCTGGCCATCACGGTGGCCCTGTTGCTGTTCGGCAAGGTCGTGATCGCGCTGTTCAGGCTCCTGGGCGACTGAGGGAGGACGCCATGGCCTTCCTCCTGGACCCGGAATTCTGGGCCCGCTGGTTCACCATCGTGATCATCGACCTCACGCTCGCGGGCGACAACGCGCTGGTGATCGCGCTGGCGGTGCGCCGGCTGCCGAAGCGGCATCAGCTGCTGGGGCGCCTCTGGGGAACGGCGGGCGCGGTGGGCCTGCGCCTGATCTTCATCACGATCGCCACGCTGCTCTTCAGGATTCCGTTCCTGCAGCTGGTCGGGGGGCTCATCCTCGTCTGGATTGCCATCAAGCTGGTGCGCCAGGAGACGGGCGCCGAGGCCCACATCCGCCACGGGACGTCCCTGCGGGAGGCGATCTGGATCATCATCGTCGCCGACGCGGTGATGAGCCTGGACAACGTCCTGGCGGTGGCGGCGGCTGCGCATGGCGACCTGCTCCTGGTGGGCTTCGGGATCGGGCTCTCGCTGCCGCTGGTCATCTGGGGCAGCGGCGTGCTGGCCTGGCTGATGAATCGCTTCGTCTGGATCATCTGGCTGGGCGGCGGGATCCTCGGCTACGTCGCGGGCGAGATGATCGTCGAGGACGCCGCGCTCAAGCAGTGGCTCGGTGAGCCGCCTCCCGCCTTCGAGTTCCTGCCGGTCGCGCTGGCGGCGGCGATCGGCGGGCTCGGCTGCTGGTCCGCGCAGAACGGCCGCAAGAAGCTGCCCGAGAACATCTGAGGCGGACGCCCCGGTTCGAGCGGCGGCTTTGCCGCCGCACCCTATGGGGAGGTTCGGAGGGGGCCGGGAGGCCCCCTCTGACTATGGATCTCGGAGGGGGCCGTAACGTCCGCCCCCTCCGATGACTCAGCGGGCGATCGGGTGGGCGCCGCGGCGAGGGTCGGCGCCGGCCCAGCGCGTACCGTCGGGGCCGACCTTGACCCCGCAGACGGCGCCGGCGCGCCACTCCCAGTCGGGCCAGATGGCGACCTCGTGCCCCCGCTCGGCCAGGGCCTCGCGCGTCTCCTGGGGGATGCGCCCCTCGACCTCGAGCTTGCCCGGTGACATGACGTGCGGCCAGAACGAGTCGGGGAAGCTCCGCGAGGCGACGCGCGGCATCTCCACCGCCTTCTGTAGCGGCAAGTCGAAGACGGNGACGTTGAGGAAGACCTGGAGCATCGCCTGNTGCTGCACGTCCCCGCCCGGCGTGCCGAAGGGCATGAGGAGCCGGCCGTCGGCCAGCACCATCGCCGGCGCCGGCGTCAGGCGCGGCCGCTTGGCCGGCGCCACCACGCTCGGATGCGCGGGGTCGAGCCACCCCTGGGAGCCTCGGGGCGACACCACGCAGCCGACGCCCGCCACCACCGGGGAGTCGGTGTTGGGATCGCTGGGCGTCGACGAGAAGCCGTTGCCCTCCGCGTCGACGACGGCGACGTAGCTCGTGTCGAGCGCATCGGAGCCGCCGGCCATCGGCACGGCCTCGCGGCCCGCTCTGGTACCCGCCCGCTCGGGATCGCCCGGCGGAGGCATCTCGATCCACGCGCGCTCTCCGACCAGCTGGCGCCGCTTGGCCGCGTAGGCCTTCGAGAGCAGGCCCTCGGGGATCTTCACGAGCTTCGGATCACCGTAGTAGGCGTCCCGATCGGCGAACGCGATCTTGATCGTCTCCACGAGGCGGTGCAGGTAGGGGGCCGAGTTGTGGCCGAGCGCCTTGAGGTCCGCGCCCTCGAGCATGTTGAGCATCTGGAGCAGCACGGGACCCTGGCACCAGTAGCCGCAGGCGGCGACCTCGTAGCGACCGAACGTCGTGCGGAGCGCCGGCGCCACCTCCACGCCGAAGTCCTCGAGATCGGCGAGCGTCAGGGGACCGCCCTCGCGGCGGTGGAACTCGGCGATGCGCGTGGCGGTCTCGCCGCGATAGAACTCGTCGCGCGCGGCGCGGATGCCCCGGGCGCGGCTCCCGCCCGCCTGCTCCGCCGCCGCCATCCGGCGCAGCGTCTCGCCCAGCTCGCGTTGCACGAGGACCTCGCCGGCCCGGTACGGCCGCCCGTCCTTGAGGTAGAGCGCCGCCGACGTCGGCCACCGCCGGTACTTGTCGGCGTTGGCCGTCATCTGATACGCGGAGAAGTTGGAGATGGGAAAGCCGTGCTCGGCATGCTCGATGGCCGCCGCGGCGACCTCCGCGAAGGACATCGTTCCCCAGCGCTCGAGCGCCGTGCACCAGGCGTCCGGCGCCGCCGGCACCACCGTGCGCGCGAGGCCGGGCGGGATCTGGCCGCCGTGGCGCTTCTGGAAGTACTCGGCCGTCGACGCCCGCGGATAGGGTCCGACGCCGGAGACCTGCCAGGTCTCGCCGGTACGCGCCACGTGCACCAGGATCGGCGCCACGCCGGCGAAGGAGACCATGTCGGGGTGGACGACCCCCAGACAGATGCCGGCGGCCACGCCCGCGTCGATCGCGTTGCCTCCGGCGTTGAGGATCCGAGCGGCCGCCTCCGACGCCAGCGCGTGGCCGGCGGCCACGGCCCAGCGCAGGCCGATGGCCTGCACCGTGTGGGTCGGCGTGTGGAGCGGCGCGGATTGCTGGGCAACGGCCGAGTCGAGCGACATGACTGACCCATGATACATCCGCCCGATGCCCCGAAACCCGCGAATTTCCACGGGCTATGCTAGGCTGACCCCATGGTCAGGGCGCCGCTGATCGGTGTGACGACGTCGGTCACCGTCGACCGGTACCCCGAGCGGGCCTACGTCAATGCCGCCTATCTCCTGGCCATCCAGCAGGCCGAGGGCATTCCGGTGCCGCTTCCGCCCCACCTGGACGCGCGCGGCCGGGTGGCGCTCTGGGGATGGCTGGACGGCCTGGTCCTCACGGGTGGCGGCGACATCGATCCCGCGCGCTTCGGCGAGCCGCGCCATCCCACCGTCTTCGATCTCTCACCGGCTCGCGACGATCTGGAGATCGATCTCACCCGGCTCGCGCTCGATCAGGGCGTGCCCCTCCTCGCGATCTGCCGCGGGCTCCAGGTGCTCAACGTCGCGCTCGGCGGGACGCTCTACCAGGACATCCCGAGCGAGCCGGGCAGCGTCATCAANCACAGCCAGAAGGAGCCGCGGCACCATCCCACTCACGCGGTGAAGGTGCAAGAGGGCACGCGGCTCGGCGCGGTGCTCGGCACGCTCGACCTGGAGGTGAACAGCTTCCACCACCAGGCGATCAAGCGCCTCGGGGGCGGGCTGCGCGCGGTGGCGTTGGCGCCCGACGGGATCATCGAGGGCGTCGACATGCCGTCGGCCCCGGGCTTCGTCCTCGGCGTGCAGTGGCATCCGGAAGACCTGGTCGGCCAGGACGCCGCCGCGCGGAACCTCTTCAGCGCGCTCGTCGCCGTGGCGAAGGGGCGCTGACTACCGGACCAGCTCCCAGCGGGAGGGCGCGTCCCGCTCGAGGTGCTCCCGCGCGCGCCCTTCTTNCTCGAGCTTCCTGAGATGCGACTCGACCGACATCGCCGCCGCCCGGTGGAGCGCCGGCGAGACCTCGGCGTAGATGCGNCTCACCATGGCGGGGATCGTCGCCAGGCCGTCGCCCAGCGCTTCCAGGATCTGCCGCTCGCGCATGAGCCGGTGCTCGATGTACTCGGCGATGCGTCCCGGCCCATCTTCGATCACCGGGCCGTGAGCGGGATAGATACGCCGCACCTCCAGCCCCTGGAGGCGACGGAGCGAGNTCATGTAGTCGGCGAGGTCGCCGTCGCCCGAGGGAATGACGGTCGTGGAGCCCCCGAGGACGACGTCGCCGCTGAAGAGCGCCTTCTCCTCTGTGAGGTAGTAGGAGAGGTGATCGGAGGCGTGCCCGGGCGTGTAGACGGGAATCAGCGTCACGCCATCGGCCTCGACGGCCTGGCCATCGCGGAGATCCTCGATCCCGTCCGGCAGCGCCGGGTCGCGATGGATCATCTTGAAGATGCGCAGACCGCCGAAACGCGAGCGCAGCGGGGCGACGCCGCCGAGGTGATCGGCGTGGCGGTGCGTGAGGAGGATGCGCGACGGCCGGCGCCAGCCGCGCTCGGCGAGGTACCGTTCGAGCAGCGGCAGGTACTCGGGCACGCCGGCGCCGGTGTCGATCAGGATCGGCTCGCGCCGGCCGACGAGGTACGTGTTGGTGCCGGGTCCCGTCATCCATCCGGGGTTGAGCCCCAGCACGCGCCCGACGAGGTCGCTCGGGCTCGCCGTCCGAGGGAAGCTGGGGTCTATCCAGGTCATGCTTCTCCACTTTCGAGCGCCGGCTTCGCCCGCGCAATCCCTCCTGGGGGGAGGTTTCGGAAGGGGGGCGAAGCCCCCCTCCGAGCTAGACTCCGAGGTAGCGGTGCTGGATATCCTCGCTGGCCGCCAGCTCGGCCGACGTCCCCGTCCACACGATACGCCCCTTCTCGAGAATGTAGTGCCTGTCGGCGACGCGGGTGAGCGCGCGCACATTCTTGTCCACGAGGAGGATGGACTGCCCGCTCGCCTTCAGGCGCTCGATGCAGTGCCAGATCTCCACGCGCACCAGCGGGGCCAGCCCCTCGGTGGCCTCGTCGAGGATGAGCAGCCGCGGGTTGGTCATCAGGGCCCGCCCGATGGCGAGCATCTGCTGCTCCCCGCCCGAGAGCGACCCCGCCAGCGCGCGGTGGCGCGCGGCGAGCAGGGGAAAGAGCGCGAACACCTTGTCGACCGTCCAGGGATCAGGATTGCCGAGGCGGTTGGACGCCGTCGCGACCAGGTTCTCGCGGACCGTGAGGTTCGGGAACACCTGGCGTCCCTCCGGCACGAGCCCGAGGCCGGCCTGGGCCACCAAGTACGACGGCAGTCCGTGGATGGGACGGCCCTCGAAGCGGATCTCCCCCGCCCTCGGGCGCAGGATGCCCATGATGGAGCGCACCGTCGTGGTCTTGCCCATGCCGTTCCGCCCCAGCAGCGTCGCCACTTCGCCGGGCCGCACGGCAAGGCTCACGCCGAACAGGACCTGGCTGTCGCCGTAGGCGGTCTCCAGGGCGTCGACGGTCAGCATCAGAGGAGCGTGTCCTCGCCCAGGTAGGCCTGGCGAACCTCGGGGTTCACCCTGACCTCCTCGGGCCGCCCGCTGGCGATGATGCGCCCGTACACCATCACCGAGATGCGGTCGGCGAGCGCGAACACCGCGTCCATGTCGTGCTCGACCAGCAGGATGGTCTGCCGGCCCTTGAGCGACTGAAGAAATCGGATCATGCGCTGGGACTCGTCGAGCCCCATGCCGGCGACGGGCTCGTCGAGCAACAGCATACGCGGCCGGGTGGCCAGGGCCATGGCGATCTCGAGCTGGCGCTGCTCGCCGTGGGCGAGGTTGGCGGCCATCAGCTCGGAGCGCTCGGCGAGGCCGACCGTTCGGAGGACCTCCAGGGCGGGCTCGCGTAGGGCCCGCTCGCGGCGGGCCGGACGCCAGAAGCGGAAGCTCGAGCCCGCGTGCGCCTGCACGGCGAGGGCCACGTTGTCGAGCGCGGTGAAGTCTTTGAAGATGCTGGTGATCTGGAACGAGCGGGCCAGGCCCCGCATCGACCGCGCCGGCGCCCCCAGGTGCGTGATGTCCTCGCCGACGAAGCGGATCAGGCCGGCGTCGGGCCGGAGATCGCCGGAGAGCTGGCTGAGGAGCGTCGTCTTGCCGGCCCCGTTGGGCCCGATGACGGCGTGGGTCTCGCCCTCGGTGACGTCCAGGTCCATCCGGTCCGTGGCGATGAGCCCGCCGAAGCTCTTGGTCAGTCCCCGGACCTCCAGGAGGGGCTCACCCACCGGGTGCCGCCTCGTCCGGCACGAGCCCGATCAGCCCCTTCTTGGCGAACAGCACGACCAGCACCAGGAAGGGTCCGAGGATGATCTGCCAGTGCACTGTCCACGCCGACAACACGTCCTCGAGCAACAGGAAGACGGCGGCGCCGAGCACGGGGCCCATCAGGGTCCCGATGCCGCCCAGGATGACCATGAACATGATCTCGCCCGAGCGGGTCCAGTGCATGAACTCGGGGGTGAGGTACTCGGTCTGGTTGACGAGCAGCGCGCCGGCCAGGCCGCACATGGCCCCCGAGATGACGAAGGCGGTCAGCTTGTAGCGGTAGGGCGAGAACCCGATGGCCCGGGCCCGGGGCTCGTTGGACCGCGCGGCCCGGATGACCATGCCAAAGCGTGCGTTGACCAGCCGCTGGCCCAGGAGCAGAAACAGGAGGAGGATGCCCAGGACCAGGTAGTAGAAGGCGGTCGCGTTCCGGAGGTCGAGCAGGCCGGGGAACTGGCTCCGGACCGCCAGCCGCATGCCGTCGTCCCCGCCGTACTCCTCGATGCTGATGCCGAGGTAATAGAGCATCTGAGTGAAGGCCAGCGTGATCATGATGAAGTACACGCCGCTGGTCCGGATCGAGACAGCCCCGATCGCGAGCGCGACCAGTGCCGAGCCGAGGATCGCCAGCGACCACTGGAGGTAGCCGTTGGCGATGCCGTGGTGGGTGAGGACGCCCACCGCATAGGCGCCGATCCCCAGGTAGGCGGCGTGCCCGAAGCTGACCATACCGCCGTAGCCCAGAATCAGGTCCAGGCTCAGGGCCGCGATGGCGAAGATCATGATGCGCCGGAACAGGTCCACGTAGAAGGGCTGGTCAAGGAGCTCGGCCGCCACCGGCACCAGCGCCAGCATCAGGACGCCGGCGGCGAGCGTGAGGGCCCGCGGCGATCGCGCCATAACGCTAGCGGACCGGGAACAGGCCCTGCGGGCGGACGGCCAGCACGGCGGCCATGAGCATGTAGATCAGCATCGAGGCCAGGGCGGGTCCGGCGGTGTCGGCGGCCGATGGCGAGAGCACGATGCTCAGCACCGGCTTCAGAAACGCGCGGCCGAGCGTGTCCACCATGCCCACGATGACGGCGCCGACCACCGCCCCGCGGATCGATCCGATGCCGCCGATGACGATCACCACGAAGACCTGGATCAGGATCTGCTCGCCCATACCGGGCTGGACGGCGTAGATGGGACCGGCCATGAGCCCGGCCAGGCCGGCCAGCGCGGCGCCGAAGCCGAAGACCACCGTGTAGAGCAGGCGGATGTTGACGCCCAGCGCGGCCACCATGGTCCGGTTGCTGGCGCCGGCCCGGATGAGCATGCCGAGCCGAGTCCGGGTCACCATCAGGTAGAGCAGCGCCGCCACCACCAGGCCGACGAGGATCACGAGCGCACGGTACACGGGGTAACGCACGCCGGGGAGCACCTGCATGTGCCCGCTCAACCACCCGGGCAGGCTCGAGTAGAGCGCGGCGCGCCCCCAGACGATCGCGATCAGCTCGTTGAAGAACAGGATCAGGCCGAAGGTGGCCAGCACCTGATCGAGGTGGTCCCGCTCATACAGCGTCCGGAGGGCGACGACCTCCACCACGATGCCGACCACCAGCGTGGCGGCCAGCGCCAGCGCCACCGATGCCAGGAAGGATCCCGTCCACTGGTAGAACCCGGTGGCCAGGTAGGCCCCGACCATGTAGAGCGAGCCGTGGGCGAGGTTGACCAGGTTCATGATCCCGAAGACCAGCGTCAGCCCGGCGGCCATCAGGAGCAGCATGACGCCGTACTGCAGGCCGTTGAGCGTCTGCTCGAGGACGAGGAGGATCATCGCGCGGGCCCAAAAAAAGGGGGCGCGGTGATACCGCGCCCCGCGTGCCGCACCGCGGACG
>JGI25382J37095_10000073_pt1 | contig 16668 bp, 13 predicted proteins | sample GraSoi013_1_40cm_3_FD_37095 | JGI IMG/M metagenome (IMG submission 37095)
GGCGCTGGAGAAGGTCGAGGGCAAGGCCGAGGAGCTCACCTGGGAGCTCTACCGCGATACACTGATCGAGCAGGCCGAGCAGGGCGTGGACTACTTCACCATCCACGCCGGCGTCCTGCTGCGCTACATCCCCCTCACCGCCAGCCGCGTGACGGGCATCGTCTCGCGGGGCGGCTCCATCATGGCCAAGTGGTGTCTGGCCCACCATCAGGAAAGCTTCCTCTACACGCATTTCAGAGACATCTGTGAGGTCATGGCCGCCTATGACGTTGCCTTCTCGCTCGGCGATGGTCTGCGTCCGGGGTCTACGGCGGATGCCAACGACGCGGCCCAGTTCGCGGAGCTGGACACGCTCGGCGAGCTCACGAAGGTCGCGTGGGAGCACGACTGCCAGGTGATGATCGAGGGGCCCGGCCACGTGCCCATGCACCTGATCAAGGAGAACATGGACCGCCAGCTCCAGGTCTGCCACGAGGCGCCCTTCTATACGCTCGGCCCGCTGACCACCGACGTCGCGCCCGGTTACGACCACATCACCTCGGCCATCGGCGCGGCGATGATCGGCTGGTTCGGCACCGCCATGCTCTGCTACGTGACGCCCAAGGAGCACCTGGGGCTGCCGAACAAGAAGGACGTCAAGGACGGCGTCATCGCTTACAAAATTGCCGCCCATGCCGCTGATCTTGCTAAAGGTCATCCACGGGCTCGTGAATGGGACGATGCGCTTTCGAAAGCTCGTTTCGAGTTCCGCTGGGAGGACCAGTTCAACCTCTCGCTCGACCCGGAGAGGGCGCGCGAGTTTCACGACGAGACTCTGCCCGCCGAGGGGGCCAAGCTCGCCCACTTCTGCTCCATGTGTGGGCCGAAGTTCTGCTCGATGAAGATCACCCAGGAGGTCCGCGAGTACGCCGCCCGCAAGGGCATCGCCGCCGAGACGCTGGCGGTGGCCGAGGGGCTCAGGGAGAAGGCAGAGGAGTTCCGGCGCAGCGGCGCCGAGATCTACCGGTCGTCCTGACCGGCGGATCCCAGCAGTGACCGCGCGGGGGCGTCCGCCGGCGCGCCGCCGTCCTGCTTGTCGGCGAGGGCCCGCTTGACCGCCGTCTCCAGGCCGGCCAACTCGAGCGGCTTGTGGAGCAGCGTGAACCCGAGCCGCTGGCGGTAGCCCTCCAGATCCGTGGTCGACGCGGTGAAGACGATGACTCCCACGGTGGGATCGTGTTGCCGCACGGTCTTGACCAGGTCCAGGCCGGTGACGCCCGGCATCCGGAAGTCGGTGACCACTAGGTCGTAACCACCCCGTCGGAAGAGCGCCAGGCCCTCCGTACCCGTCGCCGCCGCGTCGGCTTCATACCCCCAGACCGCGAGCAGCTCACAGAGGAGCGCACGGACAGGCCCTTCGTCGTCGACAACGAGAACACGCGGCGAGCGTTGTTCGTTCATGGGGGCTGGGCGACCACGCCACCCTATGGTACCGGCTGCGAGAAGATCAATGGTGAGGATCGCCGCAAAAAATGCGGCGTTTCTCACGGCCGCGGTGGAATCACCGCGTCAGAACGCGTTTCCCACGCTNGGGGGCCCGTTCGAGGGCGTTTTTGGGGCGTCTATCGCGCACCCCGTCCGTGAGGCCGCATCGCACCGGGCGATTTTCACATTGTGAACATCCGTGGATAGGTGGATAAGGCANCCCCGCGCGGCGCGCGGACGGATGCAACCCTCCGGCTGGCGGCCGACTACCGGTGCTCCAGCTCCTCGGGGTTGATGCCGTGCTCGGTGAGCTTCTTGCGGAGGGTGTTGCGGTTGATGCCCAGGATCTGGGCGGCGCGCACCTGGTTGCCTTCGGTCTCGCGCAGGACGGCCCGCAGCAGGGGCTTCTCGACGAGGCCGACCATCAGGTCGTAGAGGTTCGCCGTCGAGCGCTGGCGCAGGCCGCGCACGCACTCCATCAGCTTGCGCTCNATGATCTCCTCGAGCGAGGCATCGACGGCGACGGAGGCCGCCGCCGAGACCGGACCGATCGGCAGATGCTCGGGCAGGATGACGCCGGTCGTCGCCAGCACCATCGCGCGCTGGACGACATTCTCCAGCTCGCGGACGTTGCCGGGCCAGTCGTGGCCGACGAGGCGGTCGAGGGCCTCCGGCGCCACGCCCCGCTCGCCGAGCTCGTCGGCGTACTTGGCGAGGAAGTGCTCCACCAGCAGGGGAACGTCGCGGCGGCGCTCGCGGAGCGGCGGCAGGTTGAGGGCGACGACGTTGAGCCGATAGTAGAGGTCCTCACGGAAGCCCGCCTCCTTCATCAGCGCTTCCAGATCCCGGTTGGTGGCCGCCAGGACCCGCACGTCGACGGGGATCGGCTCGTGACCGCCGACGCGCTCGATGGTCCGCTCCTGGAGCGCTCGCAGGAGCTTGGCCTGCAGCTCGAGCGGCATGTCGCCGATCTCGTCGAGGTAGAGCGTCCCCCCGTGGGCCATCTCGAACTTGCCGAGCCTGCGCTCCTTGGCGTCGGTGAAGGCACCCCGCTCGTGGCCGAACATCTCCGACTCCAGCAGCGTCCCCGGAATCGCCGCGCACGACACGGCGACGAAGGGGCGGCCCGAGCGCCGGCTGTAGTGGTGGATGGCGCGGGCGACGAGCTCCTTGCCGGTGCCCGACTCCCCGCGCAGGAGCACCGTCACGTCGGTGCCGGCGATGCGGCCGATGGTCTTGTAGACCTCCTGCATCCGCGGGTGTCGCCCGATCAGCGCGCTGAACTCGCGCACCTCCTGGAGCCCGCGGCGCAACCGCGCCACCTCCTGGGTGAGCCGTCCCGCCGCCAGCGCCCGCTCGGTCAGCAGGAGCACCTCGTCCAGATCGAATGGCTTGGCCAGGTAGTCATAGGCGCCCCGTTGCATCGCCTTGATGGCGGTGTCCATCGTCCCGTGCGCCGTCATCACCACCACGTAGACGTCGGGGCGGATCGCCCGCAGGCGCTCCAGCGCGGCCAGCCCGTCGATGCCCGGCATGCGGACGTCGAGGAACACCAGGTCGAACGGTCCGCTCTCGAAGGCCTGGATCGCCTCCTCGCCGTCCTTCACGGCGGTGACCTCGTAGCCCACCTGGCGCAGGCCCTTCTCGAGTACCCAGCGCAGGCTGTCCTCGTCGTCGGCGATCAGGATCCGCGTGCTCATGTCTCCTCGGAGGGGGGCTTCGCCCCCCTTCCGAATCCCTGGTTGGAGGGGGCCTCGCGGCCCCCTCCAAACTTCCCCAACAGTTGCGCGGGCAAAGCCGGCACTCGAAAGAGCGGACCGCGATCGGAAGGACAGCGCGACGCGGGATCACTCATCTGGCGATGGGCAGGAAGCACGTCACCACGGTGCCCCGCCCCTCGGCGGACTCCACCCGGATCGCGCCCTGGTGCTCCTCGAGGATCCGGTGGCAGAGGGCCAGGCCGAGGCCGAGGCCGCGGTCCTTGGTGGTGAAGAAGGGGTCGAAGATCTTCGCGCGGATGGCGGTCGGGATCCCCGGGCCTTCGTCGGCGACCTGCGCTTCCACCATCGTCCGGTGCCCGGCCCCCACGTCCACCTTGCCGTAGACCGGGTTCATGCTCACCCGGGTCGCCAGCGTGAGGCGTCCGCCCTGCGTCATGGCGTCCAGCGCATTGATCACGAGGTTGTGGAAGACCTGGAGCAGGCGGTCCTCGTCGGCGAGGATCGGCGGCAGGCTGGGATCATAGCGCCGGACGAAGGTGACGTTCTGCGCGCGGGCAGCCTCCTCGTGCAGGAGCGTCACCCGCTCCAGGAGCTGGTGCAGGTTGAGCGGCGCCCGCCTGAGCTGCACCGGCCGCCCCAGGTCGAGCAGCATCTCGATGATACGGTTGAGGCGGTCGACCTCCTTCAAGAGGACTTCGGTATATTCGCTCAGCCGCGGGTCCTCCCCCAGCTCGCGCTGGAGGAGCTGGACGGCGCCCCGGATCGCGCCCAGAGGGTTGCGGATCTCGTGGGCAAGCCCGACGGCCATGCGCCCCGCCGCCGCCAGCGTCTCGCCGCGCCGCACCTCGTCTTCGAGCTGACGGATCCGCGACACGTCACGGAGCACGGCCACCGCCGCCTCGACGCTGCCGTCGCGGGCGAAAAGCGGCGCGGTGAGGAGGCTCACGGGCACGACCCGGCCGTCGGCCGTCTCGATCGTCCCCTCGGCTTCCGACCGGCTCTCGCCGGTGGCCAGGGTCTCTCCGAGACGGTTCACCAGCGAGGCGCCCGCGGGAAGGAGCTCCTTGACCAGCCGCCCCTGAGCGCGCCGCGCCGACCGACCGGTCAGGACCTCCGCGGCCGCGTTCCAGAACACGATGCGCAGGGCCCCGTCGACCGCGATCACCGCGTCCGGAAGCCCTGCCAGAACCGTCTCGTAGTTCATCGGGCGCTCAATCGGGGCTGACCGGGGCCGGGGGGGGTCCGCCGACCACGAGCTTGGGCGCCTGGCCACCGTCGGTGGCGTTCCCATACATGGCGCCACGCGCTGTCACCGGCGGCGGGAACGGGTCGGCGGACCCTGCCCGGGCCCCGGTCAGCCACGTTGAAGAGCCCGAGGGCGGCGGCATCAGGCGAGCGCCCAGTCGGGGCGCGCGTTCATCGAGAGCGGCGCGCGTTCGCCCGCCAGGAGGCGCGCCGTGCCGGCCGCCGTGATCATCGCTGCGTTGTCGGTGCAGAAGCAGGGCGGAGGAATGTGCAGCGCGATGCCGTGCTCCGCGGCCGAGGCCCCCAGCGCCGCCCGCAGCGGGCCGTTGGCGGCCACGCCGCCGGTGAGGACCACGCGCTTGACGCCGAGGTGGAGCGCGGCCCGGATCGCCTTGCGCACCAGCATCTTGACCACCCCGGCCTGGAAGGACGCGGCCACGTCGGCGACCTGCGCGGGGGACAGCGGCGCGCGGCGCTTGACGTGGAGGGAGACGGACGTCTTGATGCCGCTGAACGAGAAGTCCCGCGCGCCGTCGGTCATCTGGGCCAGCGGGAACGCGATCGCCTTAGGGTCACCTCCCTCGGCAACGCGCTGGATGATGGGGCCACCCGGGAAGCCGAGGCCGAGCAGCTTGGCGACCTTGTCGAAGGCCTCGCCGGCGGCGTCATCGCGCGTCTGGCCCACCAGCGCGTACTGGAGCGGCGCCCCGGCGTGGTAGAGCGCGGTATGGCCTCCGGAGACGACGAGGGCGAGGAAGGGGTACTCCGGCGGATCGTCGGTGAGGAACGCGGCGTAGATGTGGCCTTCCAGGTGATTCACCCCGGCCAGNGGCTTCCGGTGCACGTACGCGAGCGACTTGGCCACCGAGCAACCGATGAGGAGNGAGCCGACGAGGCCCGGTCCCTGGGTGACGACGATCCCGTCGAGATCCGGCAGCTTCACGCCGGCGTCGGCCAGGGCCTTCTCGATGACCGGTCCGATCGCTTCGAGGTGGCGCCGCGAGGCCAGCTCGGGCACGACGCCCCCGTAGGGGGCATGGATGGCGTCCTGCGACGCCACCACATTCGACAGGACGCGGCGCCCATCGGCGAGTACCGCCGCCGCTGTCTCGTCGCACGAACTTTCGATGCCGAGAACGATCATGGCCTACCCGAGCGCACGAGCATACCGGGAGCGGCGCGCCGCCTCACCCTGTGCCGCGCCAACGACCGTCTACTTCGCCGGCGGCTGTGCCTGAGCCTGGGACTCCCCCGGACGGTGCTGTTGCTCGAGGACCCGCATCGCCTTGATCACGTCGAGCGCGCGCTGGACCTGCACGTCCTTCCTCAGCTCCTCGAGCGGATCGAGCACGGGACGAGGCGCCGCCGCCGTCTCCTTCTCCTTGGGCAGCTCGACGACGATGTCCGGCGTGATGCCCTTGCCGTGGATCGACCGGCCCTTGGGCGTGAAGTACTTGGCCGTGGTCAGCCGGAGACCGGAGCCGTCCGACAGGGGGATGATCGTCTGCACCGATCCCTTGCCGAAGCTCTGGGTGCCGACCAGGACCGCCCGCCCGTAGTCCTGGAGCGCGCCGGCCACGATCTCCGAGGCGGAGGCGCTGCCCTGGTTGATCAGCACCACCATCGGCAACTGGGTGTACGCCTTCTTGGCGTGCGCCGAGAAGCGCATGTTCTGGTTGCGCACCCGCCCCTCGGTGTAGACGACGAGCTTGCCGTCGTCGACGAACTTCTCCGTCACCTCCACCGCGGACGTCAGCAGACCGCCGGGATTGTTCCGAAGATCCAGCACCAGCGCCTTGGCGCCGGCCTTGACGAACTTGTCGAGCGCCGCGTCGACGTCGTGGGACGTCTGCTCCTGGAACTGGCGGACACGGAGGTAGCCGATGCCGTTGCCCAGGTCGTGCGTCCGCACCGACTGCACACGGATCTGCTCGCGCGTGATCTCGAAGTCCTTGGGCTCGGTCCAGCCCTCGCGCAGGACGCCGATCATCACCTTCGTCCCCGGCCGGCCCCGCATCCGCTTGACGGCGTCGGAGAGCTGCATGTCCTTGGTGACGATGCCGTCGATCTTCACGATCCGGTCGCCCGGGTGGAGGCCTGCCCGGTACGCGGGCGTGCCCTCGATCGGCGCCACCACGGTGAGGACGTCGTCGCGGAGCGTAATCTCGATGCCGAGCCCGCCGAAGCTGCCGGAGGTCTCCACTTGCATCTCGCGGTAGCTCTCGGGGTCGAGGAATGAGCTGTGGGGATCGAGACCGCGCAGCGTGCCCTTGATGGCGCTGTAGATCAGCTCCTTCGGTGGCACCTCGTCGACGTACTGGTTCTGTACGATCGAGAGCACCTCAGTGAAGAGCCGAAGCTGCTCGTAGGTCGCACCATTGTCCGGGCCCTTGCTGGCCACGGAGCCGCCGAGCGACAGCGTCAGCACGATGAGCAGTGAACCGATCACGAACGCCTTCTTCATGAGTGTCGTCCCCCTCAGCCTCGTTGGCGGAGCCACTCGGCGGGATCCTGCGGCTTGCCCTGATACCGCACCTCGAAGTAGAGGCGCGGGCCCACGAGCGAGCCGGTGTCGCCCACCGTGCCGATCCGCTGTCCCTGCCGCACGTCGTCGCCTTCCTTCACCTGAATGTCGGCGATGTGAGCGTAGAGCGTGTAGTACTCGTGGCCATGGTCGAGAATGATCAGGTTCCCGTACCCCTTAAACCACCCCGTGTAAACCACGTGACCCGCGTAGACCGCGGCGATCTCCGTGCCCTCCACCGCCTCGATGTCCACCCCGTTTCGGAATGTCCGCGTCCCGAAGCGGGGATGCACCTGGGGACCGAAGGCGCTGACGATCCGCCCCTCGGTCGGCCAGGGAAGCTGACCGCGCAGGGTGCCGAACCCCGTCCGCGGCGTCTCTCCGGGGCCCGGNGGCACCTTCGCCAGCCGCCGCTGCTTGGCCTGCAGCTCGCGGATGAANGCCTCGAGACGGCGCGTGGCCTCGCTGAGCTCGCCCACCATGCGCTCGTGGTAAGCGCGCTCGTCTCGCACTCTGGCCAGCAACACCCGGCGCCGGGCCGCTTCCCGATCGACCTCGGCCTGCTCTCGCTTGGCCTCGGCGCGCAGCNTCGCCAGCTCGCTCCGACGGGCCTCTTCACGCTCTTTGCGGTCCGCGAGCCTGTCAGAAGTTACACGATACTCTTGAATGAGCCGGGCGTCCAGGGCGGCGAGATTTCCGAGCTGCCGCACGACGGCGGCGCGCGCGGCGGGATCTTCACCGCTGAGAATCAAGGGGAGCGCGGCGCCCTGCGCGTGGATCTTGTAGATCATGCGCAGGCGCTGGGCCAGGGCCTGCTCCTGTCCGGCGCGGTGGCCCTGGAGCTTGTCGATGTCCCCCCGCAGCGCGGCGATGTCCGCCTGGACGCGCCGGACCCGNGCGTCCAAGCGCGCGACCTCGCGCTGTTTCTCGCCGAGGCGCTGCTCGATCTCTTCGAGCTCGGCCAAGAGCGACGTCTCNCGCTGCCGCGCCTGGGCGGCCCTTTCCCGCTCCTGCTTGAGCTGCTTCTGCGTTTCCTGGAGCTTGCGCTGCTCGGCCTGAATCGCGTCGTCCTTCTTGGGCTGCGCGCCGGCGGCGGCCGCCCCGAGCGCGAGCAGGAGCAGGAGAAAGAGGGCGGGAAGCCGCGCGGCCCGGCCAGGCCCTCCGCAGTTTCGGCGGTCGCGGCTGGTCATGCCAGGCCCCGCCGGCCCCGGGCGAGCCAGCCACCGAACGCGCCGAGGCCGGCCCCGGCGGCCAGCAGGGTGACCATCCCCGGAGGCGTCAGGAACTCGAGCCGTGGCACGCCGATGGTGAGGCTCATCAGCGGCTCGAGCCACGGCGCCGCCAGGTGATGGCCGACAGCGAGCGCGAGCAGCGCCAGCAGGGCGCCGAGCAGCCCCTGGACCAGGCCCTGCAGCAGCAGCGGCAGGCGGATGGCCGCCTCAGGAGCGCCGACCAGCCGCATGATCTCCGTCTCGTGGCGCCGCGCGTGGAGCACGAGGGTCGTCGAGGTCGTCACGGTGAGGATCGCGGCGAGCGCCAGCGTGGCGCCGATNCCCAGGCCGATGGTNGCCAGCAGGCGCTGCCAGTGCGACAGCCGCTCCACCCACTCCGCGCCGCCCGCGACCTCGTCGGCCTCGGGCAGCGCCGCCAGGCGCTGGATGAGCGCGCCGGCGCCGTCGGGCGTGGCCCCGGCGGCGGTCGGCGTCACCTCAATCGAGGCGGGGAGCGGGTTGCTCGGGAGCTGATCGGCGACGCCGGCGTCCTTGCCGAGCACGCGCTTGAGCGAGGCCAGGGCCTCGGCCTTGGCGACATAGCGGGCGCCGGCGACGTCGGGGAGCGCGCGGACCCGCTGCATGAGCGCCGGCACCTCGGCCGGCGACGGCTCCCGCTTGAGGTAGACGATGATGCGCACGCGGTCGCGCCACTCGGCGACGGCGCGCCCGAGGTTGAACGAGAGCACCCAGAACACACCGAGCGCGACCAGCGAGAGCGTGATCAGGACGACCGCGCTCACGGCCACGCGGCCGGCGCGCCGGAGATCGCGGAGGGCCTCGCCCACGACGAACCCCAGCACCTAGCCCTCCCCGACCAAGGCCGGCCGCCCCGGGACACTCTGCCGGGCCAAATCGCGTTGGCCCGGCACCTAGCCCTCGTCCTTCACGAGGCGTCCGGCCTCTAGCATCAGCGTGCGCCGCCGCAGCGTCCGGGCCAGGCGCGCCTGGTGGGTGGCCAGGATGACCGTAGTGCCGCTCGTCCAGATGTCCTTGATGATGGCCAGCACCTCGGCGGCCATCGCGTCGTCGAGATTACCGGTGGGCTCGTCGGCGATCAGCAGCGGCTGCTGCCGCACGATGGCGCGAGCCAGCGCCGCGCGCTGCGCCTCGCCCAGGCTGAGCTGGGCGGGATAGGCCTGGGCGCGCGAGGAGAGGCCGACGGCCCGCAGCGCGTCGAAGGCTCGCGCCGTGATCTCGCGCCGCGCCGTGCCGGTGACGCGCAAGACGAAGGCGATGTTCTCGTACACGGTGCGCCCGGGGAGGAGCTTGGCGTCCTGGAAGACGACGCCGATCGACCGGCGCAGCGTCTGCACCTTCGCGCGGCTCAGCTCGGTCACCGGCTGACCGAGCACCTCGATGTCGCCCTCGGTGGGCAGCTCCTCGCGGTAGAGGAGACGGAGCAGCGATGTCTTGCCGGCGCCGCTGGGGCCGGTGAGGACGACGAACTCACCCTTGCCGAGGTGAAAGGACACGTCGGTGAGCGCCGGAACCTTCACCGGTCCCACTTCGTAGACCTTGGAGACGCGGTGAAGCTCAATCATGGCGGGCTGGTTCGATTATAGCCGTCAGCCTCGCATCCGAGAGAGTTTCTCCTGCAGGAGCTGGTTCACGAGCGCGGGATTCGCCTTGCCGCCGCTGGCCTTCATGACGAGGCCGACCAGGGCCTTGGCGGCCGCGGTCTTGCCCTGCCGATAGTCCTCGATAGGCTTGGGGTTGGCGGCGAGCACCTCATCGATCATCTTCTCGAGGGCGGCGGTATCGGCGACCTGGACGAGGCCCTCGCGGCGGACGATCGTCTGGGCGTCTTCGCCCGAGCGGAACATCTTCTCGAAGACGGCCTTGGCGATCTTGCCGCTGATGGTGGCGTCGTCGATCAGCCTGAGGAGCCCGGCCAGCCGCGCCGGCGAGATNGGCGAGGCCGCGATGGCGCGCTCGTCGTCCGCCGNCAGCTGGCGCAGGAGCTCGGACATGATCCAGTTCGAGACGACCTTGGCGTTGGGGAACTCGCGGACGGCCGCCTCGAAGTACTCGGCCAGCGCCCGGCTCTGCGTGAGCAGGTCCGCGTCGTAGGCCGGCAGCCCGTACTGCGTGACGAAGCGCTGCCGCCGCGCGCGGGGCAGCTCGGGCAGGTTCCGGCGGATCTCCTCCACCCAGGTTCGATCGAGCCGGAGAGGAACCAGATCGGGCTCGGCGAAGTAGCGGTAGTCGTGCGCGTACTCCTTGGAGCGCATGGCGCGCGTCAGGCCGCGGTCGGCGTCCCAGAGCCGGGTCTCCTGCACGATCCGTTCGCCCGCCTCCAGGGCTCGGCTCTGGCGCTCGGCCTCGAACTCCAGCGCGCGCTGGACGTTGCGGAACGAGTTCATGTTCTTGATCTCGACCTTCGTCCCCAGCTCGGTGGCGCCCCGGCGCCGCAGCGAGATGTTGGCGTCGCAGCGCAGCGAGCCCTCCTCCATGTTGCCGTCGCAGACGCCCAGGTAGACCAGTACCGCGCGGAAGGCGCGCAGGTAGGCGGCGGCCTCCTCGGGCGCTCGGATGTCGGGCCGGCTGACGGTCTCCATGAGCGGCACACCCGAGCGATTGAAATCGACGAGGCTGGCCTGGGCGGTCGCCAGCGGGCCCTCGTGGACGAGCTTGCCCACGTCCTCCTCGAGGTGGAGGCGCTGGATGCCGATCCGGCGCCAGGAGCCGTCGGGCCGGTCGATCTCCAGCCAGCCATCCTCGGCCAGCGGCTCCTCGTACTGGCTGATCTGGAAGTTCTTGGGCATGTCCGGGTAGTAGTAGTGCTTGCGCGCAAAGCGGCAAGCGGGGTTGATGCGGCAGTTGAACACCAGCGCCGCCCGGACACCGAACTCCACGGCGCGGTGGTTGATGACCGGCAGCACCCCGGGCATCCCCTGACAGATCGGGCAGGTCTGGGTGTTGGGCTCGGCCCCGAAGGTCGTCGGGCAGCCGCAGAACATCTTCGAGAGCGTGAGGAGCTGGGCGTGGACCTCGAGCCCGATGACGATCTCGTAGTCGGTCTTCATCGCCGTGCTCATCCCAGATTCGGCCGCCTCTCGAGCCACCGCGTTGCCTGCTCGTAGGCGTAGGCGGCGCGGAGCACGGTTGGCTCGTCGAGGGGCTTGCCGATGAGTTGCAGCCCGATCGGCAGCCCCCCGGCGCTGAAGCCGCAGCGAACCGATACGGCCGGGATTCCCGCCAGGTTGGCCGGCACCGTGAAGACGTCGTTCAGGTACATCGCGAGCGGGTCTTCTTTCTCGCCATGCTTGAAGGCGACGTTCGGGGCCGTCGGGGCCACGATGAGATCGACCTGGGCGAAGGCGGCCTCGAAGTCGCGCCGGACCAGCGTGCGCACCTTCTGGGCCCGCCCGTAGTAGGCGTCGTAGTAGCCGGCCGACAGCGCGTAGGCGCCCAGCATGATGCGGCGCTTGACCTCGGCACCGAAGCCCACCGCGCGTGTGCGCCCGTACATGTCGATCAGGTCCTTGGCGCCCGCCGCGCGCAGGCCGTACTTCACGCCGTCGTAGCGCGCGAGGTTGGAGGAGGCCTCGGCCGGGGCGATCAGGTAGTAGACGGCGATCCCGTAGTCGGTCGTGGGCAGCGAGATCTCCTGCGTGGTGGCGCCGAGCTCGCACAGCACCGCGATAGCCTGCCGAACGCTGCGCTGGACGTCCGGATCGACGCCCTCCGTGAAGTACTCGCGCGGCACGCCGATGCGGAGCCCACCCACGCCCCCGTCGAGCGCTGCCGCGTAATCCGCCACCGGCTCGTTCACCGAGGTCGAGTCGTGCGGATCGGGGCCGGCGATGGCGCCCAGCAGGAGCGCGGCGTCCCTGACGTCCTTGGCCAGCGGCCCGATCTGATCGAGCGAGGAGGCGAAGGCGACGAGCCCGTAGCGCGACACGCGGCCGTAGGTGGGCTTGAAACCGACCACCCCGCAGAAGGCCGCGGGCTGCCGGATCGAGCCGCCCGTGTCGCTGCCGAGCGCGCCCGCGGCCAGATCGGCGGCGACGGCGGCGGCGGAGCCGCCCGAGGAGCCGCCGGGGACGCGGGCCAGGTCCCAGGGGTTGCGGGTAGGCTGGAAGGCCGAGTGCTCGGTGGACGAGCCCATGGCGAACTCGTCCAGGTTGGTCTTGCCCAGCATCACCGCGCCGGCCGCCGCCAGCCGCTCGACGACGGTGGCATCATACGGTGGCACGAAGTTCTCGAGGATCTTCGAGGCGCACGTCGTGCGCACGCCGCGGGTGCACAGCAGGTCCTTGAGCGCGATGGGCACGCCGTCCAGGGGCCCCCGCGGCGCCTTGCTTCGGTACCGGCCCTCGGCCGCCTTGGCGGCGGCCAGGGCCTGCTCCCGCGTCACGGTGAGATAGGCCCCGACCCGGCCGTCGAGCTTCTCGATCCGGGCCAGGTAGGCCTCCGCGGCCGCCGTCGGCGTGACGTCGCCCCGCCGATAGGCATCGGCCAGCTCGTGCATGGTGAGGCGCGTCGTATCAGTCTTCAATGATGCGGGGCACCCGGAAGAACTCGCGGGCCCGGTCGGGAGCGTTGGCCATCATCGCCTCGCGCGGCAGACACGGCTGCACCTCGTCCTCCCGCATCACGTCGACGAGGGGGACGGCGTGCGAGGTCGGCTCCACACCCTCGACGTCCAGCTCCTTGAGCTTGTCGATGTACGAGAGGATGGCGCTCAGCTCGGCCTGCAGCCGCGCCTTCTCGGCCTCGCTCAGCGCCAGCCGGGCCAGACGGGCGACGTGCTCGACGTCCCTGAGGTCGATCACAGCTCCTCCAGATGAGCGTACTGGAGCGACAGGCGCTTGCGTCCCACGCTGGCGAACCGGACCGTCACGATGATGTCGGCGCCCTCCTTCTCGACGCCCACGACCATGCCCTCGCCCCAGCGCGCGTGGCGCACGCGAGCGCCGACCGTGAACGGCAGGTCCTCCTGGCTCACGGCCGCCGCGGCGGCGTGAGCGACGGCGTCGCGGATCATCTCCGGTGGGGGCTCCGACCGTACGTTGAGCGCCAGGATCTGGTCCTGTGGCATCTCGCGCAGGAACCGCGACGGCTCGCCCACGCCGTAGCCGTGGACGCGCCGGTGCAGCGCGTACGATAGGTAGAGCCGCTCCCGCGCCCGCGTGAGCCCAACATAGCAGAGCCGCCGCTCCTCCTCGATCTCTTCCTGCTCGTTCATCGAGCGGGCGTGCGGGAAGATCCCCTCCTCCATGCCGGTCATGAACACCACGGGGAACTCCAGGCCCTTGGCCGAGTGCAGCGTCATGAGCGTCACCCGGGAGGCCTCGTCCTTCAGCTCGTCGATGTCGCTCATGAGGGCGACACCGTCCAGGAAGCCCTCGAGGGTGGGCGCGGGCTGCGAGTGCGTGTAGTCCTCCGCGGCGGCGATGAGCTCCTCGAGGTTCTCCAGCCGCGCCTCGGCCTCAGGGGAGCGCTCCTGCTTGAGCGCCTCGCGGTAGCCCGACTCGTTCAGAACCCCGTCCATGAACTGGGGCGGCGCCATGGTTCGGCGCTGGGCGCCGAGGCGCGCGATCATGGCGCTGAAGTCCTCGAGCGTCTTGCGCGGCTTGCCACGCAGGTCGATCGGCGGGTCGGCCGCGACGGCGAGCAAGGGCTTGCCCTCGTGGGCGGCGACCTCGTCCAGACGCGCCAGCGTCGTCGCGCCGATGCCGCGGGCGGGCGTCTGGATCGCCCGGCGGAAGGCGATGTCGTCCGACGGGTTGATCGTCAGCTTCAGATAGGCCAGCGTGTCCTTGATCTCCTTGCGCTCGTAGAAGCGCATGCCGCCCACGATCACGTACGAGATCCGCGCCCGGCGGAGCGCGTCCTCCAGCACCCGCGACTGGGCGTTGGTGCGGTAGAAGACGGCCACGCCCTCCCCCGGCACGCCCTCGCCGCGCAGCATCACGATTGACTGGGCGACGAAGTTGGCCTCCTCGTGCTCGTCCCAGGCGCGGTAGAGCCGAGCCTTGTCGCCCTCGGGGTTCTCCGTCCAGAGCGTCTTGTCCTTGCGCTGGACGTTGTTCGTGATCACCTCCGCCGCCAGCGAGAGGATGCGCTGGGTGGAGCGGTAGTTCTGCTCGAGCCGCACGACCTTGGTGCCGGGGTAGTCGTTCTCGAAGTCGAGGATGTTCCGGATGTCCGCTCCACGCCACTTGTAAATCGAGTTGTGGACGACAAGCCCCCCCGCCACGTAGTTGCGCAGGTTCTCGACAGTCAAATCGTAGACGAGCCCCTGATAACCGCGCAGCTCGACCGCCGCCACCCGTGCTTCCCGCACCCCGCCGGCCTCGACGATGGGGACGATCATGCCAGGGCGAACGTGACTGGCCGGCATGAACTGGAACGCCCTGTTTCGCGTCAGGCGCGCGCGCCGGACCAACTGGAGGTTCGCCACCTGGCACAGGCCCCGAACGAATTCGAGCCCCTTGTCGTAGTCTTTGCGAGAGGTCTCGATGCGCCACGTGCGCCGCTTACCGCGACGTGGCCGTGCCACGAGTGAAACCGCCTCCCAGAGCGCCTCATCGGAGCTAACGAGCTGGATCCGATGCTCGTGCCAGCCGTGCGGTCGCGGATCCCCGAACATCGTGAAGTGAACGATCTTGCGAGAGACACCGCCTCGGGTTATCGCGCCTGCCCGGTGGTGGGGATAGTCGGAAAATAGCAGCATGTCCGACATCAGCCGCTCGGCTCGCGATCGCGTGTCAATGTCCCCGTAGAGCCGGTCGATGTGGGCCTGCGTGAGCGCCATCCGGCGGCCGCGGACGTGGAACACCATGGTCGGCAAGCCGTACTGCGCGGAAAAGTAGGACTCGAGGTACTGAGCATCGGCCAGCGACTCACAGGTGGCCAGGATCCACAACCTGTCCGCGATCTCCTGGTTGGTCCTGATCGTGAACCCGCAGACTAGTGCCTTCTCGTCGCCCGACCGGACGCCCCGGGTGACCCCGATCCGGTACCCGAGCCGCTCTTGATACATCAGATAGACGTAGTGACAATTCGGGTCCGGGTCGATTCGAGCAAAAAGCATGTGATTCGGCGTCGCCCGGAGCTCCCGACCGTCTTCAGTCTTGATCGAGACCACAACCCCGTCGAACGGGCTTCGCCGTACGGCCTCGACGCGGGCCAGGCCGGCCGATCCCCAGCCGGTACCGGCAACAATCTGCTCCCCTTCGCGGATCTGCTCGACGGGCTTGGCGCCTCTCGGGGTCTCGATCAGCGTCCCCTCGACGACGCACTGGTCCGGGTCTCCGACGACGCAGATGTTCCGGTGCTCGCCGGTGAGCAGCCGGATGATCCGGTACTGCGCCCGGTTCGTGTCCTGGTACTCGTCCACCAGCATGTGGCGCCAGAGACCCCGGTACCAGGCGAGCACCTCGGGCAGCTCGGAGAGCAGGCGCACGACCAGCAGCAGCAGGTCGTCGAAGTCGACCGCGCCCACCTCCTGGAGCCGCTTCTCGTAGCGCGAGTAGACCAACGCGGCTTTCTGCTCCCAGGGCCCTCGCGCGTCCCGCAGCGCGTCCGGCACGCCCGCCATCTGGTTCTTCCAGTACGAGATGCGGTGGACGGCGGCGCTCGGCGTGAACTGGCGGTCGGCGAGCTCGCCCTCCTTCATGCACTCCTTGACGAGCGCCTGGCGGTCGTCTTCGTCGTAGATCATGAAGGTGCGGGGGAGCCCGATGTTCTCGCCGTGCTGGCGGAGGACGCGCACGCAGGCGGAGTGGAAGGTGGCGATCAGCGGCGCCTTGAGGCCGGCCGGCAACAGCAGATTGTCCACCCGCCGGGCCATCTCCTCCGCCGCCTTGTTGGTGAAGGTGACGGCCAGTAGGTTACGCGGCGACAAGCCCTGCACGCCCGTGAGCCAGGCGATCCGGTGGGCGATCACACGCGTCTTGCCGCTGCCCGCGCCGGCCAGCACCAGGAGCGGCCCCTCACCGGAGGTGACCGCCTCGCGCTGCGCGGGGTTCAGGTCATCGAGGAGGCGTTCCAGCCCAGCCAGCATCGGAAGATTGTACCGCGGGCCGCCACCTCAGCCGAGCTCGTCGAGCGTCAGCCTGAAGCTGGGCGCGAATCTCTCGAGGAAGTAGCGCACCTCCGGCAGATCCAGCGCCTCCACGCTTTCCCGGAGCACCTTCTCGGCCTTGGAGAACTCGTGATTGCCGGCGGCGAGCTCCTCCAGGCACTTGATGTAGGCGGCGAGCTTGTCCGCCGCCTTGACCAGATCCCGATGCGCGCGATCGCCATCGTCGCCGAGGAGGAGCGCGCGGTAGTCCTCCTTCAGCTCGTCGGGAACCATGTCGAACAGCTTGCGTTCGGCGGCGGCCTCGATCGCTCCATAGGCGGTCTTGATCTCAGGATTGAAGTACTTGACGGGGGCCGGGAGATCCCCGGTCAGGACCTCACTGGCGTCGTGGTAGAGGGCCAGCAC
>JGI25382J37095_10000076_pt1 | contig 16307 bp, 19 predicted proteins | sample GraSoi013_1_40cm_3_FD_37095 | JGI IMG/M metagenome (IMG submission 37095)
CAAGCAGACGCCTCTCCTCACCCTGCTCTCGCGCGCCTGAGTCTGGCGCGCCCAGCTGTCCCCGCGCGGCGGGTCGCGCGCCACTGACGTGGCGCGCGGCCCTCAGGGCTTGACCGGGAAAAACCGCCCCCGCGCCGTGGCCAGCAGCCGGTTCGTACCGAACTCCTGAAGCCGCCCCTGAACATCCACGTAGCGTCCGTGATCACCCACGAGCGAGCCATGACCGACAATCGGGGTCTCGGTCGGCACCGGCTCGACGTACCGCACGGTCAGCTCTCCGGTGACGGCGACCCGCCCCGTCGCGCGGACCACCGCCGCCCCCAGCACCTCGTCGAGATAGGCGGCCACGATGCCCCCGTGAGCNGCACCCGGAGGCCCTTCATACTGGCGCGGGATGAGGATCGGCGAGGCGATGCCCTCGTCGGTCTTGAAGCACCGGACACGGAGTCCGGTGGGATGGCCGGGCCCACACCCGAAACAGTTGTGGAAGGGGTTGTCGGGAGGGGCCGGCCAGCGCTGCTCCTCGAGAGTTGCGAAATAGGCGCGAAACATGTGGGGCATCGGGGCGGTCACGCGCACGAGTGTATCACCGGGCTATAATCGCCCCGGGCATGCGCCGCCCCTTGGTGATCATTCTCGCGCTGGTGCTGGCCCTGGCCGGGTGCGCCANGACCCAAAAGCCGGTGCTCTATCCCAACGCCAGGCTCAGGCAGGTCGGGCACGAGCAGGCCGAGCGCGACATCGAGGAGTGCCGTATGCTGGCGAGCCAGTACGTCGAGAGCACGGCGGCCAAGGACATCGGCAAGGGTGCCGCCGTCGGGGCCGCCGGTGGTGCCGCGGTGGGCGCGGTCGGAGGCGCCGTGAGCGGCCGCGGCGCCGGCACGGGAGCGGCGATCGGCGCCGCCACGGGGGCGACGGCGGGGGCGGTGCATGGCGCCGTCAAGCAGACGGCGCCCAGCCCGGTCTACAAGCAGTTCGTCAACCGCTGCCTGAGAGAGCGCGGCTACGACGTCCTCGGCTGGCAGTAGGCCCCCTCAGAGGCGCTCGAACTTCTGGAGCGATCTGATCTCTCGGGGCGGGCTCTCCTTGCTGCCCTGCGCCGTCCACGAAACCTCGGCCACGTAAAGGTCGCCCCGCGAGTCCACGGTGCAGCCGTGAGGGGCGACGAATTCCCCGGGCTTCTCCCCGGAGAAGGGACCGCCGATCCGGCCGACCAGCTCGCCTTTGACGGAGAGAATCGACACCCGGGCGCCGAGGTTGGGCACCGCCTTGTTGACCGGCAGGTGTGTCGGCAGCTCGCCGATGTAGAACAGGCCGCCGGCGCGGCGATCGGCGAAGAGCCCGCACGGCCGGTGGAGGTTGTTCCACTGCCCGAGATAGTGGCCCTTGGGATCGAAGATTTGGACACGGTGGTTCTCGCGGTCGGCGACGTAGACGAGCCCTTCGCTGTCGGTGGCGAGGTTGTGGGGCAGGTTGAAGCAGCCGGGGTCGGTGCCCGGCTCACCCCACGAGAACAGATGCCGCCCCTTGGGGTCGTACTTGTGGACGCGCGAGTTGCCGTAGCCGTCGGAGATATAGATGTCGCCGGTCTTGGGGCAGAGCGCCACGTGGGTGGGCCGGTTGAAGGGCTTGCCACCCTGGAGTGTCGCCGGTTTGTCGGGGTCGCCGACCGTGAGGAGCAGCTTGCCCTCGGGCGTGAACTGGCGAATCGTGTGGTGCAGGTCGTCCGTCAGCCAGAGCGTCCCGTCCGGACCGATCGTGACGCCGTGCGGCCGGCGGAAGACGCCCTCGCCCCACGCGCGCCGGAAGTTACCCTCCCGGTCGAACTGAATGACGGGATGGGGGCCACGGTTGAAGACCCAGACGTCGTCCTTCGCGGCGACCGCGACGCTCGTCGCCTCGACGAAGGACCATCCTTCGGGCAGACGCCCCCAGCCCACGGCCGGACGGTAGTTCATGGGGCGGGCTCCCTTCTCCGCGGCTCGACCGAGCGGCAGTTTATACTGCGCCCCATAGTGCCACAGTGCGCATGACCTCGCCTATCGGCTCTTCCGTCAAGCGCAAGGAAGATCGGCGATTCCTCACCGGCCACGGACGCTTCCTGGATGACCTCCGCGTGCCCGGCGCGCTGCATGCCGCGATCGTACGGAGCCCTCACGCCCACGCCCGGATCGTGAGTATCGACACCGGGCTGGCGAGGCGCCGGCCCGGCGTCGTCGCCGTCCTGACGATCGCCGAGTTGCCGGAGTGCGGCGGCGGCGCGGTCCCCGCCCTGGTGCCCTCTCCGCGGCTGCGCCCCTACCGCCACCCTGCGCTCGCGGGGCCGATGGTCCGCTACGTCGGCGAAGCGGTGGCCGTCGTGGTCGCCGACGACGCCTACTGCGCCGCCGATGCGGTGGAGGCGCTGGCCATCGATTACGAGGTGCGGCCGGCAGCCGCCAGCGTCGATCGGGCGCTGGCGCCGGGAGCGCCCCGGGTCTTCGAGGACTGGCCCGACAACGTGCTGGGGCCGGCGACGGGTGCCGTCGCCGACGCGACACGGGGTTTTGCCCACGCCGACGTCATCGTGGAAGCCGACTATGCGCTGCCCCGCGTGGCCCCGATGCCCATCGAGCCGCGCGGCGTCCTCGCCCGGCCGGACGGGCCCGACCCTCTCTTCACCGTCTGGACCTCCACGCAGGTGCCGTACGCGGTGCGGGCCGCGCTGGCGCCCGTGCTGGGGTTGAGTGAGGCGCGGGTGCGGGTGATCGCGCCCGACGTCGGCGGCGGTTTCGGGGGCAAAGGCCACGTTTACCCCGAAGACCTGCTGATCCCGGCCGTGGCCCACCGCCTGGGGCGTCCCGTCAAGTGGGTGGAGACGCGCCACGAGCACTTCCTGACCGCCGCGCCGGACCGTGACCAGCGGCACGCCGCACGGCTGGGCTTGAAGAAAGACGGGACGATCGTCGCGCTCGAAACGTCGTTCGTCCGTGATCACGGGGCGTACCCGACGCTGGGCGACGTGATCGCCCTCAACACGATCAACCATCTGCCCGGCCCATACCGTGTTCCCAACTACCGCGGCGCGGCCACCAACGTCGTGACGCACAAGAACTTCACGGGCGCTTACCGGGGCGCCGGCCGGCCCGAGGCCGCCTTCGTGCTCGATCGACTGCTCGACCGCGGGGCTCGCGCGCTCGGCCTCGACCCGGCCGAGCTACGGCGGCGCAACCTGATCCGGCGCGAGGAGATGCCGTACCGGACGGGGTTGACGTACCGCGACGGCGAGCCGATCGTCTACGACCCCGCCGACTACGCCGCCGCCTTCGACCAGGCACTGGAGCGTGTGAGGTACCGCCCCTGGCGGCAGGTGCAACGAGAGCGGCGCGGGAGTGTCCGACCGATCGGCATCGGCATCTCNGCGTACGTCGAAGGCACGGGCATCGGCCCCTTCGAAGGCGCCGACGTCCGCGTGGACCCGGACGGCACCGTCTACCTCTTCGTCGGGGTCTCCTCCCAGGGGCAAGCGCACGAGACGACGCTCGCGCAGGTGTGCGCCGCTGAACTCGGGCTCGATCCGGACCAGGTCGTGGTGGTGGGCGGCGACACGACGGTCATCGGCTTCGGCATGGGTACCATCGCCAGCCGCGTCGCCGCCGTCGCCGGGCCCGCGGTCGCGCGCACCACGCGCCAGGTCGCCCGCAAGGCGCGGCTGGTGGCGGCCGAGTTGCTCGAGTGCGCGCCCGACGACATCGTCCTCGCGGCCGGGCGCGCTCACGTCGCAGGATTTCCCGACCGGGGGGTCGGTCTCGGCGAGCTGGCGCGGGCCTCGCTGAGGAGTCGCTCGCTGGCCGCCCAGGGGGCGCCGGGCCTCCACGCTTGCGCCTTCTTCCATCCGGGAACCGTGACCTGGGCCTTCGGGGCTCATGCCTGCGTGGTCGAGGTGGATGTGGAGACGGGCGAGGTGCGCCTGCTCGCCTACGCGGCCGTCCACGACTGCGGCCAGCCCATCAATCCCGCGGTGGTCGAGGGCCAACTCCACGGCGGCATCGTGCAGGGCATCGGGACGGCGCTGACGGAAGAGCTGGTCTACGACGAGCGTGGCCAGCTCCTCACCGCCAGCCTGATGGACTACGGCCTGCCGAAGGCGGATCAGGTGCCAGCGCTCGAGGTGGTGCCGCTCGGCTATCCTTCGATGATCAACGAGCTCGGGATCAAGGGCGTCGGCGAGAGCGGGATCATCTCGCCGCCCCCCGCGATCGCCAACGCCGTCGAGGACGCCCTGGCCGATCGCGGCGTCGAGATCACCCGGGTGCCGCTCACCGCCGCCCGCGTGTGGGAGGCCATACGAACGGGAGGTACCGCATGCTGAAGGAATTCAAGGAGTTCGCGCTCAAGGGCAACATGGTGGACCTCGCCATCGCAGTCGTCCTCGGGGGCGCGTTCGGCGCGATCGTCTCGTCGCTCGTGAAGGACATCCTCATGCCGCCGCTCGGCAAGCTCGTCGGCGGCGTGGACTTCGCCGAGCTGTTCATCGTCCTGGGCCGCGGCACCTACCCGTCCCTCAAGGCAGCCAAGGACGCGGGGGCCGCTACCATCAACTACGGGATCTTCATCAACGCGTTGATCAACTTCCTCCTGGTGGCCTGGGCGCTGTTCTTCGTCGTCAAGGGCATCAACAGCGCCCGCCGCCAGCCCGCGCCGGCCGCGCCCACGGAGAAGGAGTGCCCGCACTGCGCCATGAAGATCTCGATCCGGGCCCGGCGCTGCCCGCACTGCACCAGCGCGCTGTGAACAGTGACGATCGTCAGGCGTGGTAGTGCGAGCCGCAGGACGGCCGGGGGCTGGGGCCCCCGCGTCCGAGGCGAGCCTGTCAAGTGGTCGGTGCCCGGCGACCGGTTCGCACACGGTGGAGCCCGATGGTGTCCCCCGTGAGCACGATCTCGTCGATCGGGACGAGGAGCAGGCGCCGACGCTGTCGATCGGGAGGGCTCCAGGGTGCCCCTGCCGACCTCCCCGTCGATCAGGTCATCGAGTGATGAGACTCGGACGAGGACTGGCCGCCGCCATCAGTCTCTTTGTGGCCGGATGCGCGCTGGACAACCCCGGTTCTCCGCTCGTGATGGCCAATGTCCCATGCTTGCCTCCCGGCGTGACGGCGCAGTTCTTCTCGTGGCCCGTCGCTGGGTTCCGGACGATCACGCTGCTCTCAGACGCCGACGAGGAGGTTGAAGCGGCTTGGGTCCTCTACCGGCGAAACAGGGCCGCCGTCGCGGTGATCTGGACGAAGACTGATCTGATTGCGGTGGATCCCAGTCCGGACACGGAGGAACCGCATTGGGTCGACGGATCGCTCGTCGCTGACGATGACACCACGCTCCGGACGACCCCAGAGGCGCCATGCCAATGGCGACGGCACCGGGAAGGCGTTTAGGAGCGGAGAGGGGGCGGCGGGACGGTGACCGTCGGCGGCGGGCTCGCTCAGTCCATCACGACGCCGCCGTCGACCACCAGCACCTGCCCGGTGACGTAATGGGCCATCTGGGAGGCGAGATAGACGACCGCCTGGGCCACGTCCTCGGGCTGGCCCATGCGCGCGATAGGCTGCGCGGCGACGTTGTAATCGAAGCCGCGCGTCATCTCTGATTCCACCGGCCCCGGCGCGACGGCGTTGACGCGAATGCCGTACCGGCCGGCGTCCTTGGCCAGCCAGCGGGTGAAGGCGATCACGGCACCCTTGGCGGCAGCGTAGGCGGGGCCGCTCCGCCCGCCGCGCGCGACGAGCGAGTCGCCGGAGCGCGCGACGGCGCCCCCCGCCATGCCGGAGACGGACGCGATGTTCACGATGGCGCCCCCGCGTCCCTTGAGGTGGGGATAGGCGGACTGGGAAACCAGGATCGTACCCCTCACGATCACGTCAAGCTCGCGCTGCAGGGTGGCCTCGTCCAGCTGCTCGAGGCTCTGCCGCTCCACGACGCCCGCGTTGTTGACGACGATGTCGAGGCGGCCGAAGTGTGCCAGCGCGAGGTTGACCGCGTCGGCGACCGCGGGGCGATGGCCGACGTCGGCGGTGAGCGCGCGACACCGACGGCCGAGCGCCTCCACGCGGCGCTGCGTCTCGAGGGGCGGCTGGAGGTCGAGGGCGGCGACGTCGGCGCCGACCCCGGCCAGCGCCAGCGCGATCGCCTGCCCGATGCCGCGGCCGGCGCCCGTGACCAGAGCGACCTGCCCGGCCAGATCGGGCGGGGCGCTGGTCGGCGTGCTCACCATGCTACCTCCCTTTTGTTCCACTCTCTTGCCCCGGACCACGTATACCTTTGCCGAGATGAANGCGCGCTCGCTGACCGGCCCCGGCGCCGAGTATCCCACGCTCGAGGCCCTGGCCGACCGGCTCCAGATCCGAGCGACGGACCACGGCATCCGCCGCCTGGCTCCCGGTCGGGGCGGGGACCAAACCACCGCACGCGGCCGGCGGCACGCGCGACAGGCGCGGCGGGAGCTACGTGAGTACCTCGCCGGCCGACGCACCCGGTTCTCAGTGGCGGCGGATCTCCGCGGCCTTCCCGAGTTCCGGGCGCGCGTCCTAGCGGCGACCCGTCGGATCCCCTTCGGGCACGTCATCTCCTACGGCGCCCTCGCGCGGCGCATCGGCCACCCGCGCGCGGCGCGCGCCGTGGGCGGCGCGCTGGCCGCCAATCCGGTGCCGCTGATCGTGCCCTGCCACCGGGTCGTCCGCGGTGACGGCACCTGGGGGCCGTACGCGCTGGGCGCTCGACTGAAAACGCGCCTGCTCGCGCTGGAGCGCCGCGTCGCTTCGCCGGCCACGCGCGCGCCGCGTCAGGGTCCGGGCTGGCCGGCCGTGGTGATACCATCTGGCGCATGAAAACGATGGGCTGGCTTGTCCTGGCGGTGGCCGCGGCCGTGGGCGCCGAGCCGGCCCGCGCGCAGCCGCTGCCGATCTTCGACGCGCACATCCACTATAGCCAGCCGGACTGGGACCAGCTCGGGCCCGAGCGCGTGCTCGCCATTCTCAAGGATGCCAACGTGCGGCGGGCCCTGGTGTCCAGCACCCCCGACGACGGCACGCTGAAGCTCCACGAGAAGGCGCCCACGATGATCGTGCCATTCCTCCGGCCCTATCGGACCCAAGGCGACATGGCGAGCTGGCCGCGCGATCTCGGCGTCGCGGCCTATGTGGAGGAGCGTCTCAAGCGCGGCATCTACAAGGGCATCGGCGAGTTCCACCTGGGCACCGCCGACGTCGAGGCGCCCGTCGTGACGCGCTTCGCCGAGCTGGCCGTCCAGCACGGGCTCTTCTTCGAGGTACATGTGGACGATGTGACGGTCGAGCGGCTGCTGACCCGTTATCCCCGGGTGCGGATCATCTGGGCCCACGCGGGCATGTCCGCCTCGGCGGCCACGGTCGGACGCCTCGTCGACCGCTTCCCGAACCTGTGGGTGGAATTGTCGCTGCGCTCGGACGTCGCCCCCGGCGGCTCCCTCGACGGCGAATGGCGCGCGCTCTTTCTCCGCCACCCCGACCGGTTCCTGGTGGGGACCGATACGTGGGTCACGTCGCGGTGGCCGTCGCTCCCGGACGGCATGCGCGAGATCCAGCGCTGGCTGGCGCAGCTGCCGCGCGACGTTGCCGAGCAGATCGCCCACCGCAACGGCGAGCGCCTCTTCCCCGCCCCGTCGCCCTAGTTGGAGAGGGCCGCATCGGAGTCGCCACCGTTCGAGCGCGGGCTTTGCCCGCGCAATCCTTCCTGGGGGAGGCCTCGGAGGGGGCCGTCGAGGCCCCCTCCGACTGAGGCTAGCCCGCCGCGGCCGACAGCGAAGCCACCAGCTTCCGGTCGGAGTCGTAGGTGAGGCGCGCCAGGGCCTCACTCGGCTCTGCCCACGCCACCTCGTCGACCTCGTGGTCGTGGTCGCCGACCTTCTCGAGCGGCCGCATCAGGAACCAGCTCACGGTCTTCTTGACGCGCTGGCCGCTGCGCTGGAACCAGTACGTGACAGGGGGGAGCTCGCGCACCACCTCGCAACGGTAGCCGGTCTCCTCCTGCACCTCGCGAAGCGCCGCCGCTTCGCTCGTCTCGCCCGCCGCCAGCGCCCCCTTGGGCAGCGTCCAGACCGGCCGATCACGAAGGTCACGGGCGCGGATGAGCAGGAGGCGCCCACGGTCATCGACCACCAGCCCGCCCGCGGAGTATTCCAGGATGGGTCGCGATGAGGTCTGCGCCATCACTGAGTCATGATACGCGTCGCCCCGGCGGGGGCCAGCGGTAGCCGGCGTACGGCGCGCCCGAATCAGCGGACCTGTTCGGCGCGCTCGCGGACGGCCTTGAGGGTCTCGACGAGGCCGTCCCGCTCAGCACCGCGCGTGACGAATGCGGGGAGCACCGTGCGCGCGGCCATGGCATACGTCAACACAACATCCGCGCCGCGCGACTCGATCTGCCAGTAGCCCCAGCTGTCACGGAAGAGATCGTTCCGCCGCTCCGGGGCCAGGCGCCACTCGATGCGCCGCCGCGCCGCGTCGGCATAGTTGTTGACGTGGAAGCCGAACGAGAAGGGTCCGACGCCTACCACGTAGCGTACCAGCGCGTGCTCGAGGCCGCCCTCGAGCACCTCGGTGTCGACGACCCGCGGATAGAGGCCAGGGTGGTGCCGGTAGTCGACCAGAACGCGCCAGACGGCCTCCGGAGAGGCCTGCACGCGCGCCAGGGCGGTGCCGCCCTGGACCGGCCCGCTGCTGGAGCCGGGTGGAAGCACGTCGAGGAGCACCACCTCGCCGCGAGCGAGCCGTTCGAGTTGAGTGGGGCTGAGCCCGAGGGACTTGGCGGCGGTCGGCCATGTTGCGACAATGACGAGCGCCAGGCACAGCGCGCGGTAGCGCATGAGCACCTCAGGTTCGCGACCAAATGGGCGACCAAACGAAAGAGCCCCCAGGGGGCTCTCGATCACGGCCGGGCGACATCCTCAGTCTCGCACGGGCCATGCGGGACGAAAAGTCAAAAGCGGTTGGGGCGTCCTGGCGCTCCTCGTCGCCTGTGCCGCCCCGGCCGGAGCCGACACGTCCAGGGCCTCGTGGCCGCCGTTTCTGCGGCCCCGGCTGGCCTATCCGCCCGACGTCGTGGCCGCCGTGGAGCACATCTGGGTCGAGCCCACGCTGACCCGCACCGTCCGGGGCCGCCCCGCGCACGTACCCTTCGAGGTCTACGGCGCGTTCGTGGACGCTCCCGACGTCACGGCGGCGGCGGCGCGCTTCCGGAAACTGGCCCGCTACGAGGTCGACGCCCTCGACGACGATTGGTACCGGGCCACCGATAACGACGGCTCGCATGGGATGTACCGCGTCATCGTGCGCGAGCCGGTCCGTCGCGTCGTGCTCTCGTGGGGTGAGCACTCCGGATGGATTCTGGGGACCATCAGCGGCAGCGCCCTGACGGTGGTCGATCTACGGCCAAACGGCCAANGCGTCGAGCAGGTGTTGACCGCGCATGTGCGGATCGACCAGCCCGTCGCCGCCGCCCTCGCGCGCCTGCTCATCACCGTCTTTGGTCGTTTCGCCGACCGGAAGCTGGCCGAGGGCTTTGCCGTCACCGCGCGCGTGGCCGAGTGGGCGTTCGAACAACCCCGGGAGTTCTGCCAGTGGGTCGCCCACGAGCCCCTGCCGGAGGCCAGGCGCGAGCGCATCCTGGCGGTCGTGCCCGGATGCGCCGCTCGGGTCCGCGCCCCTCAAGCGGCGACGTCGTACTGACGGTCGCGCCACTCCACCACGCGGCGGAGGCGAAAGCGGACGATCGAATCGAGGCCCATCGCCCCCAGCGCCATGACGGCAAAGGGATGGAGCAGCGCCAGCCACGGAGCATACCCCGCCCGCCGGTCGGAGACCGCGCGCGGCATGATGGCGAGCGCGACCTCGGCCAGCGGCAGCCAGGTCCAGAGCCAACCGCCGCGCCTCAGTATGGCGCCGAGCCCCAGAAGGGCGAGTGGGCCCAGGCAGAGTGCACCGAGCCCGGCCAGCGCCAGCAGCAACAGCGCCGGAGAGTCGAAGAAGACAGGCAACAGATTGCGTGCCGTGGCGCGCCACAGCGGGCCCACCGTCGCATACGGCCGGCATCGGAGCACGCGGGCGCCGTCCACCAGGCGCACGCGGTAGCCGCCCGCGACCAACAGGCGCCCCAGCGCCGCGTCCTCGGCCAGTGACCGCCGCGCGGCCGCGAACCCGCCGCAGCCGTCGTAGACATCGGCGCGGATGGCGATGAACTGTCCCGTCATCGCCGCCAGCCACCGGCAGCGCCGCGCCGCCGGCAGCCAGGAGGGCACGAAGGCCAGCGCGGCCCAATTCTGGAGCCCGACCAGCGCGCGCACGCCGAGGCTTCCGCCCTCGTGCGAAGGCACTGCCGAGACAGCGTCGGCCCCCAGGACGTCCAATGCGCTGGCGGTGCGAGCGAGCGCGGTGGCGCCGGGGATCACGTCGGCGTCGGCGAAGACGAGGAGCTCACCGCGCGCGTGACTGCGCAACCGGTGACATGCCCAGGGCTTGCCGCGCCAACCGGCGGGCAGGCGCCCGCCGCGGATCACCCGAACATGGGGCGCTGACTCCGCGGCGGCGAGCGCACGAGCAGCGGTGTCATCGGTGGATTCATCGTCATAGACAACCACCTCGTAGAGCGGATAGTCTTGGGCTGCCCAGCCATCGACACATACACCAATTCGCTCGGCCTCGTTCCGCGCGGGGATCAGGACCGAGATCCGGGGCGGCGTCCCGGGCGCGCGCATCCGCTCGAGCGGCGGCAGCGTCAGGTGATTGAGCAGCGTGTGCAGGCCGAGCGCGGTCAGGCCCGCGCCGGCGACGAGGTGATAGATGGCGAGTCCCGTCATCTTCCGCCTTCACGTCCCAGGAACTAGAGAGCCGCGCACCTTGGGGTGACGCCGAGCCGGCGCGCGCGGCCCCTCAACCGCTGGGCCTTGGTCTTCTATGACCGAGCGTACCGTTGGACCCACGGGCTCGACCGTCCCGACTCCGAGATCGGCTCGGCGTTCCGCCTCCAGATCCGGCGCAGCCGACGAGCCCGCGAACTGCCCGGTGGCACGCGGATCCGCCGGGGCGACCGCATCGGGATCCTGCACCTCAACAACGAACGGATCGCCGCGCTCCACGGCGACGGCCTGTCACCGCTCGCNGTCGGGCTCGAGTTTCGCCGTCAGCTCGTCGCCTCCCTCCGCACCCTGGCCGCGCTTGCAGAATCCGGGCCGTTGAAGGACGTGCAGGCCTTCGCCGCGACGACGATCTTCNATCAAGGGCTCGCTCGCCTCGGCTTTCAGCCGGAGCACCGCGGTCCGACCTGGCCCCGTCTCGTGGCGGCCTACCAGCGCGCGCTCCTGGCCTCGGTCCATCCGGCCGGCGCCCGGCGCCTGCGCCGGACAACCTATCATCAGGCGCGGCGCCTCTGGATCTCGCGGCNGACCCTGCGGGAGCGCTACCGCCCGGCCACGGGACTCACGCCAGCGCTGGACGACGCGTAAACCAGCCGGCGGTCTGCTCGTACACGTGCCCCACCCGAAGCACAGTCGGCTCGTCGAAGGGGCGGCCGGCGATCTGCAGTCCGAGCGGCAGCCCGTCGCGCGAGAAGCCGCACGGCAGCGAGAGCGCCGGCAAGCCCAGCCCGTTGAAGGGCCGGGTCAGGCGGGAAAAACGTCCCATCCTCGCGATCACGGCTCCCACAGGCGCGCCGGTGACCTCGACCAGCGGCGGCGCCGGCTCCGGCACGGTAGGCGCCACCAGCACATCCACGTCGGCGAACACCCGGCGCACGAACTCCCGCGCCATCCGCGCCCTCAGGCGGAGGGCCTGCAGGTAATCGTGGGCCGAGATGTGGAAGCCGACCTCCAGCCGGGCGCGCACCACGGGTCCGAGCTCGTGCGGACGCTCCTTGGCGATCCGCGCGTGGATGGCGGCGCTCTCGGCGCGCGTGATGAGACCGGTGACGTCGACCAGCGGCTGCGGATCGGGCACCCGGAAAGGGACCCGGGTGGCGCCGAGCCGCGCCAACTGTCGCGCGACCTCCTCCACAGCCTCGACAATCGCACGGTCGACGCCCTCGAAATAGTAGTTCTCGGGCACGCCGACGCGGAGGCCACCGAGATCGCGCGCGATCCCCTGGAGGTAGTCGGGGACGGGCCGAGGGCTGGACGTGGCGTCGTCCGGGTCGGGCCCGGCCATCACCCGGAGCAGCAGCGCCGCGTCGCGCACGGTTCGCGTCATGGGACCGACGTGGTCATTCGACCACGACAGGGCCATCACGCCCGCCCGGCTCACGCGGCCATAGGTGGGCTTGAGGCCGACGATCCCGCAGCAAGCCGCCGGCATCCGGATCGAGCCGCCCGTGTCGGTGCCGAGGGCGCCCAGCGCCAGCCCGGCGGCGACGGCCGCGCCGGAGCCGCTGCTGGAGCCGCCGGCGCAGCGCCCGACGCTCCAGGGGTTCTGCACGTGCCCGTGATGCGGGTTGTCGCCGAAGGCGCCGAGGGCGAGCTCGGCCATGTTGAGCTTGCCGAGGGTGATCGCCCCCGCCGCGGCCAGGCGCGAGGCCGCCGTGCAGTCCCGCTCGGCGATGAAGTATTCCTTCGTGCGTGTCCCGCACGACGTCGGCAACCCGCGGAGGAAGCACAGGTCCTTGTACGCCAGCGGCACCCCGTGCAGCGGCCCGCGGAGGCGACCGGCCCCCAGCTCCGCGTCCCGCTCCTTGGCGGCGCGCCGCGCGCCCTCGGCGTCGACGCTGATGAAGGCGCGTAGGGTCGGGTCGAGCCGCTCGATGCGGGCCAGGCAAGCGTCGGTGGCCTCCGCGGCCGAGATGCGCCGCGCGCGGATGTCCGCCGCGAGCGATTCGATGGTCCAGTCGGTCATACGGGCGCGGTCGGAGGCGCGCCGGCCTCCAGCGCCGCGATGAAGCGGGCTGGCTCCTCGGTCAGGGCCAGGTCGGCGGCCCAGCGCTCGATCGCGCCGGCCAGAGCCGCGAGGTCGGCGGCCAGCGAGGGGTCGCGGCGCCGGTCTTCCATGGACCCGAAGAATACTCCTCTCCGGGCGCGTGGCACCACCGACCAGGCTATTCCGCGACGGTGACGCGCAGGACTTCCTCGATCGTGGTGACGCCCTCGAGCGCCTTGAGCAGCCCCGCCTGGCGCAGCGTCTTCATCCCCTGCGACTGCCCCACCCGGCGCAGCTCCGACGTGGGAGCGCCCTTGAGGATCAGGTCGCGCAGTTCCGGGGTGACGGGCATGATCTCGTAGATCGCCACCCGCCCCTTCATCCCCGTGGAGTTGCACGACGCGCACCCCCGCCCCCGGTAGAGCGTCACCGTCCCCCGGCCGGTGGGCTGGTGACCGTACGGCAGGAGCGTGCTCTCGTCCACCTCGTACGTCTCCCGGCAGTCCTTGCACACCTTCCGCCCCAGGCGCTGCGCCAGCAGCATCAGCAGGGCCGAGGCCACCAGGAAGGGCGGAATCCCCATGTCCACCAGCCGGGCCACCGTCGAGGGGCAGTCGTTGGTGTGCAGGGTCGAGAAGACCAGATGGCCCGTCAGCGCCGCCCGGATGCTGATCTGCGCCGTCTCCAGATCGCGCGTCTCGCCGACCAGGATCACGTCCGGGTCCTGGCGCAGAAACGAGCGCAGCACGGCGGCGAAGGTCCGGCCGATGCCCTCGTTGATTTGTACTTGATTCACTCCCTTGAGGTTGTATTCAACAGGATCTTCGGCCGTCATGATGTTGTGGTCGGGCGAGTTAATCGTGTGGATCGCCGAGTACAGCGTCGTCGTCTTGCCCGAGCCCGTGGGCCCCGTGATCAGCACCATCCCGTACGGCTGGTGGATGGCCTTCTGGAACTGCTCGAGGTTCCAGGCGTCGAACCCCAGCTGCAAGAGGTCCAGCTTCAGCGCGTCCTTGTCCAGGATGCGCAGCACCGCCTTCTCGCCGAAGATCGTGGGCAGCACCGAGACCCGGAAGTCGATTTCCCGCGTGTTGTAGCGCAGCTTGATCCGCCCGTCCTGGGGCAGCCGCCGCTCGGCGATGTCCAGGTTGGCCATGATCTTGAGCCGCGAGATGATCGCCGGCTCCAGCCGCTTGGGCGGCGCCAGCATCTCGTGCAGCACCCCGTCCACCCGGAACCGGATCCGGAACACCTTCTCGTAGGGCTCCCAGTGGATGTCCGAGGACCCCTTCTGAATGGCGTCCACCAGCACCATATTCACCAGCTTCACCACCGGCGCCTCGTCCGCCGACTCCCTCAGCTCGAAGACGTCGGCCTTGCCGCCCGCCTCCTGGTCCTCGACCACCTCGACGTTGGAGGCGGCCACTTCGCTGCTGAGCTCGGTGAGGACCTCCGTGATGCCTCCTGCCTGGCCTTCGTAATTCCGGTCGATCGCCTTGCGGATCGCGGCCTGCGAGGCGACCACGGGCAGCACCTGCAGGTTGGTCATGAACGCGACGTCGTCGAGGGCGAAGACGTTGGTGGGGTCCGCCATGGCGAGGGTGAGCGTCCCCTCGACGCGCTTGACGGGGAGGACCTCGTACTTCTTGGCGATCGCAGCCGGCACGAGCCGGAGAACCTCCGATTCGACGTCCAGCTGCGACAACGTGATCGACGGGATGCCGTACTGACGGGAGAGGAACCCGATAAGCTGCTCTTCGGTGAGAAGGTTGAGCCGGAGGAGCACGGACCCGAGCTTCTCGCTGGTGCCCTTCTGCTCGGCCAGCGCCCGCAGGAGCTGGTCTGGGCTGATCAGCCCATCGGCGACCAGGAGATCTCCCAGTCGCCGGGTCGGAGATTGCCCCAGCTTGGTATGCGCCTTCGTGTGCGCCATGAAGACTTTTTACAGTATTCCGCCCAGCCGCTTCAACGTATCTGAAAAGGCTCGGTGGGCGTCGTCCTGGTACAGCACGAAGACTACGCGCTTGAGGCTGCTGTGGCCGCCTTTGAGGTGGGCCACGACCTCCTTGAGCATCGCCTCGGCGGAAATGGGCGGGGGAACGTGGCCCACGCCCGTGCCGAGCGCGGGCAGGGCCAGGGACGTGATGCGGTGCTTGTCGGCCACGGCCAGCACGGCCCGCGTCGTCTTGGCGATCTTCTCGGCGTCGGTCTTGAGATCGGGGCCCATGGCCGCCGCGTGGATGACGTGCGTCGCCGGCAGGTTTCCGCCGGTGGTGAGCACCGCTTCTCCGACCTCCACCGGCCCCTGCCGCATCGCCTCTTCCTCGATGATGACGCCGCCCTTGCGCTTGATGGCGCCGGCGACGCCGGCCCCCATCGCCAGGGTCGAGTTGGCCGCGTTGACGACCGCGTCGACCTCCCGGTCGGTGATGTCTCCACGTTCGATCGAAATGCTTGCGCCGCCAATCTTGAGCTTCATGACTCAGGCTTGCCTGGGGCGGGCGCCTCGCGCGCGCTCGCCCGCTCCCGGGCCTTCGCGGCTTCCCACGAATGCTCCCGCTCTTCCGGAGATACGTTCTCCACGGACTGGCCTCGAGCGATCAGGTCGACCTCCATCCCGGTGAACCGGCGGCGGAACTTTTCAATGGCTCTGCCCAGCGCCTCCTCCGCATCGATGCCCGCCAGCCGGGCCACGTTCACGAGCGAGAAGAAGACGTCGCCCAGCTCTTCCGCGATGCGGCCCTGATCGTGGCCCCCGATCGCCGCGGAGGCTTCCCGGACCTCTTCCTCGACCTTCTCCCACGCGGCGGCTGCGTCGGGCCAATCGAAGCGCACGCGCGCCGCTTTTGTCTGGACGCGCTGGGCCCGGAGGAGGGCGGGCAGGGCCCGGGGGACGCCGTCGATCACCGACCGCCGTCGGCCTTCCGCGACGGCCTCGCGCTGCTTGAGCGCTTCCCACTGCGCCAGCGCTTCCTGGGGCGTGGCTACCGAGGCGTCCCCGAACACGTGCGGGTGGCGGCTCACCATCTTGGCAATGAGGCGTGAAGCACGTCCGTCATGGTGAATTCGCCGCGTTCCGTCGCGATCTGGCAGTGAAAGACCACCTGGAACAGCAGGTCGCCGAGCTCTTCCTGCAGGTGCGCGCTGTCGTCGGTCTCCAGCGCTTCGAGGACCTCGTAGGCCTCCTCGATGAGGTACGCCTTTAAGGAGATTCGAGTTTGCTCCCGGTCCCAGGGGCAGCCGTTCGGTCCACGCAGGCGCGCCATGATGTCGATGAGACGTTCGAAGAGGGTACTGGGGGACTCGGTCATGTCCGCACCTGAGGGTGAAGTGATTATACAGCAGGCATTTCCGCGTATGCTACGTTGGCGCATATGGCCGAGCGCGACTTCGACCA
>JGI25382J37095_10000077_pt1 | contig 16303 bp, 14 predicted proteins | sample GraSoi013_1_40cm_3_FD_37095 | JGI IMG/M metagenome (IMG submission 37095)
CTGCACCGTGTAGTCGCTGAGTTTTTCCACCTTGTCGATGAACTCATAGCGTACTTTGAGCGGAGTGATCGTCCTGGGGTGCATCATGACGTTGTACGTGAACACGACATCATCAGCCGTAAACGGCTTCGCTTCCTCCCCCTCTCTCGGATGCCACATCACATCTTTGCGGAGGAAAAAGGTGTACGTTCGGCCGTCCTTGGACGCCTCCCAGCGCTCCGCCAGTTCGGGCACGATCTCCTGCTTCTCGTCGATTCCGACCAGGCCGTTGAACACCAGCTCGGTAATCCGCAGGGAAATCATTTCGTTGCTGGTAATCGGATCGAGGGTGGACGGCCGGCCGTATTCGCCGTAGCCGAGAGTGCCTCCGTCCGGCCGGCCGTCGCTCTTGGGCCCCGCCGGGGACACGAGCGACGTCCCGACCAGGATGCCGAGGACCGACAGCACAACGACAGCCATCATTTTCATATTCATATGGCCCCTCCGTCCCTCCTCTGACTCGCTCCTAAAAGATCTTTACGTCTCCAGCACTCTTGTGTTCCATGGAGTAAATGCCCTGGAGGGCTTCCTGGATGCGGCGGATCACCGGGAAGTGCTTGCTCATCTCGAAATAGATTTCCAGGGCCTCGGAGAATTGCCGGCTGCGGTAGTATGCCTCCGCCAGGTTCACGAGCATCACCGGATCATTCGCTTCGATCCGGTTCTTGTTGCTCTTGTCGCGTCCCGCCTCCAGATACGCCACGGCGCGTCCGTAGTCCTTTCTCCAAAGATGGTGTTTGCCCAGAGCGATGTTCAGAGAGTGCGTTTTCTTTCCTTCACCCGTCTCGGCCGCGAGTTCCGCCCGCGGGGCGATCCGTGCACAATCGGCATTCACCCGGGCGCATCCGAGGATGATCTCCGCCAGCAGCTCAGGATCGGCGGGCTGCCTCTGGGCCAATTCTTCCCATACCGCCATCGCCTCGCCACGCCTACCCAAAAGATACTGGCCGGTCGCGTACCGTACCCGCGCCCGATTCTGATACTGCGGCGGGGCCTGCGTGACGGACAGAAACGCGCCGGTCGCTTGGAGCGACAGCTCCACATTACCGGCGTCGGCGTAGGCCACGCCGAGGTAGTAGTCGGCCGTCGGCTTGAGCTGAGCGTCGGCGGCCGCTTTCTCCAGATAGAGCACGCTCGCCTGCCGGTACAGCGTCGCCAGATCGCCGAGTGTGGAGACGTCATAAAAATTGATCGTCTTGGCCCGGCCGAGCATCTCGGTGTAGGAGGCCACCTTCAGGTCCGCTTGCTTGAGCAGTTCCAGGCTCTTGTCGATCAGCCCGGCGCGGGCATAGACGGTCAGGAGGTTTTCCAGCATACGCGACGATGGACTGGGGCCGATCCTTTTCAGCGCCGCGTCACCCATGGCCACCGGATCCCTGTCCTTGAGCCCGGCCCTGCTGTAGACGGCCGCCAGCGTCACCTGGATCTCCGGATCGGCGGTATCGAGGGCAGCCCAGAGTGCTCGCGCCGTTTGCGCGTCCTTGCGCAGGAAATGACACAGACCGAGATTGGCCTCGGCCAGGGCCCGGTATCGAGGCTCCACCCCCGGCTGCGCGCCAAACCGCTCCAGATATCTCGTCGCCTCTCCGGAGTTGCCGTTCTCGAGCAGCGTCTTGCCGAGATACAGGCTCACAAAGCGACTCCCCCCCGCGCCCCGAACGGCCGCGAGCTTTTTCAGGTAGTCGAGCTGGACCGCGATCCCCGCTTCATGCAGCTCGCGATGGAGCTCGGCATTATTCAGATAGATCATGCCCAGCGTCAGATAGGCGGTAGCGCGAGTGGCCGGATTCAACGCCGGCAGGTCCGCCTGCAGTGTGCGGGCCGCTTCCTCATAATGNTGCTTCTCATACAGCCGCATCGCGCGCGCTGCCGCATCGTCCGCCGCCGACGCCNCCCCGGCCATCAGCGCGACGACGGCCCACAANAGCGCCACGCCCATACGCGCCATCTGCTAGTCCTTCAACTTCGCGAGAAAGATCTGGTCCCACTGGTCAACCTGAGCGCGGAACGCGATCACCCCTTGGGCCGAACTGGCGATATCGTGATTCATCTTCGTCGCGGTCTTGAGCGGCAGGTTGGTCTTCCGGATGAGATCCGCGATATAGATGGGGTTGTACTCTTGCCGGTCGTTTCTGACGTAGACGATGCTGTTGCTGTCCGGCATCCACGCCGGGCCCCGCTCCACGTCGGGGACCACATCCGTGGCCACGACCTTGGCGGCCAGCCCCTCGCCCTGACCCGGNTCNGAGCCGTCGGCNGCGATCACCAGGATGGCCCACACCTTGGGGTCGCCCGCCGGATTGTAGTTGGAATAGAACGCGATCTTCTTGCCGTCCGGCGACCACACCGGCCGGAGATCGTCGTAGGACCACGTCGTCAGGGCCTTGAGCGTCTCTCCGGGTTTCCGCACATCGTCGATCAGATAGATGTCGTGGTTTTCGTTGCTGCCGTGGATCATCACGACCTTCCGGCCGTCCGGCGACCACTGTGGGTAGAGGTACGGTTTGTCGCCGTGGGTCAGCCGCGTCACCGCGCGCGTGGCGACGTCGAGAACGTAAATATCCCCTTTGCCGGTGCGGCCCGATACAAAGACCAACTGATCGGCCACCGGCGACCAGTGCGCCTGGCCGTCCTTTTCCCTATGATCGGTGAGCCGCGTGGTCTTACCGTCGAAGTCGCGCAGATAGAGATCGTAGTTGCCGGTTCCGCCGTTGCTCATGAACACCAACCGGTCGCCCGTGGGGGACCACGTCATCCCGGCGTTGTAGCTGACGTCCTCGGCAACTCCGGGGAAGAAGAACTTCGCCTCTCGGCTGTTCTCGGACAGCTGATAGTAGATGGTGTGAACCACCGCGCCGTCCGGGCGCGCGATCACGATCTCTTTCTTGTCCCCCCGGCTACGCTCAAAGGCGATCAGCGCCCCCGAGGGCGACCACACGGGGTTGGAATCGTTGCGACCGGACTCGACCGGCATCAGCGGGCGCACATACAGAGGCTCGATCGCCGCCGGCTTCCGCTCCGGCGGCGGCTCCTCGGCCAGCTGGAACTCGGCGACGGACTCGGCCGCCAGACCTATCGCGGCCACGACCGCGGCGGCGACCAACACGCATGAGGCAGAATGCTCGCCCCTGCTCCCGTTCAAGCCGAAGCCCTCTCTCCGCTACGACGGTTGGTCTTTGATCTGAGTCCAGTACTTGCGGGCGGCCTCCCGATTCTGCTCGAAGGCGGGATTCCCTTCGAGCTTCTTCGGGAAGAAGTCGAAGTACTCGCGCCACGCGAGGTTCGCGTTGTTCAGGAGGGCGTCTTTCCTGGTGACCAGATAGAGCTTGTGATACGACAGCGCCAGATAGAAGTANGTATCGTGCAGCGCCTCGTCGTAGTGCGCCGTCGGGAAGAACCGTGTGTTCTGCTTCGCGATTTGAAGATTCTGTATCGCTCTGGCGAAGGACTGCGCGGCGGCCTCCCGGTCTTTTTCTACGAGGCTGTTCCCTCGCTCGTAATACGCGTGCCCGAGATTGGTGAAGGCCACGGCGAACTGNTTGTAGATGAGCTGCTGGTTCTGGGGCAAGGAAAGGATGCNCTCGAACTCGCGGATCGCAGCCTCGTAATCGTTCTTCTCGTCCAGATAGATGCGCGCGAGCCGGTGGTGCGCCTCGGAGTAATCCGGATGCTTCTTGTCGGTGCTGGCGTAGGCCTGGATGGCGCCGTTGATATCGCCCTTCTGCGTCGCCCTCTCCCCGAGCTTGAGATAGTCCAGGTACAGCGCGATCTTCCGGTCACCAGTGCGATCCTCGATCTTCTTGTCGAACTCGACGACCTCTTCCCAGTCCCGGTAATCCTCGCCCACGGTGAGCTTCACCGTATGGAACCCGAGGCCGACCGGCCTGCCCTCCAGGATCGGCGTCTTGCCGAATTGATCACCGTCGACGAAGACGGCGGCGCTGGACGGTTCGGACTCCACCTTGAACATGGAGTTGTTGACGCTCAAGACGAACTCCCGGGTGTCCCCGTTCTTCTCCACCTTGATCTTCTCGTTCACCTGCTGGTAACCGTGCCGGTAGAGCAGGAGATCGTAGCCCTTGCCCAGGCGCGCCGACACTTCGGCCTTGCCGTCGGCGCCGGTGGAGCCGACCCAGTCATTGTTGAGGTAGACATTCACCCGGGGCAGCGGCGCCACGTCGGGCGCCAGCCCGCCCTTGGCGGCGAGAATGAAATACGTCCTGGCCCGTTCGTCTTGCCCTTCGTGGTACACGCGGCGCACGACCCGGTCGCCGATGTTGACCCGTTCGGCTTTCTTGAGATCCTCGACCTCCGCCAAAGATCCGGCGTCCTCCGCCCGCCTGACCTTGAGCCTGCCGGTCTCGCGATACCCCGTCACCTTGCCCGCCTCGCCGCGGGTGGCGGCCGTGAGGGTGAGCTCTGTACCCCGGCTGATCCGGTACGGCCTGCCGATATTGATGCGGTAGTTCCCGTCCTCGGCCGCGACCACCGTCCCTTCGAAGGGGAACCGCTCCATCACGTTCGCAGCGATCTCTCTGGCGGCGCTGGTGATGGCGCCGGTGTCCCGGGCCCGCGTGATCTGGCTCAAAATCAACTGCCCGCCGGAGGTGTAGAACTTCGCCTCGATGACGAAGCCCTTGTCGTCCTTGGCGACGCTGCCCAGCACGATCATGTCCACCGTTCTGCGTAGCGGGGTGTCCTGCCAGCCCTTGGTGGTGATCCTGTCGATCCCCAGCTTCACGCGCTTGACCTCGGCCTCCAGTTCCGCGCTTGGCACCTCGCGGAAGACCGTGTACTTGAAGAGCTGGGTCGAGACCGCGCTCTCGGTCTGGGCAGCGATTTCCTTGAGATCCACGCCGAGGGTGTTGCCCACAAACCGGTACACGCCGACCCGGATTTGTTTCGGCGTGGTCGGATAGAAGTAGCGCTGGATACTGACCTGCCCTTCCAGGGTGACGAGGGTCTTCCATTCTCCGGGGATATGGCCGGGCAACGAAAGCACCAGTTGCACCTTCTTGCCCGGCGTGCCGTCATAGGTGTAGGCGTAGAGGCCGCGGTCGTCGGTCTTGCCCACCGTTCGTCCATCGATGCTCACGGCGACGCCCCCCACCCCGCTCGTGTGGCCGTATTGCTCGGTCAGGGCGGTCACGGTCACGATGGCGCGCCGGGAAAGCCCGACCTCCAGCCGCTGCCCGGGTTCGAGCGCGCCGGTCTTTTGCCAGGCGGCGTACCCGGCCTTGCTGACGGTGAGGGTGACGCCCGTCTTCGGCACGGTCTTGTATTCGTAGACGAACTCGCCGCCGGCCTGCGTCTTGCCCATTTCCTTGTCGTTGACCTTGACCGTGGCGTCCGCGACCGGCGCCCCCTTCTCCGTCGCCACCAGGGTGATGTAGCGCGTCGCCTGCAGATCGACGTCGAAGGAATACTTGTCGACGGCCCCGTCTTTGGGCAGCTTCACCAGAAAGGAGGTCTTCCACGGCGTGATGCGGTAGCCGGGCAGTTCCTTGACGACGAGCACCTCGACCTCGGCCCCGGGCTTCCTCTGAATGGTCTTGGCGAAGACCCCCGTGCCGTCGGTGACTCCCTGCTCCTGCCCGTCCACCGTGACCTTGGCCTGGGACACCGGCTGACCGTCCATGCGCGCTTTCACTTGCAGGTCCAGCCGCTGGCCGCCGCAGGCCGACAGCATCAAGGCCGCAAACACAATGAACCCTGAGGGGACTGTACGCTTGACCATGGATGTCCTCGTCATTGATATGCGCGCGATGCTACATGGTGGGAGCTTGAATATTTACTTCCCCGGGGTTGATGATCTTGTCCTCGTCGGATTTGGATCCCTGGATGGTCTTGCGCTTGCCCTCCTGGATCTGCCGGAGCTTGAACTCGATTTTTTTCTGTGTGTGCTCCTTGATTTCCACCGTCTGGGTCTCCGTCTCATAGCCGATGCGGCTCGCCTCCACCTTGTACGTTCCGGGTCGCAGGCGGCCCTTCGCCGACTCGAACTTGCCGTCGACGTCCGTCGTTGCGGCATGGGACGCCTGCTCCACGGCCGTGGTGGTATTGATCATGTTCACCACGGTGCCCTGCAGGCTCTCCTTCGCCACTGGCTTCAGATTGGCGTCCACCAGCTGGACCGCGCCGTGTATTTTGGCGGCACATGCCGGAAGCAACGCTGCCAGCACCACCGTCGCAATCGTGGAACGGTGTCTTCTGTTCATGGCTCTCTCTTTCCGCTGGAGAAATGCTGACCGTGCTGATTCAAGTATGACGTTTTGTCCACGGATCACAAAAAGATAAGTCTCCTTTGATTCTCAAGACCTTGCGTCGGCTGAGCTATCGACCACCGGGCCGGCACTCGCATCCCGGCCATAGCAAGCACAGCCGGTGCCAGTCGACAAACTGTTGATGAGTCTGAGACTTAGCGGTCATTCACCGCTGGCGGCTGCCCCCGTCGGTGACAGCACGGCTCGGGCGTGTGACCGAAAGTCTCGCCACGGCCGGGGGGCGAGTGCTCGGGCGCCTCGTCCCGCGTCATGCGTGGCAGCCGGTGCGACTCCGAGACGTGGGGGCTGACCGACCTACTCGATCACCTGATCCGCCGGCAAGCAGCAACGGACCGCCCGGCACGGTCGCCTGAGCGATGGGGGTGCCGGGGTGATAGGGGAATCGTCAGCCCAAGCGCCTTCGCCGTCGTGCGGTGGAGGACCAGCTCGACGTGCTCGGCTGCTCCACGGGGAGACGTCAGCGAGCTGCATCGACCGCCAGGCGGCGCAGATCGACGTCCTCGTCGACCAGCTTCGCGGGGTCGACAGCAACCCGGTTGCGGACGAAGTTCACGGCCGCCCTCAGCTCACCATCCGCCTTGGGATCCTCCGGATCGCCGCCGCGGTTGAGGCCGACCGCCGCGCGTACGATGCCATCCTTCAGGTAGAAACCCAGGAACGTGCGGCTCTCGGGTCGGCCACGGAAGACGAGGCGATCCCAGCGGGCTGCGAAACCCACGTATTCGATGGAGTGCTCGTACTGATCCGACCAGAAGGAATGGACGTAGTCGTAGGGCTGCTCCCCGCCCAGCAGTGACCGGGCCGCGGCGCGCCCCTGCTGGTATCCGTTGTTCCAGTGCTCCACGCGCAGGCGGCCGAAGATCGGATGCATATGATTCGTCACGTCGCCCGCCGCGAACACGTCGGACAGGGACGTCCGGCAGCGCTCGTCCACGAGGACGCCGTTGTCGACTTGGGCCCCAGCAGCCGCCAGCAGCTCGGTGTTGGGCACGATCCCGATCCCGGCCACCACCATGTCGCACTCGAGGACTCGTCCCTTCTTGGTGCGCACGCGTTCGACACGGCCGGAGCCTTCGAAGGCGGCCACGGAATCCTCCAGTATCAGCTCCACGCCCTTCTCGCGATGGATGCCTGCGAGCACCTGACCAACCTCCTCGCCGAGAACGCGAGCCAGTGGCACGGGAGAGCCCTCGACGGCGGCCACCTCGATCCCGAGCTGGCGAAGCGAGGCCGAGACCTCGGAGCCGATGAAGCCCAGCCCCATGATGACGGCGCGGCGTCCCTCCTGCGTGACGGCGCGAATGCGGTCGCAGTCCTCAACAGTTCGCAGTTGAAAGACACCCTCCAAATTCGCACCCGATACTGACAGCGTTCGGTTGCGCCCGCCGGTCGCCACCAGAAGCCGATCGTAGACAACCCGTTCACCGCCCTCCAGCTCCACGACCTTCTGCTTGGCGTCGATCCCCGTAGCCCGCATCCCCAGCCTGAGCTCGATGCGCTGCTCGGCGTAGTAACTGGCGGGTTTGACCAGCTGATCCTCGAAGCGTTCCTGTTGACGAAGATAGCCCTTTGACAACGGCGGGCGGTTGTAGGGTGGCTGGGCCTCGGCGCCGATGAGCTGGATCTCACCGTCAAAGCCTTCGTCGCGCAGGGTCGCCGCCGCGGTGGCGCCAGCCAGGGAGGCACCGACGATCACGATACGCTGTCGCTTCATTTCGTCGCTCCTCAACGAGTCACCGGCCGGAACAAGTTCCGAGCCCTCCACCAGCGACCTTTGCGTTGCGAGAATACGTCGAGCATCTTTCCGATGGTCTCCCGTGTTCACGCTGCCTCGGTCGCCTCCAGGATGATCAATCGTTTGGCCCAGCCCGCTGTCCACGCTGTTCGTCGGTCTTCAAAGATATTCTGGCTGGGGTGAGCTCTCCCCCCTAACGACGCGGCGGGATCATCCAGCGCCGAGATAGATCTCCGCGACGGCCGGATCCGTCTTGATCTGGTCAGGCGTACCCGCCCTCAGCAGCTTGCCCTGGTGGAGCACCAGGATCCGTTCGGCGAGCCGGAATGCCACGTCCATATCATGCTCGATGACGAGAACTGTCATGCTGGCATCGAGCTCGTGCAGGATTCGGATGATCGGCTCGATCTCGGCGGCCGACACCCCTGCTGTAGGCTCGTCAAGCAGCAGGATCCGCGGCCGCCCGGCCACGGCCAGGACCACCTCTAGGAGCCGCTGCTCGCCGTGGGACAGCTCCCGCACCGGCACCTCGTGACGGTGCCACAGGTCAAACGTCTCCAGGAGCGTTCGGGCACGCTGCGTCAGCTCGGCCCGATCATTGACAGCCCGCAGCATGTCAAACTTCGCGCGGTCGAGACCCAGGAGCGCCAGGCGGACGTTGTCGATGACCGAGAGCGTTGGAAAGAGGGTGGTGATCTGGAACGTGCGGGCCAGCCCACGCACGGCCCGCCGATAGGCCGGCAAGCGAGTGACGTCCTCCCCGAAGAGCAGGACCGCACCCCCCGAGACTCGCAAGGTGCCACTCACTAGGTTGAACAGCGTCGTCTTCCCGGCTCCGTTGGGGCCGAGCACCGCGACCCGCTCCCCGCGCGCGATCGAGAACGAGACGTCGTTGACGGCGAGGAGACCTCCGAAGACCCGCGAGGCGGACCGCAGCTCGAGGGCGGCGGGACCGGATCGATCCGGTAGGCCCTGGCGGGACCCCAACGCCCCGGCCGAGATGGGGGCCCGAGGCCCCGCGTCCGACCACGCCTCACGATCCGGAGGTTCCGCGCGCGACGCCTTCAGGCGGCGCGCCCGGACCCACCCGACGATTCCGTTCGGCGCCAAGATCACGGTCAGCATGAAGATCGAGCCCAGCACGAGCGGCCAGCGCTCCATATAGGCGCTGAGCACGTTCCGCAGCCCGACGATGATGCCCGAGCCCACGATAGGACCGATCAGCGTCCCCGTTCCTCCCAGCACGACCATCAGCGTGGCCTCGGCCGACATGCGGATGGAGAGGTCCGCCGGGCTCACGAAGCCGGTGTAGAACGCGTTGAGGACGCCGGCCACNGCGGCGAGGACCCCGCAGATCACGAACGTCGCGTACTTGTGGAGCCAGACGTTGTAGCCGAGGATCGACATGCGCGACTCGCGATCGCGGATGCCCTGGAGCGTGAGCCCGAACGGAGATCGCACGAACCGGACGACGACGACGGCCACGAGGCAGAGAACCGCGGTCGCCACGTAGGAGAACACGAGCGTGGATTCGAGCGCCGCCATCGGGCGCGCGATCCCCGGCAGTCCGTTGTACCCGCCGGTGAAGGACCCCCAGCGGTTCGCGATCCCCCACAAGATCTGGCAGAGCGCCAGCGTGATCATCATGAAGAAGACGTCCACCGCGCGGATCGCAATGAGACCGAAGAGCGCGGCGACGAGGGCGCTCACTATAAGTGCCGCCAGGGCCGCGTTCGGCCATCCCACACCGTACCGGACGACCAGCAGACCGACGGTGTAGCCGGCGACGCCGAAAAACGCGGCATGCCCCAGAGAGGGCAGGCCGACGTATCCCATCAGCACATCCAGGCTCAGCGAGAAGATCGCGAAGATCTGGGCCAGGACCAGGATATGGACGTAGTACGGCGGGAGGATGTGGGCGAGGCCGAGCGTGCCGACCGCGATGGCGGCGGCGACGCGGCCCTCCGGCGAAACGGCCAGCGCCCTGAACCGCCCGCCCCACGCCGAGGAGATCGACATGCCGGGACCTAGGCCTTGCCGAACAGGCCCATTGGTCTGACGGCGAGCACGATCGCCATCGGAGCGAAGAGGGTGAAGTACGAGAGCTCGGGAAACAGCGCCTTGCCCAGCGAATCGGCAATCCCGACGAAGAGGCTGCCCACCAGTGCTCCACCCAGGCTTCCCAGCCCGCCCAGGATCACGACCACCAGGGTGAGTGGCAGCACCTCGAAGTCGAGCCCGCGGGCGGCGCCGATGATCGGGGCCCCGATCGCACCCCCCAGCCCGGCCAGAAACGCGGACACTCCGAACATCACCGTGAAGAGCCGCCTCGTGTGCACCCCCACGCCCTGCGCCATCTCCGCGTCATCGACACAGGCCCGCACAGTGGCCCCCAGGCGCGTCTTGGCGATCACGCCCCACAGGATCGCCGCCACCGCCGCCCCCAGGATGATGACGAACACTCGGTACCGAGGGTAGATGAAGGGCCCGAACTCCACCGAGCCCGACAGCCCGGCCGGCGCCGTCAGCACCTGGGGATGACCGCCCCACACCACCAACGTCACGTCGCCGATCACGAACGCGAGACCCATCGTGAAGAGAACCTGCGCCAGCTGGTTGTCGTAGATGCGCTCGAGCGCCAGGCGCTGGATCAGCATGCCGAGCGCCATCGTCGACACCCCGCCGGCGGCGGCAGCGAGCACGAAGCTCCCCGTCGCGTGCATGACCGAGATCGCGACGTAGGCGCCGAGCAGGTACAGGGCGCCGTGGGCCACGTTGATGATCCGCATGACGCCGAAAGCCAACGTGAACCCGCTGGACATCAGGAAGAGGACGGACCCGAAGGCGACCCCGTTGAGGACTAGCGTCGCCCAGGCCAGCACTGGGCCTAGGCGCTCCCTGGACCCCGGTGCTCCGGGACGTAGGCGATCGCCTCGATCTCGATGAGCCAATCCGGCTCCGCCAGCCCCGTGACGCCGATCACCGTGCTGGCGGGAAACGGCTCGTGGAAGTACTCCCGGCGCAGCTCCCCGAACCGGTGATAGTTGCGGATGTCGGTGACGTAGAGGCCGAGGAAGCAGACATCGTCCAGGGCGCCCCCAGCCGCCTCCACGAGGCCCCGCACGTTCTCGAGCGCCTGCCGGCCCTGCGCCAGGATGTCGCCATGACAGACGGTCCGCCCCTCGGCATCGATCGGCACCTGCCCGGAGACGAAGACGAAGTCCCCGCAGCGGAGGGCCGGGGAGTAGGGCCGGCCACCCGCCGATCGCACCCCCTTGGCCACGACGGCCCGCTTCACGTCCCCGGCCCGCACGCTCCCCTCCTCCGCGGGCGATTCACGCGCGCGGCCCGCACCCGCCCACGGCTACTTGCAGTTCCCGCAGGGCGGGAAATCGCGGCTGTACGGCGGATTCCCTAGATATTGGGCGGGATTGAACGTCCAGAACTGGCTGACGTTCGGAATGGAACCGATGACCTCGTTCTCCATACCCCTCGGGCCCTTGACCACCCGGCGCAGGTACACCGTCTCGACGGGGTTGTTGTACTCGTCGAGCTTGAGCGGGCCCCGCGGAGCATCACGGAGGTCGGCCTTCTTCACGGCTCCGATGAGCTTCAGTGGATCCTCGACCGAGCCGGCCATCTTGATGGCCCGGTCGAGCCACAAGGCGGCGGTGTACATGCCCTCGGCGTAGTACGAGGGATCCTTCTTGAACCGCGCCCGGAAAGCCTCCACGAACTTCTGGTTCTCGGCCCGCTTGAGCGTGGCCGCATAGGTGTGGGACGTGATGACGCCCTCGGCCTCGGCGCCCATGTGGCTCAGCACGTCCTCGTCGGTCAGGATGTTCCCTCCGATGAGCGGGATCTTTCCCTTCAGGCCGAACTCCTGATACTGCTTGACGAACCGCGGGATGTCGGCGCCGACCAGCAGCGCGTACACCGCGTCCACGTCTCGCCGGATCTGCGCGATGTACGGCGCGTAGTCGGCGGTCCCGATGGGCGCCCAGATCTTCTGCACGATCTTGCCGCCGGCCTGCTCAAACGTCCGATGAAAGCCGCCGACGTTCTCCCAGCCGAACGCATAGTCCTGCCCGACGGTCACCATTCGGCGGTACTTGAGCGTCTTGGAGGCGTACTCCCCCAACGGATGGTTCGGCTGGCTGCTCGTCCAGGTCATGCGGACAATGTAGGGGCTGCGCTTCCGCTGCGTCAGGTCGTCGGCCGCGACGATGGGCAGGAACAGCGGCACCCTGTTCTTGTCGACGTAGTCCCGCACCGCATATCCCTCGAATGCAAGCAGATAGCCGACGACGAGATGCACCTTGTCCTGCTCGACGAGCTTCCGCATCTTCGTCAGAGCGTTCTGGGGCTGCGCCTCCGTGTCCTCGATGATGACGTGCACCGGCCGGCCCCCGAGCTTCTGCCCCGACTGCTCGAGGTACAGCTGGAACCCCTCGACCATCTCGCGGGCGCTTTCCGCGACGAACCCGGTCAAGGGCACCGGCAGCCCCACGCGAACCGGCTCCTGCGCCGGCGCCACTCCTACCCCGATCATCAGCGACAGCGCCAGGGCGACCGCGACGCCGACGAGCCATTTAGACCGCATGTCCCTCTCCTCTCATTTCACCGTAGGGTCTCGGCCCGGCGCCCCCGGGCACGTGTCATCACTCGTAGGTGGGCTGGAGCAGGATCCCCGACTCCATCATGGGCGCGTCGATCCTGAGGTAGTGGACGTTATGCCTGACGCCCGCGGGGATCCAGATGACGGTCGTCCGATCGAACACGTATACCTCGTCGTTCAACGGGACCTCGACCTCGAAGGTCCCGGCCTCGCCGACGAACATCAGGATCTGCGGGGCGGGATGGGCGTGAATCTCGCAGGTCGGATTGGGCGTTGGCAACTTGGTCCGCCAGAAGACGTCGGCGAATGCCGTGGCCTCCGGCACCTGCTCGCCGCTCATGTAGATCTGGAAGGGTTCCTGCTCGAAGGGGTGATACTTGTAGCTGGTGATGATCTTGGGGTCCTGGACGATGTATCGCTGATACTTGCCGGTCCCGGTCTTCCGCTTCATCATCATGCTCGACCTCCCTGGCGTGCTCCGCAGCGCGTGAGAGAAACCCGGCTCCGGTCCGGGGCCGGCCGACATCGCGGCGTCTCGCCGGCTGCCCGCACGGCGTGCCATCGTCGGTCAAGAGGTCGAGCCCTGTCAAGGGCTCCCCGCCCTGGAGGAGGATCCGGGGACGTGTTCGTCTTCTGAGGCTTACGTGCGCAGGACCGCCGTCACCTCGCGCCGCAACGAAACGAATTCCGGCTCCATCTTGACGTCGGGGCGCCGGGGGCGCGCGATCGGCACCTGGATCTCAGTCCGCACGCGCCCGGGGCGAGCCGTCATGATGACAACTGTGTCGGCCAAGAATAGCGCTTCCTCCACGTCGTGCGTCACGAAGAGAACCGTCTTCTCAGCACCGGTCCACACCTGGAGAAGCAGATCTTGCATTTCGGACCGCGTCTGGGAGTCAAGTGAGCCGAAGGGCTCGTCCATGAGGAGTATGTCCGGCTCACGTGCCAACGTCCGTGCGATCGCCAGCCGTTGCTGCATTCCTCCAGAAAGTGTCCGCGGATAGGCCTCGCCGAAGCCGCTGAGTCCCACTTTCCCCAAGAACTCCTCGGCGAGGACCGCCCGCGACCTCCTGTCAACCACTCCGCGAAGACGGAGTGCGTACTCCACATTTCCTCGAACTGTCAGCCAGGGGAAGCAGCTGAACGCCTGGAAGACCATCCCCCGGTCGCCGCCGGGACCGACAACCGGAAATCCGTTTACCAGGACGTCGCCATCCGAAGGTGTCTCAAGGCCGGCGACCATCCGAAGGAGAGTGGTCTTCCCGCAGCCGGCTGCCCGGTCCCCCAGACCTACTGGATCGACCTTACCGGTGAGGTGACGCCCTCGTCAGCGCAGGCCGCCTGCGATGAGCAGCGTTTCGCCAGTGATCCACGCAGCATCCGAAGAGGCNAGGAAGACNGCGGCCGGCGCAATGTCCTGCGTCTGGCCAATNCGGCCGAGCGGGGTTTGCGCCTCGAGCTGTTTGCGGAAGTCGCTTTCCGTGAAGCCNGCGGCATGCACGCCTTCGGTTTCCACCATGCCAGGGTTGATGGCATTCACGCGGATGTTGCGCGGGCCCAACTCTTTGGCCAGCGATCTGGTCACCGCATCGACGGCCGCCTTGGTGGCGCTGTAGACCGAGGTGTTCGGAAGCGTGAGGGTGCTGGCGCTCGAGCTGATGTTGATGATGCTGCCCCCCGCGGAGTCAAAATGCCGTACCGCTTCCTTTGAAGCGAGGATCAGACCAAGGACGTTCAGCTCGAACTGCTTGTGGAAGTGCTCTTCGGTGACGTCTTCCAGCGGGGAAAACTCGTAGATGCCAGCGTTGTTGACCAGGATGTCGAGCCTNCCGAACGTTTTCTTCGTCTCGGAGAAGAGACGCTCGATCTCCGCCCGCTTCGCGACGTTCGCCTGTACNGCAATGGCCTTTCCGCCATTGCGGGTGATCTCGGCGACCACGCGGTCGGCGCCCTCCTTGCTGGAGGCGTAGTTGACCACAACCGCTGCGCCTTCGTCCGCCAGATGCTTGGCGATGGAGGCGCCGATCCCTTTGGATGCGCCGGTGACAATCGCCACTTTGTCTTTAAGCTTGCTCATGTTCTTGGTCCTCTCTTATTCGATGCGCGGGATGATCAAGCCCTCCGGCCTGCCATCTGCCCCATGGACGGATCTCCTGTGTCAGTCCAAACCCTGGGGTCGCCCAGGACGACTCCGCACCGTTGGCCACGCTGTGGCTTACACTATGCCAGTAACTGCTCTTAGGATGGGTCGATGCGGCATAAGGGATTCAAACACATGGAGTGCCCGATCGCCCGCAGCATGGGGCGGGTGGGCGAGTGGTGGAGCATCCTGATCCTGGCGCCGTCTTTCGACCCTCAAGCGACCCTGGGGTGACGGCGCCGCTCGCGATGGTTCGACGACTACCCATGACAAGGACATCGCGCCCCGCAACGAGTGATCAGCCTTTAGGACACTCCGGCGGAGAACATAGGTGACATAAATCCCAACTCGTGTGTGTTGCGTGATCCTGCTTTTCCCCCAGTCTTTCCCACTCTCATCCCAGTAGCCCCACTCTCTGGTCCGGCGTCCTCCAACGGGCCGAATCGACAATCATACATGCGCGGGCTGGCGCTCTTCCTTACCCTTGCGGCGCTTCAGCGTGGGCCAGGCCTTGATCGTCTTTTCTGCCTCTGCTCGGCGAGGCGCAGCTCGTAGAGGGACTGTAGATTCAGCCAGAATTCGGGACGAAGAAGTGGCCGAGACGCAGGGCGGTGTCGCCGGTGATGGCGCGTTGTGGGACATGAGACAGGTCTCAACCTGCCANCAGACTCCTTCTTCTAGGTGCGCTGCTCGGCGGCCGCCTCCGTCCCCGACTCGGCCCCCGCCTCTTGACGGCGACATGAAGCAAGTGGGCCAGCCGCCGTTGGGCGTCGGCCCATGCCTTCGTCCCCAACTCGCGGAGTACCTTGTCTTGCGCCTGGGCCCAGAGCGGCCGCGCGACCTCCAGAGCTCTTCTCCCTTTGGATGTGAGTCTCATCGCCTTGATGCGCCCGTCGGGGTGCGGGACACGCTCGGTCACACCATCCCGCTCCAGGAGATTGAGGCTGCGCGTCAGGGTCGTCTGGTCGATGGCGAGCGTGTCCTCGAGTTGCCTCAGGTTCGCCTCGCCCATGCGCGCGATGGTCGCGAGAATGCTGAACTGAGTCACCCGCAGACCGCTCGGCCGCAAGACGTCGTCGTACAGCTGTGTCACGGCCCGGCTGACCATGCGGAGTGTGCTGCAGACACAGGGGGACAGCCATCCGGGGTCGTGTCCGCTCGTCAGTCTGGTGCCTCGTCGATTCATGGCGTCATGCTATCAGCCACCGCCTTGACAGGCAAGCGCCTTGCATGTAGATACATGGGTAATACATGCATATACATTGACTTGGAATCCCGAGGGCCCCGGCCGACGTCTCAAGGGACAGGAAGGAGCCCCACGATGAATCGAAGCCGGGATCACGGAGCGCCCGAGACGGTCCACCTGACCGAGCAGAACTTCGACGAGGCGCTGGTCGCGGACCAGGGTCTCGTGATGGTGGACTTCTGGGCTGAGTGGTGCGGGCCGTGCCGGGCGATCGCGCCGATCCTCGAGGAGCTGGCCGCGG
>JGI25382J37095_10000079_pt1 | contig 16230 bp, 37 predicted proteins | sample GraSoi013_1_40cm_3_FD_37095 | JGI IMG/M metagenome (IMG submission 37095)
ATCATCTTCGTGATGGCCTTCGGTGGCGCCCTCCTCAAGGGTGGCCCTATCAATAAGTCCCTGCTTATCTCTGCTGTGGGTGCCGGTCTCGGTGCTCTGGCACACACCTACCTTGGAAAGGGAGCCTAATGAGCGGCTTCGATGACACCAACGAGACTACCAAGGTAGTCTCCGCCAACTACACGGTCCTTGAGACCGACTTCAACGTCTTCGTCGAGGGCCAGACCGGGGCAGTCACCGTGACTCTCCCCAACGCGGCAGCCCTCGCGGGTGCCACCTCCAGTCAGGGCCTGAAGTACACCGGCCGTGAGTTCACCATCACCAAGGACACGGCTGCTTTCACCGTCACCGTGGCTGCTGCTGGTGGCTCGGTTCTCGGCCCTGCCGCCGCGATCACCCTGGCAGCGTCGGCGGAGCACTCGTCCTCCTGGATGTCGGACGGCACCAACTGGTACTGCGTCGCCGCCGTGTAAGACTGCATAGAAGTAACCCCCGGACTCTTTAAGAGTCCGGGGGTTTTTGTCGTACCTGCTTCAGCAGCCCATGTGACAGCCATTCGTGTGGGATTCACAGTGGGACCCTATGGTCCCGTCACCGCAGGCTCCGACTAGGCAGCCGTGGTGGAAGCAGGAGTGCTGCTTGTCGCAGTGGGTGTAGCCTGTTGAAGGTGGGGTATCCTTGCTTGGATCATATGGTGCTCGGTGACTGTGCGGCCTTTTCTTCATGCGTCACATCCGCGCTTACGCCGGTGGCAGTGGACACGCATCTTGCAGAGTACACAACCGCACACGCAGTAGCTGCTCATAAAGCTCCAGTCTATCGCTTGCATGGTCGTCGGAATGGCAGGATTCGAACCTGCGCTCTCCTGCTCCCAAAGCAGGCGCCTTTCCAAGCTTGGCCACATTCCGTAGGCCACCACCGGGTTCCCCAGAACGGAACGTTGTAATAGTGATTACTTCGGTGGTGGCTTGCTCTCAGGGTGGGAATCGAACCACACGTCATACCACAACTGGGTACGGCACTGCCATTGTGCTACCTGAGAGGACACGGTTCGCAAAGAATAGCCCAGAACACCAGCTCGGTTGGCTGTCACTATTCTCATCCCGGACTGTCATGTACGTGTCCCCGGGCCGTGGGAGGGGTGGAGTCGAACCACCTATGCGGATCCACATTGCCAGCCTTGCTTCACAAGGGCTTACAGCCTGTTTGGTCTCCTAGTTCCGAACTTGTCACTCCCCAACAGGTAGCGAGCCTGTCTTCAGCGATGCAAGGGATCAGCTTGCAAAGCCTAGTCCTGCCGCCGGATTCGAACCGGCCTCCGCTTTAGAGTACTCATTGCGGTGTGCAACCATACACTTAGCAGGTGATCTACTCGGATTCGATTGGCTCTTTTCCAACCCTGCGTCACAGTGCCCTTTCGATCTCTAGCCATGGTCCCGTTGCTGCATCTGGCGGGCCTAGTTGCTGACGCCCTAGGGGCTAGCTTGTGCGTGGCGGAGGTGGGATTCGAACCCACGTCTCCGGGTTATGGGCCCGGCCTGGTACCTAACTCCAGTCACTCCGCTTCCGTGACAGAGCCTACCTGAAACGTCGCTCTAGCAGGTTGTCACGTTTCGTGCACAGTCCGCACCCTGTTGGGTACGGTCCAACGTTGCCGACGCCCGTTGGTCAGGTTTTGCTTTGTCTAGAATCTCGCCTGATTGCTCTGCGCACTACGCTTCGCTAGATGGGCTGACTCCCGTAACCAGCCTGTACCGTGAGAGTGGGCAGAGCCCAACCGGTAGCATCTAGCGTCATACCAGCCCACAAGGCTGGTGTTCTTCATATACTGTACTGCATGCTGGCTGCCCTGTCAACCCGGCAGCTACTTCTTGTCTTTTTTGGCAGCCTTCGCAGCCCGCTTCTGCGCTGCAAGCATTTCCTTGGCCCTGGCCACAGCCTCGTCGTAGGCCTTCTTCTCTTCCGGAGTCATGCCCCTCTGCGCCTTCCCTTCTTGTCCGTGAGGACAATGGTGCCATCAGTCTGCTGGACCAGGTTCGAGTCGGTACCGCTGGCTAGGATCTTAGCCCCAGCCACGGGGTCAACCGGCTTACCCTGAGGATAGTAGTCCTCCCCAGGAGAGGGGATGTAGTCATAGCCAGTTCGCTTCATCAGGTAGCCTTTCTCTCGTTGCGACCAGTGCGGGTGCCGAACTTGCCATGCTCCTCAGGCTTTACAGCCTGCACACCTGGAAACAGCTCGCTGTCACCGAGGTTCGGTGTGGTGCGGTAGGCATCCGGACCATCGGATGCATCGTTCTTGCCTAGCTGTTGTGGCTCACTTTTGGTCATACAAACTTCCCCAGCTTCTAGAACCGATCTTGGCCTCTGCCGGAATTTCCAGAGGGCCTACCGTGGTCGTCATGATTCTGGCCACGTCCTCAATCATCTCGGGTTCGTTCGGCAGGCTGAAAAGGATCTCATCATGAATGGCCAGACGCATATTTCCTACATACCCCGCGTCGTACATCCTAATCATAGCATGCGCCGTGATGTCCCGGCAACCTGACTGGATGTAATAGTTGAAGGCCGCGTACTCGCGGCCCTCGTCCACAGGGAGAATGCGGCCTGTCCAGGTGGTGATGTACCCCTGCTCCCTGGCCTCCCGTTGGAGGCGCTCAGAGAGGCCTGTCAGGCCCTTGTAGGCACTCTTGATGCCGCTGCGGACAGCCACGGCCTGTTCGTGTGTCATACCCTGGCGGACCAGCCCTGAAACACCGGCGCCATAGCCCACGGCAAAGTTCCCCATCTTGCCCAGATCGTAGTGCTTGGTGCCCTTGGACACATCCATGCCCGGGAATGCTACCGATGCTGTGATCATGTGCAGGTTCTCCCCATTCCGGAAAGCCTGGATCATGCGGGCATCTGGTGCCTTGGCTGCTGCGAAGCGCAGCTCTTGGTTGGCGTAGTCAACGCCCACTGTCACCTCGTTCGGGTCACTCACGAAGCACGACCGTACCAACGAATCGGAGGATGGCAGTGTCTGTGCGGGAATACCCGTGATAGAGAAACGTGCAGTTCGGGCACGCAAGGTATTCGTAGACGGGTGAACTCTCCCATTGCCGTCAGCGGCGGAAAGGAACTTCTCTACCCACGTCGTCCGCCACTTGCCCGCCTTCTTCCCCGCGACGATTGCGTAAACTAGGGGATCTGATGCATGTAACGCAAACAAATTCTTGTCAACCTTGGGGTTACCCTTGGGTGTGGTCTCTGTGATCTCTATCCCGCGCTTGATGAGGGCGTGATACACCTGATCGGTGGAGTTGATGTTCTCTAGCCCGAACTCCCACGCGATATCCTTCTGGCGCTCCTCTTCCTCAAAGAGGCTGTCAGCGAGCTTTTGGGTGTAGTCCACATCAAGCAGGAAGCCCTTGGCGTCCATGAGGGTGGCGATCATCGCCACCTTGTGGTCATCCTTGGTCAACTGGCTGTTGACGTCCACCCGCCTCCGGAACTCTGTGAAGAGTCGGGCTGTAAGGATGGCGTCTGTTCCTGCGTAGACGTTGTAGAGTTCGTTGTCAATTGGCAGGAGTCGCCACATGTCCGCAGCTTTGGAAGACTTTGGGACTTCGCCTTCTTGTCTGAGTCGCTGGTACTCACTTCTCAGATCCTCTCCGAGCTTCTGGTATTCGGGCATGTAATGCTTGACTAGCTCGTCCAGGGACTGACCGATTCCACCCTCATCACGACCACGGGGGTCTATCTGATGGGCCAGGATCTTGGTGTCCCTGGTGCACAACCACAGCTTCACGATCATCTGTTTGGTGTACTCGTTGCCGTAGTGCCTGGCGAACACCTGGATATCATAACTGGCATTATGCATGATGAGGCGCTTGGTTGACAGGCGCCCCACGATCCCGTAGGGGAAGTTCCTGTGATCCTCCACTGGGATCACCCACGCCTCTGCTGGCGTGGCTACAGCAATCAACCTACAACGGTGGTCGTCTGCATAGATATCCAGGCCTGTCGTCTCCGTGTCCACGGCAACTGTGTGTTGCCGATCCAGCCATTCGTGGAAGGTGGCCAGGTCCGTCTGGTCCTCAGGGACCCGGATACTGCCACCGGCAAGGTGTCTCATGGCTCCACCCTAGCATGGTGTGTCAAGGGGGCGCCTCATGCGCCCCTGCGGTATACTTAAGGCTACCGCCTAGGTAGCCTTCTTACCTGTATACTATCTTACGTAGGGAGCCCCACAGGCTCCCCCACCAACTTCTCTAAGAGCCAAGTATACCGAGCCACCCTGTGGTTGTCCACCCGAACTCCTGGTGGTCGTACAGGACATCAAGGATGTCCGACTTATCATGACACTGCCTGGGGCTTGACACGCCGTGGTAGTGTTTGGGCATGAGCAACCCCCAGAACGAGAACATAGTTGACCCCTACGAGACACGCAGCGAGACGCTGCTGCATGAGGGCCGGTACCGGGAGTGGTTCTACAAGGGCCTCACGGAGGACCAGATTGTTTACCTCCGCCAGCCCCCGCGCCTGCCGGGGGTCAAGACCAACAGCAGCCCCACAGTGCTTCACGGCTGGTTCAACGAGCAACCTGTGTGGGTTGAGCAAGCGGCTTGCGCAGACGCTGATCCCTCGGTATTCTTTACAGAGGCGCACTACCCCGAGAGGGAGTATCATAAGCCGGACGCCGAGTGGCGTAAGTTCTGCCCGCAGTGCCCTGTGCGTGAGGCTTGTCTGCAAGCAGCCAGGGATTCTGGGTCTGTGGGAATCTTCGGTGGGACCCTGTTCCATTACAACAAGCGCGCCGGAAAAATCCAGGAGATAGATGATTGAATTTCAAATACCGAAGCACACCAGCCACTCAGCCATCAGCTCCTACATCCGCTGTGGCAAGGCCTTCGAGCTGAAGAAGCTGGGCGTCGAGGAGGTTCCCTCGTGGTGGCTTCTCGGTGGGAGTGCAGTGCATACAGCCACAGAGTGGCTGGACAAGGGTGAATGGGACGATGCCCCCGAGTTGGCTTTTTACAAGGCTTTCCAGGACGAGGTAGTCAAGGCAGAACAGACACACCCGGACCACAATGAATGGCGCAAGGCAGGCTATGGTGCGCGAGCACAGGGCTACGAGCACTGGCTGAAGCAGGGTTCCAAGTATGTGAAGCAGTGGGCTGACCGGGTGCAAACCTGGAAGTGGGTGGAGCTAGATGTTTCTACCACGCTGCCCTCTGGGATCAAGGTCAAGGCGTATATCGACCGAGTGAGCAGGATAGGAAACCTGTTTGAGATCGTAGATCTCAAGACCGGGAGTACACGACCTGACTCCGACCAGCAGCTAGGCATCTACTCAGCTCTGCTTCGAGACTACATTAGCCGCAGTGTGGCTGTAGATCTGCGTGTACCTGTGACTGTGCAGGTTTACAACTACATGTTCAAGGACGACGAGTTCTACGAGATGGACGTGTCCAACTGGACACTAGCCACTGTTGATAAGCTGGCGAAGGAGTGGTACGATGGGCTTGAGTCCGGAGTTTTCCTCCCAAACCGAGGAAAGAACTGTGGCACTTGCGGAGTTGCAAGAGCTTGCTACCTCGCCTCTGGCGATACAACTGCTACAAGAAGCTATGACCGTCTCAACCCAAGACACGGAGAGCAAATTGGTTACGAAGAAGGTTGACGGGTCTCCCGACCCGTGGGAGGACAAGCCGCCGGTTGTCGAGCACACCGGCAAACCAGACCGCGACGGTGTGGTGGTTACCAGCAAGGCTGGCGCTGGTTTCGAGGTGCCTTGGATCGTGCTGCACGCAACAGACGTTGCAGACGCTATTGCGCAGTTGAACAGTGACGAATACACGGAGCTGATGGACCTGACGGCCCGCAAGGCTAAGGAGTTCGCCAAGGCCTTCGGGGGCTCTCAGGGCTTCGCTAAGCCGCCCGCAGCGGCTTCTACGGGTGGTTGGTCCAAGCCCGCTCCGCAGGCCGCCAGCGCCCCTGCTGGGGACATTCCCTCGGGAACCTGCCCGGTGCACAACTGCGACCTGGTGTACGTGGAGCCCTTCACCAAGCGTGATGGTACCACCGTCTCAGCCCGCGTTGCGTGCCCGGTTCCCAAGTGCTACGCCAAGACTTTCTGGCACAACAAGGATGGCTCCTGGGCGGAGAAGTAAGCTTGTCATTCAAGCTTGCTAGGGCGGTTCGGCGGGGGCTCACGAATGGTGAGCCCCTTCCTGATGTATTCCGATCCTTGAAGGATCGAGGGATTCACTTCTACCGTGGCAGCACTGCCATTGTGGCAGGGCTCAGCGGGTCCATGAAGTCCATGTTTCTCGGCCAGTTGGTGGATGATCTGAAGATCCCCACCCTTTACATCAGCAATGACACGAACGAGATGGATACCATCTCGCGGTTCCTTTCAAGACGCACCAAGCAGGACAGTCACATCATGCGTGTGAAGGCTCTGAAGGACCCCGAGTGGGCCTCCGAGAAGCTGTCAGACATGGACTGGGTGCGCTGGTCCTTCGACCCCTCTCCGTCCCTGGAGGACATCGAGGAGGAGATGATGGCCTTTGAGGAGCTGTGGGGTGAACAGCCCCACCTGGTGGTGGTTGATATCCTGCTCAAGGTGGACTACTATGAAGATGGAGGGGGTTCCCTGGAGTCTATCGTCAAATACCTGGACAAACTGGCCCGGGAGACGGGCTCCTGCATCATCATCGCCCACCACACCAGCGAGAACGAGTCGGGCAATCCGACACAGGGCAAGAAGGCACTGCTTCAGAAGGTTGACAAGTTTGCTGTGCTGGTGTTGACTACAGCATATGACGGCAACTCGTTTCACCTGGCGCCTGTGAAGAACCGCAACGGCTTCGCCGATGCCACTGGATACAGCAGTATCCAGTTCCTGATTGATCCGACGATAGCCACGCTAGAGGAGTTGGAGTAGTGGCCAATGCCAACAAGCGGCGAGGGACCGATTTTGAAACAGATGTTGTTAATTACCTGCGAACTCGAAACCAGGTTGCAGCACGCATTGCACGAACTGTCCCTGATGAAGGAGACGTTGTTCTTGGCGATGCAGAATTCATCCTACAGCTCAAAGCCAATCGGGACGCCAATACCTCAGCTTCACTGGGAGCAAGACTCGAAGACGCCAGGAAGCAGGCAGAGCAGTACGCACATGCCCGAAGCATGGAACAGCCCCCCATACCTGCGCTGGTAGTTAAGAACCCGCGCAAGCCCATAGGCAAGAGCTTCATTGTCCTGTACCTTGGGGATTTCGTGGAGAGTGAAGAGGATGACTGAGAAGAAGACGTTTAAGATTGGCCCGGAAGGCTATTCGCTGGACCACCCGAATACCGCCTGGTTTGTGGTGGGCTATGATACGATCTTCGAAGAGGGGAGCCACTGGTTCCCTGAGGACAATTGGGACGTGGAAGTTACCTTCACCAAGAAGAGGGGGCCTGTCGAATCTGGCCAGTGGCGGGAGATGGGCGTGATAGGCGAAGAAGTCGCGGTGTACGTTCTTGCTATCTACGGATCTGTTGCGTGGGTCACTGACGACCCTGAAGACCTTGAGCAGGGCCGTACGAACGCTTGGACTGAGCCCATTGCCAGCCTCCGCTAGGTTCCTGATTGTTCCCGTGCTGGAGGGGCACTTCGGTGTCGAGGTACCACCATACAGCTCCAAGCTGCGGTGCCCCTTCCACGATGACGCGCATGCGTCTGCCTGGCACAACGACTACTATTTCAAGTGCCTGGCCTGCGAGGTCAAGGGTGATGCTGTAGGCCTTCTAGTGAGGCAGGGAGGACTGAGCTTTGCAGACGCTTACTCCAGAAGCAAGGAGCTTGCTGGAGACCCAGACGAGTCGGTACCAGAACAATCTACACGTGGCAGCCGAGTACCTGGAAGGCAGAGGAATTACAGAGGCCACAGCCGTTTCGGCCCGACTAGGGGTGGTAGATGAGCCAGTTCACGGAGACCCCGATGCAGCCTTTCAGCGTCTCAGCATACCCTACGCCACAAGGAGTGGAGTTGTCGATCTCCGCTACCGATGCATCAGGGACCATGACTGCGGTGAAGTGGGCTGTCCCAAGTACCTTGGACGACCTGGCGCGACTCTTCGGCTATACGGCGTTGATGACCTGGTTTCCGCAGGGGACACAATTGCAGTTACTGAAGGGGAGCTGGACAGGCTCATTCTACGCCAGCTTGGACACCCGGCAGTTGGACTCCCTGGAGCCGAATCCTGGAAGCGACACTGGCACCGACTCTTTGAAGACTTTCAAAGAGTGGTGGTTTTCGGAGACGGTGATGCCGCTGGTGTTCGTTTCATCCGAAAGTTCCTCGACCAGTTCCCGCAGAGCACGGAAGCGGTTCAGCTTCCGGAGGGCGAAGACGTGAACAGCATGTACCTCCTGGAGGGGGGTGAGTATTTTGATCGCCTTCTACGGTGACTACCCGTTCAACCCCATGGTGAAATTCAACCCTCACCGGCTTGATATCATGGAGACGGACAAGGTAGACTATTGGGAAGAGATAGCCGAACAGGCCGTGAGATACTTTGAGTACAAGGAAGACTTCATGGACTGGGTGTGCAGACACTTCGGCGCTGAAGACAACCGCATCGTCGCAGACGGCGCCTGGGACTTGGTACTATTCTTCAAGGAGAGCGGGCTAGATGAAGGTCTGGATTAACACGGACGTGGCGTCCGGAGAGCATTACGTGTACGATGTGAAGCTGCATCACAGCTCGTACGGCCCTATCGAGATCTCCAATGAGCTGTACGAGCGCTTCCGCGAGGCAGAGAGGGAGTTCGCCGCACTTCAGGACATCCTGGACTCGCTGGTCTACGACTGGAAGTACCCGGACGACGATGAGGAGATGGACTGCGAGTGACCAGCAAGAGGTTCAATTGGGAGGCTGAGAAGGCCACCCTCACCCTGAGGGTGGCAGACGGTGCCAAGGAAACCACTTGGAGAATCCGCAAGACAACGAGCAACGACACCCTACGAGAAGTCTTTGAGGAACTCCAGATGGCCATGTGGGAAGGCAAGCCTCTACAGGAGAGCGTCCGCACGGTGGACGCTGAGGAGCTGGCAGAGCTTCAGAAGGCCTGGGAGGATCGGTCCAGTACCGCAGTCCAGGCGACCACTGAGGAAGCCTCCAGGGCCGCTCAGGCGGCCCATGTGGCACAGTTGAGCAGAGGGGCCAAGTGGTTTGACAATGACGATGAGGAAAGCGCGTTCGTTGCGACCCTTCCGGACTATGACAGCGGGGAGATCAAGTGAAGTGGTATGAGCAGCTTGCCTGGGGAATAGTCTTCGGAGTCCTGGTTGGTTGCGCAATCAACCTGATGCTTGGATGAGGGTCGTCACCCTGGACATCGAGACAGCACCAGCCATCGTCTACTCCTTCGGCATGTACAACCAGAACCACAGTATCGACCAGGTGGTGCAAGACCCATACATGCTGTGTATGGCCACCAAGTGGCACGGCGAACCAGTACAGTTCCACCGTGGCGAGAACATGCTCCAAGAGGTATGGGATGTTCTGGACGAAGCCGACGTGGTTGTCCACTACAACGGACAGTCCTTCGATGTGCCTCACATCCGACGCGAGCTGTGGATGGCGGGATTCAAACCGCCATCTCCCTTTGAGCAGGTTGACCTTTACAAGGTCGCCAAGAAGCAGTTCCGGTTCCTGTCCAACAAGCTGGATTACATCGTTCAGCAGTTGGAGATCGGCCAGAAGGTCAAGCATGAGGGTTTCCCACTCTGGCCGAAGGTGATGAACGGGGATCCGGAAGCGTGGGAGCGCTTCCAGCAGTATTGTGAAACGGACACGGTTATCACAGAAGAGCTGTACAACCGCATGCTGCCGTGGATTCCCTCGCACCCCAATGTTCTTTTGTACGACGAGAATCCAGAGATCAAGGGCTGCCCCAAGTGTGGCAGCGGGCACTTTCAGTCGCGTGGGACGCGGCAACTCGCGACAGGGATCTACAACCAGTACCAATGCCAGTCGTGCTTCGGCTGGTTCCGAGACGTCAAGAGGCTCAATGGCTCAACAGTTCGAGGGTGAGACGGGAGGCGCCGTATCGGCGCCTCCACTATCCGAGGAAGACATAGGCAAGGCTATCCTAATGGGTGCACGGCAGGGCCGTGCGGGCTGCCACGGATACGTGGAGCTGGAAGATCTAGTACAGGTCTGCTGGCTCGATCTGCTGGAGAAGCCGCACAAGTACAACAGGTATGAGGCCCGGGGCAACTTCACAGGCCTGGTTAAGGAGATGGTCCGCACAGCGGGTGCCTACGCACAGCGTGAAAAAGCCAGCGTTCTCGGCTACAAGCCAGAGGATTTGTTCTTCTACAGCAAGCGCACATTGCGCGAGACCATTCCCGTCATCCTCAACTCCTGGGAGACTGGGGAGGCATACGAGTTCGAGTATCCAGACCGCGCCCTGTGGATGGACATCGACGAGGCTCTTCGGCAGCTACCCATGGCGGATCTACAGATGATCAGGTGGGCATTCGAGGATGACCGCAGTGTGGTCGCCAGCAAGCTGGGCATCTCAGAGGCCGCTGCCAAACAGCGGGTCAACAGGCTACTGGACAAGCTCAGGATGTATTTGGGTGGAGAGAACCCGCTGCCACGCCGCCGGAGCATCAGCAACGCTGCCAGCCAGGCAGCCACCAGGAACGCATGGGACGGTGAAGGATGAGCTTGCTGGGCGAGGCGGAGTCCCAAGATCTAATCGATATGTTCCGTGACGCCATATCGGCGTCACTGGCAGACCACGCGGGGGAGGACCCCGCCATAATCCTGTATGAACTACAGGGGCTGCTGATGAAGGCGTACATCCAAGAGCGAGCGTATGACAAGCACCTGGCGTTTGAGCTGAGGCAAGGATGACTGAGAACAGGCGTGTTTACACAGCAGACCAGCTTGAGGAAATGAGAGCGCTTGACCCCGACCCCCGCTATGGTGGACATCGGCTTGCCCGTGATGAGGAGGATGAGCATCGCTGGTATGTGGTGTGGCGCTATGTGTTTGAGGATGTTTCAGACGACACCGTTTGGGCCGTCTTCGTGGCCGAGGTAAAGGGTGAACATGCCGAAATCCCCTGGTGGTACTGTTATGGCGACCCAGACAGCATCGAAGCGCAGCGCGTGAAGGCAAAGCCTGCTATTACGATCAAGTGGGTAGACTACGATGACTGATCTCAACAGCAAAGACTATGACCTGATCCATGCGGCAGAAATTCTGATCATGTACGCCGAGGCAGGCAACCTGGCAAAGGTCGAGCTGTATGCTGAAGGCATTGCCCAGCTTGTTTCGGAGATTCGCGACATGGTAGCTAAGGAGTTTTACAAGTGAGCGAGCGAATCTTGTTCGGGCGCGAGGATCTGGACAAGCTCATTGATGCCTATGACACGCTGGTCGAAGAGCTTGGCCAAAGTGACCTTGCAGACGACCAGCTAATCAGAGAGGCACACGAGAACATCGGAGATGTTCTTGCCGAGATCGGATACTACGATGACTGAGAGCACAGATGAAGTCGTCCTGGTCAATGATCTGGACAGCCTCAGGGAGGCTGCGGCAACGCTTGTTACGGCCCTGGACAACAAGAACCAGCATTGGGACTGGGATGGCGTTCCCTGGCGTGAGGTTGAGATACTGGTGGACTTCGTTCCCCGCCTCATCAAGTCCTATGAGGATGTGCTAGAGGCATCCATGCAACTTACCGAGCTGGTGGCCAGGCTTCTTGAAGAGCAGCAGAAGTCTAGCCTTTTCATCCCCCCGACAGGTTCCGGATGGTCGAAACAAAAGAACTGGTGAAAGTAAGATAGCCCCTAGCCGAAAGGCTAGGGGCATCCTCATTCTCTCAGTAACCTAGGTGCTTGTCGTCTCGATTGTAGTCCGGCTTCTCTTCCTCCGCGTACTGCTTATGCCTCAAGCCGACCTCACGAGCATGCTGCTCGGTACCGTACTCGTTGCCGAACTGCCCGCAAGAGCACTTCCACCGGTAGCCGTTGGACGACGCCTGGATGCTGATGGTGTGCATCAGACCTCCTTGATGAGTGTGATTTTGATGACCGCGCCGTTCAGCAGCCGGAGGATGTGCCCCTGAATGAAGCCCACGGCTTCATGCCAGTCGTCCGCGAGAACCTCGGACTTGTACACGAGGTGGCAGACCGAGTAGTCCTTTTGGTACTCCACCTCGTACACGAACGTGTGCATCAGTCCCCCTCCGGGTGACACAGTGGGCAGATCCCGTAGGGGATGCCCAACTGCTTTTCGTGGTTCCTGTCGTGCGCGGTCCAGGCCGCTTCGTCTGAGCTGTCGGACTTGTTCCAGCGCTGCGTGTACTTGTGCTGACTGCGAAGCTCGCGCTCTGCCACGAGTGCTGCCACTTCAGGGTGCATTATCGTCTCCCGGACTTGGTAATAAAGACAAGGACCAGGACCAGCAAACAGCCGAGTCCGATTGAGTAAAGCTCATCCCAGAGCCCCATTAGTCCACGTACCAATCCGTGTCGTAGGTGTAGTCGTCGGCCATGTCCAGCAGGTCTGATTCGAAGTCCGCCGTATTCTCGTATATGGCATCATACCGCCCGTAGGTGGCCTCCCACTCGTCCAGCTCGGCTTCCTCGTCGATCTCCTCCTCTTCCGGGAAGGCCTCTTCCCAGCATTGCGGGCAGTAGCCCGTCATGAGGGTTTCTCGGTCATCCTCGGACCAGTGGCCGAAGCAGTCTTGGATGTGCCGTCCGTTCCGCCACTGTTCCAGAGCCTCAGACTCCACCGTGAAGATAGTGGCTGTCCCGCACAGCGGGCACGGAGGACACGTGTGTCCGATCAACGTCACGTCATTCTCCTTTGAAGCAGATCAACCACACTGATTGATCACCGGCAGTGCCACAGAGTGGCACCACCTGAAACCCTTCAGATAACGCTGATGTCCCAAATACGGTGTGCCTCAGTCAACAGCAGGCGAACAATGGAGCCCCGGAACGCCGGAGACAGGATGTCCACGTTCACCAAGCTGTTCGACTTGGTGTAGTAGGCATTCCCGTTGTCCAGGTAGACCCTGAATACCGGGTTTCCCTGTGTGGTGTAGTGGTGGTGCTCAATGTGGGTGATGACACCTTCATCGGTGTGGTTGGGCTTCACTGAGAAATCAACTCCTCAACCACACCAGCCTGCTCGATCGTGTACACATCGGACATCAGCCAGAATTGCAGCCGCAGACTGACGCCCCTCTCTGTTGACCACGGGGACACCGGCTGAACCTCAGCAAACCACTCGTGGCCTTCCGGCTTGTTGGGGTCGGCGTTCATGACCGCCAGCAACGCACGAACCATGCGCACATCCATGATCTTCCCTCCTTGTCTTGCATCTGCACAATGCAGACAACCAGTCGCCCACACCCTTTCGGGTGTGGGCTCTAGGCAATCAGCACGTTCAGCTCACTTGCGGTCTAGCGTCTGCCAGGCTTTCGGCGGGAAGCCACCCTTGGACAACCATCGGTCCAGGGCCTCCATGGAATCCATGAGTCTGTCCAGGCCGTACGGGTCTGGATCGAGGTCGTTGTCAGCGAGATCATGCTGATTCATGATCTCGTCCCGGATGTTTTGCAGCGCGGCGTTCGGGTCCATCAGTCCTCCCTCAAGCTGTCTGCCACTTCGCGCCAATCTACCAGATTCAGCAGATCCAGCAGGACCGACAAGCCCAAACCCTTGGGCATGTCGTAGGTGAGGATCTCCCTTGCCCACTCTTTGAAGGCTTCGGGGTCGTCTGCGTAGCCCTGACCGCCCTTGTACAGCCCATAGTCGTTCTGGAACCACAGGGCCACGTGGTGTGTCACACGATCTGACATCAGACACCCACCCTCGGGAAGCAGTCGGCCATGAACTCGTTGCGGTTGAACTCCGTGTCCTCCTGCGAGAATGCCCACGCCAGTTGTGCAGCCAAACCCTGCAAAACGTAGTTCTGCACTTCCCGGGGGTGCATCTCAGTGCTGAGATGCATTTCATAGCTGCCACGGATAGTGTTGCTGATCTCGACGTAGTGCTTACGCGACAGAGCCACGGTCAGGCCTCCAGGTTCTTGATGACCTGGTTGCGAAGAATGTTCAGCTCGTCAATCAGACGCTCGACAGTCTCCAGGACCCCCTTGGGCGTGTGCCCCAAGAACAGATCCACCCGACCGTTGCCCTTCCCGAGTTCCAGCACGGAGTACCCCAGGGTGGCGGTTGAATCGATCACCGTTTCCGGCTCGATCCAGGTGGACACGTGGGTGATTGTGGTATGCATGATCTTCTCTCCTTAGCCTGTCTCATCGGTGCGGGTAGGCTATTTCCCGCAGACCCTTCCCAGGGTTTCGACATTTGGTTGCTCAGCTCTCCCACGCGGTGAACGCGTAGCGACTTCCGCCGAGCGTGCTTCCGCAACCTTGGCATGATGACCAAGAGAAGCCGCGCTCTTCGCAGCCGCACTCGATAGCGCTGCCATCTCTATCAAGGATGCAGTCGTGCAGCTCGTCCAGCAAGCCCATGGTGATGTCCTTGGGGTGGTACAGGTTGAACGGCTCACGGTCGTGGCCCTCCTCGGCGTAGCAGTCCCCACACTCGCCGTTGGCGTGGTGAAGCATGCACACCTGGCACACCCAAATGGTGTAGGTGTTCACTAGTCCTCCTCCGCCCAAGCGTGGAACACGCCGAACTCCGCCTGAAGCTCTCGTATGATGCAGTCTGCCTGCCGGAGAGAAACCCCCGACACGAACAGATAGTCGTGATCGTCACCCGCACGTGCCTTGCGGTACCACACACTGTAGGTCTTCATCATTCTCTCCTTCGTTCGAGTGCTCTGTTGAGCACCCATAACCCCCGCCACGGTCGCCCATGGTTGGGGCTAGAGGTGATCACAAGTTTTGCAGATCCTCGCTCCACAGGAGCGTCCACTCCTCGGTGGCCTCATTGAAGACATACAGGTCTTTCACAGTACGGGCCTCAGTGGTGTAGCGCTCCGCTTGGAAGCTCTGGCCGTCCACGTCAAGCTCGAAACGCTCGTATATCCACCTTGCCTCGGCACCGACTCCGCTGACACCATTGACACGCTCGCCATCCAAGATGACATTGAACCAAAGCTCAGGGTAGTCCATGTCAGTCGGTCTCCAGCTCTGCGTAGACGTTGGTGATGTTATCTGTCCCGTAGGTCCAGAACTGGGCACCGATTAGCAGGCACGCCATGTGTGCGTTTCTGGCGTCCACCCAGTCCACCACACGATTCGTGAAGCGCATGCCCTCAATGTCCACGTCCGTGAACTCCACGACCACGCGGTAGTTGTTCATGATTTCTCCCTTGTTAAGGACACAAGCCCAAGCTTGTGTTCCCATGGCCACGGACAGGCTTGCGCCTGCCCATGACCATTCAAGGAGAGAGAGAGAGAGAGAGAGAGAGAGAGAGAGAGAGAATGATCACTCCGGTTGACAAGGATGTCCGGGATCCTCAGGCTCTGTCCCAGCGGCTGAACCAGGCGCTTGCGCTTACCTGTATAGCTGGGCGGAACGCCCTCTTGTGGTGCCCCTCGGGGTTGTCTCCCCCTCGGCCGTTCGTTCTTGCAGGGACAACACTGCTGGTCACAGCACCGCCTGTCAAATCACGGAACCATAACGATTGTTCCTACAGGTCACAGCACATGCCGTGACCATACCGTGATGTGATCAGTACAGGGGTTTATTGTTACCCACGAGTAACCAAGGCAGCGGCTTTACAGCCACGCTAAGCGCCCCACAGGCGCTCCCCCACGTCCCTCTACCAGGACAGCCCCACAGGCTGTCTATGGCTCTCTCAGTGGCAGTGCAGGGGCATCACACATGTGCGAGCGAGCCCCCAGGCGAGCGAGCACTTATACACACTCGTCGTCGTCGTCAATCACAGAGAGAAGCTTGCTTGATATCAAGATATCCGCTTCGAAACTATACGAGAACAATATCGTTCTCTGTCGGACCATGAGATTCATGGTCCTTTGCAGTGTGCAACTATCAGTTGTGCTGATGAAGTCTTACAGGTACAGCATTCTCGTCAAAGTGACGATAAAGGGTAGCCTAACCTGTTCGATGGCCATGATACTCCTGACTATTCGTCAGATACTCCTGCCAACCGGTTGATATCAAGGACGAACACGGTGGATGTCATGTACATGTAAATGTGTGAGCACTCGATGCATGTCAGGCAGGTGTCA
>JGI25382J37095_10000081_pt1 | contig 16140 bp, 19 predicted proteins | sample GraSoi013_1_40cm_3_FD_37095 | JGI IMG/M metagenome (IMG submission 37095)
CGATCAGCTGGCCCTTCACCAACAACACGGCCTTTCGACAACAATACAACCCGAGGCTTGGCCTCGGCGACAAACTCGACGTCATGCGTAATGATAATGACCGCCTTGCCCTGACTGTTCAATTGGACGATGAAATTCCTCAACCGCTCCTTCTGCAAATAGTCCTGCCCAATCGTAGGCTCATCCAAGATCAAATACTCTGGCTCCCATGCCAATACAGCTGCGAGTGCGACCCGTTTTCGCTCTCCACCGCTCAACAAGAACGGAGAAACATCCGCATACCTTGTGAGATCCAACGAGCCAAGAGTCTTCTCAACCTGATTCTCGATTGTCTTGCCGGCGTAGCCTAAATTGTGAAGAGCGAATGCCACCTCCGCCCTAACGGTCTCGGAGAATAACAGATGATCAGGATTCTGAAACACCAAACCCACCTTCCTAGCCAACCGAGCCACGCTAGTCCTGCGCGTGTCCTCCTCGTCGACCAAGACCCTACCACTACTTGGCCTCAGCAAACCGTTCAGATGCTTGGCAAGAGTAGTCTTCCCGGCACCGTTCTCCCCCATGACGGCAACAAATTCTCCGGGTTCGAATTTGACGCTGACTCCAGACAAGGCTTCTCCCCTGCCAGACGGATACTCGAAAGAAACATCCTCAACCAGTATCAAGTACTCAACTTCCCTCCCAACTTTTCCGCGGCCGCCTCGACGACCTTAGGCGTCTGGCCAGAGACGAGCCCATCACGCTTCAGCATAGCCCACAGCTGACTGACCCTTGGCACCCCAACCCCCAACCCGGTCAACTGGTCAAATTGCCCATCCAAAACATCCTGCACGCTGCCGTCTGCCACCACCTTTCCCGAGTCCATCACGATGATTCTGTCTGCGTACCTAGAAACTAGATCTAGTCTATGTTCGACAACGATCACGGTAATTCCGTGCTCCAATCGGAGATCAGCCACCGCCTTCATCACCTCCTCAGCTGTAACTGGGTCGAGAAAAGAGGTTGGTTCATCCATGACCACAACCGATGGTTTCATGGCCAAAATGCCGGCAAGCGCCACCCTCTGTTGTTGGCCTCCAGACAATTCATAAGGCGCGAGGTTTTTCAGCTCGGTAGTGCCTGTAATTCGCATAGCCCAGTCGACTCTTTCCCTTATCTCTGACCTTGGTAAGCCCAGGTTCTCGGGGCCAAAGGCGACATCCTTCTCTACGGTCAGAGCGAAGAGTTGGTTCTCGGGGTTCTGGAAGACATAGCCTACTTTACGGGAGACCTCACTAGTTGGCATACTGGTAACGTTACTACCGTCAACAAGGATCTCCCCCTCCTGAACTCCCGGGTAGAAGTGTGGGATCAATCCGTTTAGGCATCGGCATAATGTTGTCTTGCCGCAACCGCTTGGTCCTGCCAGTAGTACGAATTCTCCTCTCTCAACACCAAAGTTGACCCCGCGAAGGGCGCGGGCTTCAGCACCCTCGTATTGGAATCCAAGGTTTCGCGCTTCCAAGATCGTCTTTGGAGTTTTAGACGGGTCCATTCTTCTACTCGCTTTTGGGTCGATACTCTAAAACGATTAGATGGCTTAGGTCATATTTTAGGCCTGGACCTTGGCCTTATCCGTCAGGGTCTTCAACAGCCTAATGCAAGTGTCCAGTGCTTCATCGACAGTTCCTTTGACCATCAGTCCCGCGGCGGTTGGATGCCCACCTCCAGACCCTCCCAGCTCCTTGCCCAAGGGTATCGCCACATCGCGAGCTAGATGTATGCCCGTACTACGGTGGAACTTTTGAGTGGATCGCAAATTGACCCTGACTCCCGCCTTCACCTTGCCGCCAACCATAGAGACGTCAGCTCCAAGCGGCAGTAAGGCTCTGGCAGCTGATGATTGATAGGAACCAACTTCCGTGGAGACAAGTAACCAGTCACCGGCTATCTCAACCTTCAATCGCTGGGCGGCCTTCAACCTAGCAATTCGCTCAGAACGTGTGGTCGGGGCAACTAGTAGGATCGGAATCTTCTTCGGGTCTGCGCCCGCCGAGGCTAGTTTTGCTACGTTTTCAAAAGTCCTTTGTGTTGCTAAGGTGAAATACCGAGTCTCGACAAAAATTGCTGCGAGCAGAGCCTCAGCGAGCTTCTCTTCAACGCTCACTCCCGCGATTTCGTACAACTGCGCAACAATTTCGGCGGTGGAGGATGACGTGGAATCTATGATCTCCACTGATATGCGCCCTTTCATTTCTGGGTGTTCGTGATGATGATCCACGACCACCAACGGTGTGGAGGATTCGATGATTTCTCTCGAAAGTTCAGCTCCTAGCTGGCCTAGGTTGTTGGTGTCGACGAGCACTGCCACCCCAATTTTGTTCAGCGGCTTCTTTTCAGGAATAGCCAACCCAAGGTTTCGAATTAGATATTTCGTGGGGGCGCTGATGCCACCAGGACTGGCGATACGGACTTCTGTTCCTGGGGCAGTCTTCTCAATTAGAGACTTGAGGGCGAACGCTGAACACAGAGAGTCTGGATCTGCGTTCTGATGGCAGAATAATGTCAGAATCCTGCTGACTTTCGCAAGCTTTACGATTTCCCTGAGATGTTTCTCTTGGGGTATCTGTGTAGTGGTGCTTATCAGGACGGATTTTCTCGTCCCTGGTAGACTAGCTTCTTGTTGTTGTAGGTCCCTGTGGACGAAGACGTTCCTGAAGCTTCTCTTGTGATTCCTTGAGGCGTTCCTTAGTACGTTCCTCCTGCCGCCCAAGAACTGTGATTCTAGTCGCGAGCAAGCTCCTTTCTCTCTTTCAGTTCCTTCAACAAGGCTTGTCGTTCAGACTTGAGAAGGAGGTTCCCAACACTCTTGTACACGGGAATCTCATCGGACAACTTCTCAAGTTCCGCCAGCGCCTTTTCCGTTTCCGAGGCTTCGATTTCTAGCTGTTGTTTCTGGCTGGCGACAGCTTGGAGTGTTTGTTGCAGCTGTTGCAGACGCAGTAATTGTTCCTGTAACTGTGGCGGAAGCTCGACTTCTTCACTCAACACTGGATTCCTTACTATTCTCGCTTTAGGCCCTTGTCGCCTTCCGTCTTATTAAAGCCTGATAGCCTCTGTACAGATGCCAAAGCTGCGGATATGAAGTGCACATAAGAATTCGCTGCTGCTCTTAGAGGGCGATAATGTCTGTAGCATCGATNTTCAATTTCAAGGTCGATCTTATTGAGCTGATCTTGGTTCTTGATCTGAATCCTNCTCTTGCCATTGTCTCGGGCTGCAGAGAGTCTGCAAGTGCTCTAGCTAAACTCGGGTTCGAGACTGTAATCGCGATCTTGAGCGAAGCGGAGATCTTAGGGTCAGGCTTCTTCNGTCGACGAGGGTTGTACGGATTCTGCCTCCGTCGCNGCTTCCGGCTGGACCTCAGCCTTCTTCTTCCTCGTCCTAGGCTTTCTCTGCTTGACNATAACGGATGGGGCTACAGTTGCTCCAGCTCTGAGGCTNTCTAGCTCGGTTGATAAGGTTGAAGGACTCATCTGTCCCCGNGTTGCTCGGGCTGCAATCTGACCTAGCTTAGTGCTAGGGATGTATGCTCCGCCTGCGAACTTGTAACCGCATTTCTTGCACAGCCATACACCCACGCTCCGACGTTTCACGGTTTTGAATCGACAACGAGGACATTCATGCTTCTGTCTCAGACCTGTAACAACATCAATGTACCGGCGCCTGACGAGGGTTCCGTATCTGGCGCCGAATCCACCGCCGAGGCCCGTCTTCCTAGCCATTAGATCTTTGCCGCTGCGAGGATCTTCGCTCTATTCTCTGCTGCACGTTCAACGGCTATGTGGACGATTTTCCTCAATTCNTCGGTTGTGAATCCCGACAANCCGCCCTTNTGCATCGCGCATATCGACCCGGATTTTTCGATCGTAACGGTCAGTCGGGCGTTCATGACTTGCTCNTCTTCGAGGGAGGGATCTACGATTATNTTTCGGTCAACTTTTCCGAAGGTGACNGATACCGGGTAGTTGTTGATTGGTAATGGTCGGCGGTCAGGTTTGACGATTACCTCGTCGCCTTTTATCTCGTACTTGCCTATCTTCGCGTTTGCGAGGGCTGCCAGGGCTGCCATCGAGCCGGCGTCGATTAGGTTTCCGTCGTGGTCGAGGACGTAGACGTCCACGTAGACAACTTGCACCTTCTTACCTTTCTGAAGGCAGAGCGCTTTGAGGTCGATGGCCTTTGATTCTCTTATCCCTCGGTCTATTACTCTGGCTAGCTCTATTGCGTTCTCATCCGGTGGTCCAGGTTCGAAGGATGGGTGAGCCAGGGGGACAAGTTCCGCGTTTACTGTGAGTACCCCTTCCTCAGGTGTATCTGGAAACGGCTCGCCTGTCTCAACTTTTATTCCCACAAGCACCCTTGTTTTTCCTAGAAAGATTTGTGCTGATCCGTTGGCTTTCTCAATTACACCTGTTTGTATTGTGATCGGCCTGTAGCTGTCGTGTCCGCGCTCGTCGATTCTATTGCCTTTTGCGATTAGATCCACCACTGTTTTCTGTTCGAGCTTTGCAACTGGTGGTAATTGTGGGGTCGCGGACATTATGCGATAACCTCCGGCTCTTCTTTCTCTTCGGCCACTTCTCTGATTTGAGAGTACTTGTTTTTCAACGCCTCACGTTGCATAGTGTGGAGGGTCTTACATGCTTCTATTGCCATATTGAGCCCTTTTTCGAATTCAGGGAGGGTCAGGATTCCGTCCATTTGAAGTAACGTGACGAGATTTGAGTTTGGCATGTAGGCAACCGGTAGATCTGCTTCTCCCTGTTTGTCTTCGATATCTGACAAGTCAAGCGCGAGCTGACCTTGCACTTTCCCAACCGCACATGCGGCCACAAGCTCTCTCATCGGGATCCCAGCATCTGCGAGTGCGAGAGATGCGGCAGTGATTCCCGCGCATCTTGAGCCTCCATCAGATTGGAGAATCTCGACGAATAAATCGATGGTTGTTCTTGGGTAGAGATCTGTGAGGACCGTTGGTTCCAATGANTCTCTAATTACCTTGGAGAGTTCTAGTTCTCTTCGAGAGGGTGCAGGAGATTTTCTCTCGTCTACCGAAAATGGTGCCATGTGATATCGGCATCGTATNACGGCCCGATCCGGTAGGGCTATGTGTTTGGGGTGNGCCTCGCGAGGACCGTAGACAGCGGCNAGAATCTTGTTCTTNCCTTGCTCGATGTAGGCNGATCCGTTGGCCTTGTCTAAGGTTCCTACTTCCAGTCTCACTGGTCTCAGCTGGTCTAGCCTCCGACCGTCTACTCTGAGGCCTTTCTCGTCCAGTAGTTTCTCAGGGTGCTTGTTTTGCAACTTCCTCTTCCATCCTAGGTGATTTGGCTATCATTTCTCTTATCCTGTCCGTTAAACCTCTCATGTGAGCCTCTCTCTCTATCATGTATATGGCTTCAACTGCAACTCGCTCGCCTTCAGGAGATCGTCCCCAGACGAGGACGATCCCGTTCTGGCCGACAGAGATCTGGCATCCTGTCTCGCGCTTTAGCATGCTGATCATCGACCCCTTCCGTCCAATTAGCCTTGGTATCTTTGCTGCTTGGATCTGGATTACTCTGCCAGAAGAAACCTTTCCGAGTCCAGGCCCTTTCGCGGTTAGTAGTGGGTCTCTGGTTCTGTCGAATGATAGTACTTGGGCCATTACCATGTCTCCAACATCGAACATTTCCGACAAATCTCGTCTCCGCGGTCCTCGTGGACCCTCGGTTTCCGACGCTGGAAGCATTGCAACGTATGGTGCGAGAATATCGACGGTCCAGCCTGACAGCCCGATGTCCATGACCCGACCACCGACAATATCCCCGACATGCGGTATGTATCCCCCCTTCAACGGAACAACCGAAACCCTGTTGCCATCCACTTCTAACAGACCGACACATGCCGAATAGATCTGGTTTCCAATCTTGTACGAATTTTCTCCCAGCAAGTGGTCTCCCTCGGCCAGTAATTCGCCTGGGGCGACGACTTGTCTTGGTTCGGCTAACACTACCATTTCTCATGACACGCTCTGTTTAAGTCAAAACCTTTGTTTGGATTGTCCCTTGGGTAACCTTGCCTACTCGATCAATGAAGCCCCCGTACATTCCCGCGGGCATCTCGACGACAGCTACCAATGAACCGTCCGTCTGCCATTCTTCGCGGCTGACGTTTCCGTAACTTTTCAATACATTGAACGCTCGTGCGGCAAACTCTGGAAACACCTTGACTGCAATGCGCATCTGCTCCATCTTCAACGGGATTACCGGTCTAAGCTGGTCGATGATGTTCTTCGCCTGTTCTTCAGCGCTCTTGAAAGGGTCAATCGAGATCCGTATCTGCTCCATGGCTTGTTCAATCCGCAACGGAGGATGAGGCGCTCCAGTCCTCGGGTCAATGGCATTTCGGACAATTATCGCGACTATCTGGCGTCTCTTGTCTTCGACTAGCTTCCGTCGCTGATCAGTAGTAAGTTGAAGCTCTCCACTTTTCATTATCTCCTCTGCGACCTTGATCGCATCGGCGCTGCCGAAGGCTTTCTGCAGTTTTTCTGTCGATGCTCTTGTGCCCTTTCCAGCGTCAGAGTAGATCTCCTCTATGAGTAGAACTTGGCTCAACGCGATCTGTTTTCCCAACTTGTATTCTAGTGCAGGCTCAGGCTTCACGAGTATCTCGAAATGATCGGGACCCTTTGCTAGTCTCGCGGTAGTGTACTTGTCACTCATTTGCTAGTCGGGGCCTTTCTGCCAGCATCCAGTCGCTTGATATACTTGTCAACTTCTTCCACCGGTAGTTTCCGGAATTTTCCAGACTCTCGATCTATGAGCGCGACTCGAATCTTTTGAGGCTCTGCTTTGCCCTCGAGCACTTTCGTCATACATTTTAGCCCAAGGGCTATCGAGTCGTCAAGCGACAGATCATCGCGATATTCTGCCTCAAGAATTTCGTTGGCCGCATCCCCGCCTGCGCCGATTGCCCAAGCTCGGTAGGCAAAGAATGCTCCACTTGGATCTGTCCAGAAGAGTCTACTCCCCTTCTTGTCAACACCCCCGAATAACATCGAGATACCGAAGGGACGAACTCCAGCGTGCTGGGTGTACAGTTGCTTGATCTCGCCTATTCGACGAGTCAGGATTTCTATGTCGATCGGCTCGTCATACATGAGCTTGTTGCTCTGAGCGTAAATCCTTGCTTGGTCTACAAGAATATGAGCGTCACAGCTGAGGCCGGCGACGGCGGTTCCGACGTGGTCGTCTATCTGGAATATTTTCCACATGAAGGACAAGTCTTGAAGCTTAGATGCTGATCTTTCTTCGGCCGCGAGTACAACTCCCTCTGGGCATGCGATTCCCAATACTGTCGCTCCTCTTTTGACAGTCTCGCTGGCGTATTCGACTTGGAATAGTCGACCGTCGGGGGAAAATACAGTTATGGCCCGATCGTAAGCCCCGGGCACTGCAAACATGGACAATTTTCTGTATACCTACCTTGGAATAGCCAGTGCGGACTTGGCGCTTACTAAAAACCTTTCCTGATTCCATTTCCTGTTGCTAGACTTGTTTTTGGGGTCGGCCCGTCGCTGAGGATATCATCTTAACAATCAATCTGGGACTGGCTTCGTCATCCCCCAAAGTACTTTGCTGCGGATCGATATATTACTGTCCAGATGTCACTGGTGACAGGTAGGGAACTAGGACGCGAGCTCTTCTAGTTTCTTTGCGATAAGGTTCGTTATGTTCTTGTTGGGNATTCCTTGAAGGTCGAATGATATCTCTATTCTTATTGGTTCCGTCTGGCCAAGGATTATGTTACCGTTGACTGCTTCTTGTTTGTCGATTCTAATGTGCANGCGACCTGACTCGTCTAGATAGCCTCTTAGGTTTTCGATCATCTCTGTTTGATCTANGAGAGATAGGCGCCTCCAGAAGTAGATTACGAANCCTTCTGCTCGGGATCTGTTTGAAATCAGTAGGCGTACGGTCTGGATCTCGTTTCCGTAGTGTCCGCTAGCTCTTCGTCTCTCTGGTCGCGCTTCTGCATCTGGACCTACCCCGTGCATAGCGAAAACGATCTTGTCCGGATCTTCAGTCGCATGTACTATTGCGGACAATGTCACTTTTGCAATTCTTGGATTCATTTGATGAAGCCGTAATTGACGGGCATTTGACGTTAAATATTTGGCTCTATTGAGGGTGAGACAGCTATGACTGGCAGTCCAGAGAACCGGCGGTATAAGCAAGTTCTAGTTGTGCGATCAGACCTTAAGATGGGGAAAGGCAAGATCGCCGTTCAATGCTCGCATGCTGCGGTTTCAGCTTCTGAAGAAGCTAGAAAGTCGTCTCTTGACTGGTGGAGGATATGGATGCATGAAGGTCAATCGAAAGTAGCGGTTAAGGTGAGCGGGCTTTCACCAATATTAGATTTGGAAAGAAGATCTCGCGAGAATGGGCTACCATTCTATGTCGTTAGAGACATGGGTCTAACACAGGTTGAACCTGGGACGGTGACCTGCATCGGTATTGGTCCCGGTCCGGTTGTCAAGGTGGATTTGCTAACCGGGGACCTGCCCCTTCTTTAGTTTGGCTTGACCTATCTGATCTCTCTGCACTGGTGGACGTTGCCTTGTTCCCTCGAATCTTCGTCGTGCTTCGTTCACATGCTCCGAAAATTCGTACTCTGAGGTCTCCCTGAACGTTGATCCTATCTTCTGGTATAATTTTCGTAGGATGAGTCTCTCGACGACTCGCGCGGCCCCTCCAAGTGCGTTTTTCAATCCTGATTGGAAGTCTTCCAATCGATCAGGTATGTCCTTTCTGTCAAGGGACTGCATCGTTGACAGATACTGGTAGACCGCGTTTTTCGGCTCCTCGCCTAGAATCTGGAGGCTATCATCTATTGATTCTAGAAGGACTTCTCCGAACGGTTGCGTTTTGTTATCGCTCATGAGACTGGACTCCATGAAGGGGTGGTCTCGTCGTCAATTCTGGCTTCGGACTTGTCGCTTGGTTGTGAGCTACTCTGAAGTGATCTGATGCTTCTAAGGCCGTCTTGTCCGTATCGCAGGTTGTACCTGAAAAGCCCCCTTAATCCCTGAAGGATCATGTCGTCGATACAGCTATTATTGATTAGAACCAGAGCGGTCGATGAGCCTGATTCTGCCATTTCCATTATCGAAGAGAGGACTCCATATGACTTTTCGAAACCTTGCGACAGAATTAGGTCCGTGAATGCCTCTATGACGATGGCAACATGCCTACCCTTATGGGCTTGCACTACTTTGTCAACAGCGTCGATGAGAAGGGATGTGTCCCTATCCGGAAGAAGAACCTGTCCTTCTGTAGCTCTAGATGGTGTCGAGATCTTGGAGCTGAAGACGAAGAGTCGGATGTTCTGCCTCTGTTGGAGTTGCTTATACACAGGGCTTCCAAGGTTCGTGAAGACCGCGACAGGTTCGACGTTGGAAACAAACTCTCCAGCGAACTCTTTCACTACTTCTTCGTATCCCGAAACGGGATCGTATTCCAAAAGAATTCTTGTTCCAAGGAGGGATTGATGCCTTGTTCCTAATCTTTGTGAGAACACGTTTTGGTTCGCTGCGAGATCGACGATTGTAACGCTTGGATCCAGCTTGGCGATGTCATCAAGGACATTCTTTCTGCCGGCGTCTATACTAAGTGTCCAGACTCTTGCCTGTGGAGATCGTCCTGTCTGATCGATGCGATGTCTTTCCTCCACGAAGCGTCTGCACTGTGCTACATCCAGATCTCCGAAGTCAATGAGTTCGCGTCTTGATTTCGAGACCTCCATGCTGGAGATTGCATCGAGGCCTGACGACTCGATCGGTCGTATGGTGACCTTTGACTCTCTTTGTTGGGCTTCCTGAGGATAGATTTCCTGAAGCAGTACCCTATAGAAAGGAACCTCGCTCTTTGTGACATAGCAAAATATCGGGTCGGTTGACTCAGCTCCAGTTTCAAGGAACTCCTCGACAATCCTACGCCGATCAGATTCCATGTTGTAGATCACGACTCCGCTCTTTGCCGCTCCGAAGTAGAAACCACGATCGGACTCTGACGGGGTCACTAACATTCTACTGAGAACGGTAGGCTCCCTAAGGGCGAATGCGATGAGAGCAAAGAGAGCTCCGTTAGCAAGCTGCGTGGAGCTCTGTACCGACGAATAGAGCNCGATGGGACTTGGGGGAACTAATGCTTGAACGAACGCTACAAGCCCAAAGAGTGNCCANGATATGCTGATCGTTTTGATTGAGGNGGCGGCTTTGGGATCACGTGTGCCGAGNGATAGCCTGTAGAACGTTAGTACCGGCATGCAGAGGAAGGNTACTAGTAGCAGAAAGTTTGCTACGAGAAGGGGCGGGTCGTACGTGTTGTAATTGAGTCCAAGAGCCAAGGCGGTCCATGCGGCAACGATACNTAAATACACGATAAATTGNGTTGGCGGTCGCATTATGAATTCTGAGAGACCTTTGAGTCCTGTAAGGCCACTGTTGACTTTCATCATATAACTGGCAAATCCTAGACTTGTCACGGTTACCGAAATCATCGCGAAGTAGAGGCGCGTCGACCTCTCTACCGGGCCTACATCGACCGCGGTATTTTGGATTAGCAATATTATGAAAGCTAGGTTCGCTAATGCTATGAAAAATCTGGAGCCAAGGAAATATGTGGACTTCAGGCGNGCCACAAAAAACAGCGCGAGGCTTGAGGTTGCGAGCGCTAGGGCATCTATGGCCAGAATATCTACATTCAAGGGCTGGAAGCCTCCTGTTNCCTCTCTNGNGCGTTCTCGTCTTCNTTCTTCATCTCGTAAACGAGACGCACAGTTTCGCTGTCTTCGTCCAACCTGAGATGAAAATGCGAGGAAGAACCGACCCCAACGAGCCGTGCNATGTCAACCGGGATAAGGAGGTAGAGGCTGTCACGAAGCTTGACAGGCTTTACCCGTAACGGCGTTATTCCCACTGCTCCCTTAGGCGTTTGCTTAGTAGCNGCAAAGTCTGGGGGTTCCCTTTGGGGCCTACGTAACCGATAGGCTTCGGTGACCAGGTTACAGCGTAAGGTCAGTTGACGTTTCTTCTTCAGTATTGTCTTCGGCCAATCCTTCCCATCCGAATCTTTCCTTCAGCTGGTCCGCCGCGTCTTCTGGACTGTTTGCCTCAATGATTGTCATTCTGTATAGCGTCGCAAGCCTCTTGGCCTTAGCGGTGAGACCGGGGATCGAGACAAGGAATGCCTGAGTTGGGGACACGTCGAAAATCTTAGCGTATAATGAAGCTACGGGTACTTCGTCAATTGGTTTATCCGAGAAGATCAAATCCAAGACAATTGTCTCGCTGCCTTTGGATCCCGTAATGTCGAATCTTTGTAGGGAACCAGATCTGCCCGCGATCTGTCCCGGGAGATCAGTCCTGAAGCCTAGATCTTCGAGAACTCGGGCGATAGGTTTTATGACAAGGAACACTCGCTTGAACTCTTCCTCAGCGTCTAGGCTGAGACGGTACGTGTAGAGGTTAATGAATCCTGTATCTTTTATTGTAAATGCGTGCCCGCAATTTCTACACCTGTGAACAGGATTGGGCATGTCGGACCTTTTTCCACATTGATCGCACTGGAACCAGGCCCCTAGCTTGTGATAATCAACCCCCGGCTCAACCAGTTCCTTGTTACACTTAGGGCATATGAGACCCCCTTCCACTAGAAAACTATCAATGCTGTCCACCGTTCCGCAAGCCACGTGCTCGAGAAGCGTTTTGCGTTCAATATCGATCGAGTTGCAGTTAGGACAAACGTAATCGTTGCTAACGTTAGCCGAGATACAACTGGGACAAACCAGAGCCTTTTCGTGGAATTTCCTCTTAAAAACACCAGCCTCCCAAAGTTTTTCGACCAGTTCTTTCGCGTCCCTGGGATCCCCGTCTACCGACGGCTCAACGTCAGGATATCTTACCGTCATGTATAGATCGAAAATCGGGACGAGTTCGATGATCTCTCCTTTCACAAACTTGCTCAGAAGGATCTGGACGTTAGGGTCCTGATAGAGAGATAGACGATCCTTGGATGTCACTAGTGAAGACGCCTTTTTCGTTTTTTCTCCTAACGGCCGACCCGGGTCGTTTCCTACTTCGAGGTGTGACCGTTGGTTCGGTCACCTGCAACCTTATTCAGGCGTTGTATCTTGTCTGTCGTCGATGGCGGTATCAGCATGATTATGATAGTGGTTACGGCCCGCTTTGATTTGCGAGTCGCTGATGGCCGCATCTTCTGCCAGTCCTGAGAACAATGGCAATCGTAGGACCCCGACAGGGATTCCAGGATTGGACAAATTGTTGAGCGGTGGTCTACCAAAGGGAAGGATCATACTCTTGACCGGAGGGCCGGGGACAGGGAAGACCATACTCTCGTCACAGTATCTCGTCAATGGAATCATGGACTATGATGAAAATGGTGTTTACGTGAGTTTAGACGAGAACAAGCAACATGTTTTCGAGGAAATGGTGGACTTCGGTTGGGATTTGCCCGAGCTTGAGCATCAAAAGCGGCTTATTTTTCTCGAGGCCAGCCCAATCAGGTATCTCCCAGCCGAAATCAAAGTCGGTAGATTGACGGTAGGTCGAAAGGAGTTCTCGATGGCAACTCTCGTCGAGATGATAAAGACTAGTGTTAAGGAGATCGATGCGAAAAGGATCGTTGTCGACCCTGTAACCACCCTGGTCTTTCAGTACGATGGCGTCGTAAATCAGAGGAATGCTCTTGTGGAATTGATCGAGGCGTTGGCGGATACTGGCGCTACTTGTATTATCACCACAGAGTTGAGACGGCCCGGTTTCGAAAGAAACGTCGACTACGAAGAGTATCTAGCTCATGGTGTCGTATTGCTCCAGCAATTACAGGTGGGGAAGTCCTTGTTGAGAGTCATCCAGATCGAGAAGATGCGAAAGACCCCCGTCGACAATCAGCCGAGACCATATCGGATAACAGATTCAGGCATTGAGGTTTTCCCGCGAGAGAGCGTCCTTTAGGACGCACACTCGCTTTAGCCTTGCAGCCCCTTGAACTAGTCGACCCGTATCTGCTTCGACTTTTGCCCGGGCCTTTTTCTCGTGAGCACGAGTTCAAGGACTCCATTCTTGTAACTGGCTCTTGACGTGTCTGGGTCGACCTCGACGGGTAAGTCGAGTTGCTTGAAGTATTTTCGGTTTGCATTCTCAACCTTTAGTGTCAATGATTTCCCGTTGCACTCGAGGTTGATGTCTGACTTCTCAACTCCGGGGAGTTCAGCAACGACCTTCACAACATCGTCTAGAACGATTGTGTCGACGAGAGGTTCCCTCTCCTCGCGAACATCAAGGCCAGCCTTCGGTATGCCGCCCGCCCCTTTTCGGAGTGATGGCTTGACGTTTCCGAACTCCCTGATTACAGGCTTTCCATCGGGTCCAACACTGAAAGAGTAGCCGTAAACAAAAGGACCAATTTCCTTCTCGGTCCCGCCAGTCGGAAGTCTCTTTTCACGTATCATCTCCTTTGGAATCTCAAGATCCTTGAACATCTCTTCGAAACTCCGCTCGAATTCTTCCATCAAGTTGGGCATTGGATAGCGCCAACGTCTCCTGAACCACTCTGGGAAGAAATCCTCGTCGCCGCTCAATCTTCACAAACGCCTCTAAGGTTGGCGTAGTTAGGACATTGTCCATTATAACTCTTAGACCGGCATAAGGATCGGATCGGCACGAAGCAGTTTCTCTGGCGAGGACCCTCAACAACGCATAAACGATGCCTCACTCACAGGGTCAATATCTTGACCCGGGCTTCGATTGAAACAGGGAAGATTACACTGGAGGATTTCCACGACCACGTCGTAGGCCTGATCCGTGTCGAGAGGAAGCCTGACGAGGCGCTAGAGCTACTTAGTAAGCACTACCGGGTTGAGAAGCCTACGCTCAAGATGGGACTCCCAAAGGGGGAGAACTCAGCGTTGGGATGCTACGTTACTCGTGAGAAGACAATCTACATTTCGACCCAAGAGTATCTTTACGACCCTTACATAATAATACACGAATTCTATCATCACCTTCGAAGCGTCACAGGGAAGCATCGTGGCACAGAGAGGCATGCCAGAGACTTCGCACTTGACTTCTTGAAGAAGTCTGGCGCAACTTCGACGGGGAGTAAGTACGAACTAAGTCCAGAGCGTGTTAGGTAGGTTTTTCTCCGTCTGGACCACGAGCGGCGGGTGAGCCTTGAAAGTCTCCCCACAGTGGGGGCACCTTTGTGAGCCCCTCCACATTCTGTAAACCAGTCGAAGCATAATGAACGCAAGCCCCGAGACTAAGACAGAGATCAACGCATTATCGGCGTTGATGATGAAGATGAAGTAGTGGACGTCTACCATCGCCAGCGTTGTCCTCCTTGATCTTTGTTGATGCGCCTGTGGAGGGTAGCGTGGGGAGAATTCTCTCTCATATGCAGTATAGTGCCGTAGCCGCTATAAACCTACCTAAGGAAGTACGAACCGCGTCTACTGTCCCTGAGCTTTCGCAGTTTGTGAAGGAGCCAAAACCTCGTCAGCATGGGTGATCTTGACTAATCCCTTCAACAGTAATCTGTTAGTTATCTTTGCGCAGATGTCGCAGTCTTTGCCTGGACAGTAGCCCTTGAGAAAGTTCTCACACTTCCATCGGTAGTTCTCGATCTCGGCCGTTGACATGTCGAGAATTCCTTTAGCTCGATCGATCCTCGGGTGGAGCGAGAGCTAAAGCGTCGTGTAACTCTGGATGAGGGGTCCGGGGTTACNGGATCATAACCTGNTTTCAGGCCTTTGAGCGNCTTTCTAGGTCGCGATACGCCTCGCGCTGTATTATGTGCCTCATTATGTCGCTTGTCCCNCCACCTATCATCATGAACCGAGCATCTCTAAAATATCTCTCGACTGGCGTATCACGGGTGTATCCGATTCCTCCGTGGACCTGAAGGGCACTGTTCGCCACTTCAAAGGAAGCTTCTGTTGCATAGACCTTTGCAATAGCCCCCGCTTTTCGGATGCTCCGGCCCATATCCAACAATCTCCCGCTGTTCAGGATCAGCAAACGAGATGCTTCCAATTTGACTGCCATGTCGGCGATTCGGAAACTGATAGCCTGGAATTCACGTATTGGCCGGCCAAATTGTTCCCTCTTATTGGAATACTCGAGAGCTGCTTCGTAGGCAGCCCTTGCTATTCCTAGCATTTCAGCAGAAACCACGGGTCTCTCTCGATCGAGCTCGTCGAGAAGTATGTCGAATCCCTGATTCTTTCGGCCGACAAGGTTCTCTGGAGGAAGTTTGACGTTCCGAAAGCGTATGTGAGCGACATTAGCGCCCCTCATTCCGAGTAATGAGTAAGCTTTGACAACCTTGACGCCAGAGGATTCTCTGGGGACTAAGAAGGCACTCATTCCCCTTCGCCCCCCTTTCTTTCGGTCAGTAATAGCGAACAGAAAGTATTGGTCCGCTAATCCGCCGTTTGTTATGAACCTCTTCTCGCCATTTAGGACATAACTATCCCCTCTCTGAGCCACCGTTGTTCTTATTCCTGCCGCGTCGGATCCTGCGAGAGGCTCAGTAAGGGCAAGTGCTCCAATACTCTCTCCCGTTAGGACAGGTCTAAGGAAATCCTTCTTCTGTTGATTGTTCCCGAAATAGGCCAGGGGAGCAGCGTAAAGAGTCGTAGAGGCGGCTCTTGACATTTCTGTCGCTGCATTGGCGGCCGATATCTCCTCTGCCACTATTACTTCGGAAACCCATCCTAGTCCTTGGCCCCCGTCACTCTTGGAAAAAGGCGCGCCTAGTAGGTTCTCTCGGCCCATGTCTCGAATTAGTTCGCGCGGATACTTGCCTGCTTCAACCTCATTCGCTTGGGGAATTACGTGATCCTCGGCGAAGTTTCGGGCCTTGGTTTTGAAGGCTTCTTCATCTTTGGACAGAAAGAGGCTCATGGATTTGTCTCTGGGGAGAAGAGGCCTACTTTCAAATCTTATTCCTGACAGTAACTGGTTTCCTGAGAATATGGAGGAAAAGGATTGGGACGGGAAGTCCTAGGCAAACTGGGCCAAAGCTACTG
>JGI25382J37095_10000084_pt1 | contig 16044 bp, 16 predicted proteins | sample GraSoi013_1_40cm_3_FD_37095 | JGI IMG/M metagenome (IMG submission 37095)
GTACGGCAAGGCCTTCGGCATGGAGGTGCTGGTCTGGGGACGCGACACCACGCTCGCCCGGGCCCGTGCCGATGGCCACGCTACGGCCGCGAGCAAAGAGGTGTTCTTCGAACGGTCGGACGTGGTGTCGCTGCACATGCGGCTGGTCGAGGCGACCCGCGGCATCGTCACCGCCGCCGACCTCGCGCGGATGAAGCCGACGGCGCTCCTCGTCAATACGAGCCGGGCCGGATTGATCGAGCCGGGCGCGCTCCTGGCCGCGCTGCGCGCCGGCCGGCCGGGCCTGGCCGCGACCGACGTCTTCGAGGACGAGCCGGTCCTCGGTGGGCGGTATCCGCTCCTGGCGATGGACAACGTGGTCTGCACGCCGCACCTCGGCTACGTGGAGCGGGGCGGGCTGGAATCCCACTTCAGCGCGATCTTCGACCAGATCCTGGCGTACGCCCGGGGCGAGCCGATCAACGTCGTCAATCCCGACGTATCGCCGGGAGCCCCATTACCTTCGAGGTAATTGATTGTCTAGCGAGCCGCGCGGAGGATGCGAAGCCGGAGGGAGCCATGGACATCCTTCGGGTCGCCTTCGCCGGAACCTTCTCCGCCCGTCTGGAACAGCGAGTGCGGGACCACCTGGGAATGCCGTGCGATGTCGTCCTGGCCGACGAGGTCGGGATCGTCTCGCGCCTTTCCGACGTGGACGTATTGGTCACGATGGCGTTCACCCCTGAGATGGGAGGAGCGGCCAAACGACTGAAGCTCGTCCAGGTGCCCGGCGCCGGCCTGGACCGCATCGACCGATCCGCCATTCCGGCCGGCACGTTGCTGGCGAATGTCTACGGCCACGAGACCGGCATCGCCGAGTACGTGCTGGGGGCGATGCTGGCGCTGACGCGCGGCTTCACGCGGCTCGACGCCGCCCTCCGGCGTGGAACCTGGGAGAGCCAGTGGGCGGTCGGCGCGACGCCGCCGGCGCCGTGGCCGGAGCTGGCGGGCAAGACGCTCGGCATCCTCGGGTATGGGCGGATCGGCCAGTGCGTGGCCCGGCGCGCCCGCGCGTTCGACATGGAGGTCTGCGCCATCCGCCGCGACGTCGGGCGATCGGAGGGAGACGCGCTTGCGCTCCTCGGTGGCCTGGAGATGCTCGACGAGATGCTCCGGCGCTCCGATTATCTAGTGATCACGCTGCCCGTCACGCCCGCCACGCGCGGGCTGATCAGCGAGACACAGCTCCGCTCGATGAAGCGGGCGGCCGTGCTCGTCAACGTGGCCCGCGCGGAGATCGTCGACGAGCCCGCGCTCTACCGCGCGCTCGCCGAGCGGACCATCGCGGGGGCCGCCCTGGACGTCTGGTATCGCTATCCGACCGGCCCCGGACCGACGCTGCCCGCGCACCAGCCGTTCCACGAGNTGCCCAACGTGCTCATGACGCCGCACGTGTCTGGCTGGACCGAAGGGATGATGGACGCGCGGGCGAAGCTCATCGCCGAGAACATCCAGCGGACGGCCCGGGGCGAGCCCCCCCTGAATCTGATTCGATGACGCTGCCCCTCGTCTACGGCTGGGTCATCGTGGCCGTCGCGTACGAGGCGTTCGCGGAAGGCTGGCTGAAGGGCGGTGCCGCCTCAGGCCGTCCTGCCGATGTGCTGGTAATGCCGGACGGCGCGCTCCTCGTCTCCGACGACAAGGGCGGTCGCATCTACCGGATCAGCTACTCCGCGCGCTGACGGAGAAGTGCTCGAAGTTCCCCGGCGCCGCTCCGGGCCGAGACGCGGATCCGCCATGAAGTCGCGGGACGATGCGCGACGAGGCGAGAGGAGACGCGACAATGGCGCAGCACGTTCCGGAGAGCCCGGCAGCGTAGCGATCCNATCCCGAACGTGCGCGTGCCCTTCTTCTACGGCTGGGTCATTGTGGCCGTCGCCTTCGTCACCATGGGGGTGGGCGTCAACGCGCGCACCGCCTTCTCGCTGCTCTTCCCACCGATCCTCGACGAGTTCGGCTGGGAGCGGGGCGTGACGGCCGGGGCATTCTCCTTCGGCTTTCTCGTCTCGGCGGCCCTGAGTCCCTTTCTCGGCCGCCTGATGGATCGCCGGGGGCCGCGGGTGGTGATGGAGATGGGCGTGGGCCTCATGGCGGCCGGGTTGATGCTGGCCACGCTGGTGCGCCAACCCCGGCACCTTTACGCCACGCTCGGCGTGCTCGTCGGCGGGGGCAGCATCTGTCTCAGCTACACCGGTCAGGCGCTCTTCCTCCCCAACTGGTTCGTGCGCCGGCGGGGTTTGGCCATGAGCCTCGCCTTCTCCGGCGTCGGCGTGGGCTCGATCATCCTGCTGCCCTGGCTGCAGAGCCTCATCGGGCGCGCCGGCTGGCGCGCCGCCTGCTGGGCGCTGGGCTTCCTGGTGCTGGCGCTGCTGGCGCCGCTCAACCTTCTGCTGAGGCACCGCCCTGAGGATCTCGGGCTCCAGCCTGACGGCGATGACGCCCCGCGCGGCACGGCCGCCGCCAATCGGACGGCGAATGTGGTGGACCCGGCCTGGGCCGCCGTGGACTGGACCCTCCGGCGCGCCATGCGCACGGCCCGCTTCTGGTGGATCGCGGTGGGATATCTCTGCGGCCTCTACGCCTGGTACGCGGTGCAGGTCCACCAGACGAAATACCTGGTCGAGATCGGGTTCAGCCCGACCGACGCGGCCTGGGCGTTGGGCTTCGTGAGCCTGGCCGGCATCCCCGGCCAGATCGCGCTGGGCCATCTCTCGGACCGGATCGGGCGCGAATGGGTGTGGACGGTGGGGAGCCTGGGCTTCGCCCTCTGCTACCTGGCCCTGCTCCTCCTGCGCCAGGCCCCGACGCTGACGCTGCTCTATTTCATGGTCGCCTCCCAGGGCATGCTCGGCTATGGCCTCACCTCCGTCATCGGCGCCATCCCGGCGGAGATTTTTCAGGGCCAGCACTACGGCACCATTTTCGGCACGCTGATGCTGGCGTCCATCGCGGGCGGGGCCGCCGGGCCCTGGGTGACGGGCGCGCTGCACGACGCCACCGGCAGCTACACGCTGGCATTCTCCCTCGCCATCGGCGGCAGCGTGGTCTCGGCCCTGGCCATCTGGCTGGCCGCCCCGCGCCAGGTCCGGGCCGTCGCCGGACGCGCCCCCCGGCTGAAGTAGACCACGGACGCGAAGCACTCCGATCTGGGAGCGGTTTGACGAGGGCGACGGCGGGGTCAAAAGCTGGGGCGGTATTCGGGGGTCCAGCCTCAGATGGCGCGCGGCGCGCCGGCCGTACGGCAGGAGTTGGCCGGAGGCCAGTGCAGAAGGACGTGGGCGTACCGGCTGGCGTCCATGTCGGCCCCGGTCCGCCGGAAATACGCCTGCCAGAACCGGCCGATGTTCTCTGCGAGATCGGCCGACTTTGCGGACGCCCCCGACACGTAGATGCACACCCCCGCGAGTTTGGGGATGAGGCCCTTCGCGTCCAGTTCGGATAGGGTTCTCTCGATCGCCGCCGGGCTCCAGGAGATCCGTTCGAAGTCGTACGGCGGGCTGTCCTCGATCATGTCGGACATCAGGACGAGCACTTTGCGTCGCGACTCGTCGTAGAACAGCTTCTGAGCGATGAGGAGTGAGCTGAAGATGTCGGTTTGCGGGGCCGCGTAGCGTTTCGCGAACACCTGAGCGACGTCCGCCTTGATCTTCTCCTTGAGGTGGAGGACCTCGACGTCGATCTCCTTGCCNTGGCGGTTGAACTTCAAGACGTTGTCGAGGAACCCGTTGAACTCTGGCTTGGCCGGCAGGGTGACTTCGACGAGAGGACGGAAGTCGGTGAGGGTCTTGTCGTGGATGGGAGCGATCAGGAGTCTGTCTCCTGCCGAGAGCGAAGGGAGGATCTCGCCCTCGATCTCCCGCCGGAAGGACGACAGGTCGCCCCCCGAGATGCTCGCGGAGAAGTCGATGAAGACGACGACTGCCGTCCCGCGTTGGACGGCGGCGGGCGCCGAGCGCATACAGCCGGTCGTCAGGAGAAGCGCCGGCGTCGCCAGGAGGAGAACCCAGGGCGTCAGCCGGCGTCGGACGGGGGACTCAACGACCATCCGGTGCCCCGTTCTCGCTGTTCAGGGAGACCTCCGGCCACCACTCCAGTTTGGGGAACTCGGGATTCTTCCTGAAGGTCCACGGCGGCAACAGTCGGCGGAAGCGCATGTTGGTCTGCCGGTACAGGGCCACCCGCTGGTTGGTCAGCGCCCGGATCTGTTCGACCTGGCTCTTGGCTCCCTGGATCTCCCCGTTGATCCTGGTGCCGATCCGGAAGAGCTTCTGGCGGATGGCGTTGCGCTTCCGGTCCAGCGAGATGAGGGACTTGTGGAAGAGGTCCAGCTTCTCGTCGGGGTCGTGGGCGAAGTAGGAGGCGGACATGGCGCCGAAGAAGATCAGACTGTTGAGGGCGAACAGGGCCCAGGCCATGTTCCCCTGGTCGGGAGCCGCCGTGGCTCCCGCGGCGACCTGGGACGAGATGTAGGTGTTCCTCAGCAGGCTCACCGCGAACAGGGCCCCGCCAACCGCGATCGGGGTCAGGAGCCCGATCAGGATGTTGCCAGCCAGACGGGGAAGCGAGTGCCGCATGTGGATACCGATGAACACACCGATGAGCGGGATCATGATCGCCAGGGTGGACGCCATGATGTACGTCAGGTACTCGGCCTCCCCGAACAGGCGGAAGACGACGGTGTTCAGGGGGAACTCGCCGATGCCCAGGAAGACGATCAGCGCCCAGTGCAGCGCGACCGGAAAGGGAATCGTCACGTCCCGTCCCAGCTCCATGGACCTGGCCTTGTAGCCGTCGGCGATCGGCTGGATCCGGCGTTCGATGTCCTCCAGGCGTTTCTGAAAAGTCTGGAACACCGGCCGGAGCTTGGCGATCTGGTCCGAGGCCTGCTTGTAGATCCGCTGGACCTCTTGTTCCCCGTGAGCGATCAACGCCTGCTCGAACGGCGGCGGCATGTACGATCCCATCTCGGGGATGTTGCGCTCGCCGTCCTTCTGGCCTTCGGCCTGGATGCGCTCCTCGGTGAACGGCGTCGACGGCCTCTTGGACCCGATGAGAGGGAGATCCACGGTTGTTAGGCCTCGTGCTTCTTGAGGACCGAGGTCAGCTCGTCGATGAGGAACTTCATGTTGTCCAGGACGGTGTCCTCGGTGGAGTAGAGGTCGGTCATCCGCTTCATGATCGCCTGGTAGTCGACTTTCAGCTGGGCCAGCGTCTGGTGGAGCGCGTCGACGCCGGTCCGGAGCTGCTCCCGTTCCTGCCGCAGGGAAAACCAGCGCTTCTGGAGCGACTCGAGCTGGTCGCGCATCTCGCTGGACTGCTGGACCAGCTCCCGGTACTCGGTGATGGCCTCAATAATTCGTTTGACTTCAGTGTCATTGAGCACCGTGCGACTCCTTTCTCAGATGCGGTGGCGGTTCTGGTACTGGCGTTGCCCTGCGAACGAATCGGTAGGCGGCGTGAGGGAATGCGTGGCGAAGGCCTCCCGGAGACCTTGCTCGGTCCTCGGCATCCGTCGCGCTCCCGATCGGCTACCGGTAACACGATTCGGCACTTGCCCCCCCGCCGGCCCCTCGTCAGCGCAAGTCCAAAGCTGCGCAGATTGGACCGGCGTCCATGCTGCTTCAAGGGACGTGCCACGGCTAACTCAGCGAATATCCGCGTCTTCGCGCCGTGCGATGTGGCGATCTGGCACGGGAACTGGGAGTTTCGGGCCGGGTTGTCTTAAAGTCGCCGCCAGTCCCGGACGAGGACGCGAGGGGCCGCGTTAGGGACGGGTCACGACGACACCCACGTCAGAGATCGGCGTGACCAGTGAAGGAACCGAAGCGCTGTTCGGCGGACCGGATCCTCGAGGGGGCGAAGCCCGGTTGGGGCGACGAAGTCAGGCGAGCGTCATTACCCGAAGATCGGCGAGCGTGAAACGGCGGAAGCGACCTGCGTCAGATCGGGGGTGTCTACCTTTTCCCCGACACCTCCCAGCGCCGCCCCCGAAACGGCCGCGAGCTGCCCCAGCGCCTCTGAAGAGCTGAGGTACGTGGCGATGGATGCCACCACCACGCGCGCCTCCACGGTGACCAGATCGATGCCCATCAGCGAGACGCGGATCCAGGCGTCGATGACGATGCCTTTGTCCAGTACACGATCGAGGACGTCGACGAGGCTCGTCTCGCTCTGCGCTCGCTCGACGGGCATGAAAACGCCTCCCCCAGGATACAGGACCAACAAGGCTCGCTGCACTGTGCGTGCCGGAGGGAGGGTCTGAAAATCAGGACGTTACGACCCGGCTGGGCAAGAGATTGCCCAAGCTCTGGATTTGATTCCCCAGACTGATCGGCCGAGAAGCTCAAGGGCCGGACGGCGCTGGTCAGAGGCGCGGGCCACGTGAGATCGCCGAGGTCGCCCTCTTCAAGCTGACCCTGAGAAGACGTTTTCCCTCGCTGGCCTGAAAATTTCGTTCCCGCTGCTTCGTCCTGCTACCTAAGTGCCTGTGACTCCTAGACCAGCCGATGGGGCACATGGTTTGCAGCTTTGAACGCGGTTCTTGGCCGTGGCTCGGCGCGGGAGGTGACGGGAGGCATGATGATCTGCCGTTGCGCTTGGCACCCGCNNTACTANGGCCATNCGCTTTGGAGCGGCGTCGCCTCCTGGCGCGGCTGGGGGGTCANGTTCACCGACGGGATCTGCCCACGGTGCGTCGATCGCTTCCGCACCGAGCACCGCGAGCTCTTCGAGCGTCGTCCTGGCAAGGCCCCCACCGAGGCGGAGGTCGCCGCCTAGCCGACCGCGTCTCGATCCACTTGCGCGCGGTCCTTTCCTGATAGAGCCCGAGGGGCTCTTCGTAACGACGAAGAGCCCCTCGGGGCGTCACACTAGAACCNGCGGCGATTCATGCACTCGCGGTACGCCTGCTGGTAGGCCGGATCGTTCGCTCCGCTCGAGGCGATGCCCTGGAGCTGCTGGTCTGTCGAGGGCGAGCCGGACACTCCGCCGCTGGTCGATCCCGACGCGCCAGTGCCGGTCGAACCCGACACGCCGCCGCTCGTGCTGGCGCCGGCCGAGCCGGAGGCGCCGCCGCTGGTTCCGGTCGAACCCGAGGTGCCGCCGCCCGACACGGACTGCGGCGGAACGTTGCCCGTCCCCGCGCGGGGCGAGCCGATGCCGCTGCCGCCGGTGCCCCCTGGCGAGGCGGCGGGGCTGCTGGCGCGGGCCTGCGCTTCCTTGTTGCACGCGTCGAAATCTGCCTGGCTGGGGGTCACCGCCTGAGCCACGGCCCCGATGGCCAGCAAACTCGCCGCGGCGATGAGCGCGGTCGCACGCNTCGTCGTCTTCATACGTGGTCCTCCCTGATGGGTGGTTGAGTGAGGTTCGCCTCGCCGGATGCTTCAAAGGAGGTGCCAGCGGGGCGGTGATCGAAGCGGGCGATTTCAAAGCCGCGCCACCGGCTCCGCCGCGGCCGGCGCGCGCAATTCTACAAAACGCCATTCCTTGCGGCGTCGGCGCCAGGCGGATATTCTAGCGGTCGCGTCGTACATCACGCGAGAGTGGCGAAACTGGCAGACGCGCTGGACTTAGGATCCAGTGGGCCAAAAGCCCTTGGGGGTTCGACTCCCCCCTCTCGCACCACGTTATAAGGTCGCCACGCAGGGGTGTCGATGAAGGTTGCCGTCGAAGCCATGGAGGGATGCAAGCGCCGGCTCGCGGTCGAGGCGCCGGTCGATCTCGTCCAGAAGGAGTGGGAGCGCGCGTACGGGCGCGTGCAGAAGCAGGCCCGGCTGCCGGGGTTCCGCAGGGGGCACGTGCCGCGGTCGCTCGTGAAGGTGCACTTCTCCGACGATGTGCGCCGCGAGGTCGCCCAGCACCTGATTCCCGACGTCTACCGTCGGGCGCTGTCCGAGGCGCGTCTGGAGCCCGTCGACGAGCCCGAATTTCAAGATATGCGGCTGGAAGAGGGCGCGCCGCTCTCGTTCGTCGCCGTGGTGGAGGTCAAGCCGGCGATCACGCTGGGTGAGTACCGAGGGCTCGAGGTGCGGCACGCGCCCAGACCGGTGACGGCCGCCGAGGTCGAGGAGACGATCCAGCGCATGCGCGAGCAGCAGGCGCAGTTCCGCAGCGTCGAGCGGGCCGCCGGGCCGGGCGACCTCGTCATCATGGACTACACGCTGGCCATCGAGGGTCAGGAGCCGTCCAGCCAGGTGGGCTACGCCTTCCTGGTGGGCGACGGCTCGGTCTTGCCGGAGGTGGACCAGGCCATTTCCGGCATGCGCGCCGGGGACGGGCGCACCGTCAACTTCCGGTGCCCCGACGATCACCGGCGGGAGGAGCTGCGGGGCAAGTCCGGCACCGCCACCGTGAAGATCGTCGAGGTGAAGGAGAAGGTGCTGCCCGAGCTGAACGACGAGCTGGCGAAGTCACTGGGCGAGTTCGAGACGCTGGAGGCGCTGCGGGCCGAGGTCCTCAAGCAGCTCGAGGCGCGCCGGGCCAGCGAGGACCGCCACGCGCTGGAAGACAAGATCGTCGACGCGCTCCTGGCCCGCCACGAGTTCGCGGTACCGGACGCGCTGATCATGCGCCAGGTCGGCCATCAGATCGAGCACGCGCGCGAGCGCCTGCGGCGGCAGGGCGTCGATCCCAGTGGCATCCAGTGGGACTATGCCAAGCTGTTGGCCGAGCTGCGCCCCGGCGCCGAGAGGGCCGTCCGCCGCGCGCTGCTCCTGGAAGCCATCGCCGAGCGCGAGGGCATCACCCCCTCCCCCGCGGACCTCGACGCCGAGGTGGAAAAGATCGCCCGCGCCAGCCAGCGCCCAACGCCGGCGATCCGGCGTATGATGGAGAAGAGCGGCGACCTGGAGGGGCTGGGGCATGGGCTGCGCGAGCGTATGACGCTCGAGTTCCTGAACAGCGATGCGAAAATCCATGAATAGTCCGTACCGGCGCCCCCCCCCGACCGCGCCAAGCGGCGGCCCGATCGCCCTCAGGGCGAGCGAGAAGGAGAGGTTCATGGCTCTGGTTCCCATGGTGATCGAGCAGACGCCGCGTGGTGAGCGCGCCTTCGACATCTTTTCGCGGCTGCTCAAGGAGCGGATCATCTTCCTGCCCACGTTCATCGAGGACGACCTCGCCAACCTGGTGATCGCCCAGATGCTCTTTCTCGAGGCGGAGGACCCGGACAAGGAGATCTATCTCTATATCAATTCTCCCGGAGGCTCGGTGACCGCCGGCATGGCGATCTACGACACGATGCAGTACGTCAAGCCCGGGATCTCTACCATCTGTATGGGGCAGGCCGCCTCCATGGGCGCGCTGCTGCTGGCGGCCGGCGCCAAGGGAAAGCGGTTCGCGCTCCCGCACGCGCGGATCATGATCCATCAACCGCTGGGTGGCGTGCAGGGGCAGGCCACCGACATCGACATCCAGGCCCGCGAGATCCTCCGCATGCGCGAGGAGCTCAACCGCATTCTGGCCCTGCACACCGGCCAGCCCCAGGAGCGGATCCAACGGGACACGGACCGGGACTTTTTCATGACCGCGGAGCAGGCCCGGGAATATAGAATCGTTGACGACGTTATCTCGTCGAAGCCCACGACCCGCGCGGTGAGTGAGCAGGCCGCGCTGGCGGCGCAGGTCCAGAAATAGGGTTCCGAGCCAGGGCAAACCAGAGATGGCGGGACGACGCGAGGGCAACGGCACGCTGAAGTGCTCGTTCTGCGGCAAGAGCCAGAACGACGTCCGCAAGCTGATCGCCGGGCCGACGGTCTACATCTGCGACGAGTGCATCGAGCTCTGCAACGACATCATCGCGGAAGAGTGGGAGGAGGAGAAGAGCCGGGAGATCCGGAGCCTCCCCAAGCCCGCCGAGATCAAGACGGTGCTCGATCAGTACGTGGTGGGGCAGGAGCGCGCCAAGAAGATCCTCGCCGTCGCCGTCCACAACCACTACAAGCGCATCGAATCGGGGAGCGACGCCGGCGACGTCGAGCTGCAGAAGTCGAACATCTTATTGATAGGCCCGACCGGCTCGGGGAAGACGCTCCTCGCCCAGACGCTGGCCAAGATGCTGCGCGTGCCCTTCACCATCGCCGACGCCACCACGCTGACCGAGGCCGGCTACGTGGGCGAGGACGTGGAGAACATCATCCTCCGGCTGCTGCAGGCGGCCGATTATGACGTCGAGCGGGCCGAGCGCGGCATTGTCTACATCGATGAGATCGACAAGATCGCCCGGAAGTCCGAAAACCCGTCGATCACTCGGGACGTTTCCGGCGAAGGCGTTCAGCAGGCTCTCCTGAAGATCCTGGAAGGGACGGTGGCCAACGTCCCGCCCCAGGGCGGACGCAAGCACCCGCACCAGGAGTTCATCCAGGTCGACACGTCCAACGTGCTGTTCGTCTGCGGGGGCGCCTTCGTCAGCCTCGACAAGATCATCGAGTCGCGGGTGGGGCGCTCGGGGATGGGCTTCGGCGCCGAGATCAAGAGCCGCGACGAGCGCCGCGTGGGCGACCTGCTGGCCCTCATCCAGCCCGAAGATCTGCTGAAGTACGGGCTGATCCCCGAGTTCGTGGGCCGGCTGCCGGTCATCGCCACCCTGCACGACCTCGACGAGCCGGCGCTGGTCCGGATCCTCAGGGAGCCCAAGAACGCGATCATCAAGCAGTACCAGAAGTACTTCGACCTCGAGAAGGTCCGCCTGAAGTTCACGGACGACGCGGTGGTGGCCATCGCCCGGGAGGCGCTCAAGCGCGGCACCGGCGCCCGCGGCCTGCGCGCGATCCTGGAGGAGGTCATGCTGGAGATCATGTACGAGCTGCCGTCCATCCAGGGGCTCAAGGAGTGCATCATCACGCGCGAGGTGATCCTCGAGCACGAATCTCCGGTGCTGGTGTCGGAAGCGAAAGAGCAGTCGGCCTAGTGCGGCTCCAACTCACGTACGCTCCGGTGGGCTCCACTCCGGATTCAGGACTCGCCTCGGACGCGTGGGGCCCAGCCCACAGACGTCCTGCGGCTCGCACGGCGGGGCCTCGTGATGCTCGTGATTGGGAGCCGCACTGGTGCCCGATCCGATCAAGAGCAGTCGGCCTAGCCTGAGCGGCACCCTCTTCGTCGTCGGCACCCCGATCGGCAATCTCGAGGACGTCACCCTGCGTGCGCTGCGCGTCCTCCGGGAGGTCGACCTGATCGCCTGCGAGGACACGCGGCGCACGCGGGCGCTGCTGGCCCGCTTCGACCTCCACACCCCGACCACCAGCTACTTCGAGCACAACAAGCTCCAGAAGGGCCCGCAGATTCTCCGCCAGCTCGCCGAGGGCAGGTCGGTGGCGCTGGTCACCGACGCCGGCACCCCCGGCATCTCCGATCCCGGCTTCCTGCTCGTTCGCGAGGCCCGGGCGGCCGGCATTCCGATCGTCCCCGTGCCTGGCCCCTCGGCGCTGGCGACGGCGCTCTCCGCCGCCGGGATTCCTGCCGACCGCTTCGTTTTCGATGGCTTCCTGCCGGTCAAGCCGGGCCGGCGGGTGAACCGGCTGAGGGCGCTGCGCGAGCTGGAGACGACCATCGTGCTCTACGAGTCGCCCCACCGCATCGCGGCCACGCTGGCGGCGATCGGCGAGGTGTTCGGCGACATCGAGATCGTGGTGGCCCGCGAGCTGACCAAGCAGTTCGAGGAGGTGGTGAGCGCCGCCCCGGCGGCGCACCTGGAGCGCCTGCGCGCCGGCGTCATCCGCGGCGAGTTCACCCTCGTGATCCCGGCCGGCTGAGGCGGCCTGATGGTGGGCGGAGGGGTCGACCGACAAATACGGCTCGCCGGTTTGTGCGGCCGACGCCAGCCACGTATACTTCGGGCGTCTATGGCCATTCCGAAAGCGCTGACCATTGCCGGATCGGACTCCGGCGGCGGCGCCGGCATCCAGGCGGATCTCAAGACCTTCTCGGCCTTCCGCGTCTACGGCATGTCCGTCCTGACGGCGATCACCGCCCAGAACTCCGTCGGCGTGCAGGGGGTCTTCAATCTGCCTCCCGAGTTCGTCGCCCGACAGATCGACTCGGTGCTGGCGGACTTCGGGGCCGACGCGGTGAAGCTCGGGATGCTTTCGACGACGCCGATCATCCAGGCCGTCGCCGAGCGGCTCCACGCGCACCGCCAGCGCAGCATCGTGCTCGACCCGGTGATGATCGCGAAGTCGGGCGATCCGCTGCTGGAGCCCGACGCGCGGGCGGCGCTGGTCAAGCAGATGCTGCCGCTCGCGGATGTGGTGACGCCGAACCTCCACGAGGCCGCCGCGCTGGCCGACATGCCCGTGAGCAGCGAAGCCGAGATGGAGCAGGCGGCCCGGCGCATCCTGGCGCTCGGTCCGAAGCACGTGCTGGTCAAGGGCGGCCATCTCAAGGAGTCGGCCACCGACATCCTCTGGAACGGGCGCGAGTTCACGCGCTTCCCGGCGCCGCGGATCGACTCACCCAACACCCACGGCACCGGCTGCACCTTCTCGTCGGCCATCGCGGCGGGCCTGGCCCGGGGCCAGACGCTGGAGCGCGCGATCCGGGAGGCGAAGGCTTACGTGACCGCCGCCATCCGCGAGGGCTTCCAGCCCGGGCGCGGCGTGGGCGCCCTGCGCCACTTCGTCGAGCGCTGGTAGGGGGCGATGGGGCGCCCGCCGCACGACCGGATGTCGTTCATGGAGCACCTGGGCGAGCTGCGCACGCGCATCGTCCGCGGCCTCCTCGGCCTGCTGGTCGGTCTCGGCATCGCGTTCCCGTTCAGCGAGAAGCTGGTCGACTACCTGGCCCGTCCGATACAGGCCAGCGGGCACACCCTGGTGTTCGTGGCGCTGACCGAGGCGTTCTGGGTGCAGATGAAGGTGGCCATGATCGCCGGCCTGTTCATCGCCTCGCCGGCGATCCTCTGGCAGGTATGGGCCTTCGTGTCGCCGGGACTCTACGCGCACGAGAAGAAATACGCGGCGCCGTTCGTGCTCGTCGGCTCCATGCTCTTCGTCCTGGGCGGCGTCTTCTCGCTCAAGGTGGTGACGCCGTTCGCGACGCAGTTCCTGCTGTCGTACAGCCGGCCCGGGCTCCAACCCATGATCTCGATCGGCAGCTACATCGACTTTCTCCTGAAGTTCACGCTGGCCTTCGGGCTGGTCTTCGAGCTCCCCCTGGCCATCACGCTGCTGGCGCGGCTGGGCGTGGTCTCAGCCAAGACGCTGGCCAAGAACCGCAAGTACGCGGTGCTCGGCGCCTTCATCGCCGGCGCCATCCTCACGCCCACGCCGGACTGGTTCAACCAGACACTGATGGCCGGGCCGCTGATTCTGCTCTACGAGGTGGGCATCGTCTGCGCCCGCGTCTTCGGACGCCGGCCCAAGCCGGTGCCGGTGGCCGAGGAGACGCCGGCGTGAGACCCAGCGCGCCCGCAGCGAGCCGATGAAAGGCGCCGAGCTGCTGGTCCGTTGTCTCCGGAACGAGGACGTCCGGGTCCTCTTCGGCGTGCCGGGCGAGGAGACGCTCGCCCTCCTCGACGCGCTCCTCGACTCCGGCATCCAGTTCGTGACCTGCCGTCACGAGCAGGGCGCGGCGTTCATGGCCGACGTGTGGGGACGCCTCAGCGGCCGCGCCGGCGTCTGTCTCGGCACGCTCGGCCCCGGCGCGACCAACCTCGCCACCGGCCTCGGCGACGCGAACCTCGATCGGGCGCCGGTGGTGGCCATCACCGGCCAGGCGGGCCGGGACCGGATCCACAAGGAGTCGCACCAGTACGTCAACGTCGTGGACATGTTCCGGTCCATCACCAAGTGGAACACGCGCCTGGAGATCGCCAGCGTGATCCCCGAGGCGGTGCGGAAGGCGTTCAAGGTCGCGGAGGCGGAGAAGCCGGGGGCCTGCCATCTCGAGCTGCCCGAGGACGTCGCCGACGAGGAGGTGTCCACCGCGTCGGCGCCGCTCTCGACCGAGCGGCCCCGGCGCCCGTCGCCCGATCGGCCCGCGCTCCGCCGCGCGGCCGAGCTGATCGACCGGGCGAAGAATCCGCTGATCTTCGCCGGCAACGGCGTCATCCGCGGCAAGGCATCGCTGGCCCTGCGGGAGTTCGCGGGGCGCACCGGCGTCCCCGTCGCCAACACCTTCATGGCCAAGGGCTGCCTGCCCTGGGATCACGAGCTGGCGCTGGGCACGATCGGCCTGCAGATGCGCGACGTGGTGTCGTGCGGCTTCGACCGGGCCGATCTGGTGGTCGCAGTGGGCTACGATCCCGTCGAGTTCGCGCCCAAGCTCTGGAACGGCGAGCGCGAGAAGACGATCGTCCACATCGACTTCACGCCCGCCGAGGTGGACGAGGACTACCAGCCGGCCGTGGAGGTGGTGGCCGACATCCGCGAGGCGCTCGATCTGCTGACCGATCTGGTGTCCACGCGGCGCGACCCCACGCGCACGCGGCAGCTCCACGACTGGATCCTCGGCGAACTGCACGCCGGCGCCGCCGACACCGCCTTCCCGATGAAGCCGCAGCGCGTGCTCCACGATCTGCGCAAGGTGCTGGCCCCCCACGACATCCTCATCTCCGACGTGGGGGCCCACAAGCTCTGGGTGGCGCGGCTCTTCCAGGCCGAGGAACCCAACACGGTGATCATCTCCAACGGCTTCGCCGCGATGGGCATCGGCCTGCCCGGCGCCGTCGCCGCCAAGCTCCTGCATCCCGAGCGCCGCGTCGTCACGGTGGTCGGCGACGGCGGCTTCCTCATGAACGTCCAGGAGCTGGAGACGGCGGTGCGCCTGAACCTCACCTTCGTGGTCCTCATCTTCCGCGACGACGCCTACGGCGTCATCCGCTGGAAGCAGCTGACCCGCTACGGCCGCGAGGCGGGGGTGGCCTTCGGCAATCCGGACTTCGTGGCGCTGGCGCGCGCCTTCGGCTGCCGGGGCGAACGCGTCGAGACCGCCGACCAGCTGCTGCCGGCCCTGGAGACGGGCTTCGGGGGCCGCGGGCCCTGCCTGGTCGAGGTGCCCGTCGACTACCGCGAGAACCTCAAGCTGGCCGAGCGCATGGGTCAGCTCGTCTGCCCGATCTAGTCATGCGACGCCGACTCGCTTCGCCTTACTTCGTTCTCGGTCGTCGCCGATCCTCACGTACAACCGCATACGCTCCGGTCGGCTCCTCCCTCGGGCCTCGTGATGCTCGCGATTCGGCGCCGCCCTCTGAGGAGACCATCCAGCCGGGGTCACATCTCGGCGCGACCTAGTGGATTTCGAATCCCTCAACCTGCCGGAGCCGGTCATGCGCGGGATCCGCGAGGCCGGCTTCGTGACCACCACCCCGATCCAGGAGGCGGCGCTGCCCCTGGCCCTCAAGGGCAAGGACGTCGCCGGCCAGTCGCAGACCGGCACCGGCAAGACCGCGGCCTTCCTCATCGCCGCCTTCACGCGCCTGCTGCGGAGCCCGGAGCGGCCAGCCCCGCCGGGCACGGCGGCGCCGCGCGTGCTCATCATCGCCCCGACGCGCGAGCTGGTGGTGCAGATCGAGTCGGACGCGAAGCTGCTCGGCCGCTTCACACCCTTCCGCATCCTCGCCGTCTACGGTGGGATCGACTACAACAAGCAGCGCGAGGCGCTGCGCGAGGGGTGCGACGTCCTCGCCGGCACGCCGGGACGGCTGATCGATTACCTCAAGCAGCACGTGTGGTCGCCCAGGCGCGTGGAGGTCCTGGTGGTCGACGAGGCCGACCGCATGTTCGATATGGGCTTCATCGCCGACCTGCGCTTCATCCTGCGCCGGCTGCCGCCGCCCGAGCAGCGCCAGTCGTTCCTCTTCTCGGCCACCCTGTCCTTCCGCGTCCTCGAGCTGACCTGGGAGTTCATGAACAACCCGGCCCAGATCTCCATCTCGCCCCAGCAGAAGACGGTGGAGAAGGTCGAGCAGAGCCTCTACCACGTCGGGCGCGAGGAGAAGTTCCCGCTGTTCCTGGGCCTGCTGCGCCGGGAGGGGGGCGACCGCATCCTGATCTTCACCAATACCCGGGA
>JGI25382J37095_10000098_pt1 | contig 15474 bp, 8 predicted proteins | sample GraSoi013_1_40cm_3_FD_37095 | JGI IMG/M metagenome (IMG submission 37095)
CGTCGTCCAGCCCGACCTCGTGGTCGTCACCGAGCGCGCGCAGATCTCTGATCGCGGCATCGAGGGCCTGCCAGCGCTCGTCGTGGAGGTGCTCTCGCCGTCCACCGAGGCGCACGACCGGACCGTGAAGGCGCGGCGGTGCGCTGCGCTCGGCCTCCGCCACTATTGGGTCGTGGACCCCGCGACCCGGAGGCTCGAGTGCTACCGGGAGAGTGCGGGCCAGTACGCGCTTGTCATCCAGGGCGAGGGCGACAAGCGCGTGACCCATGAGGACTGGCCAGGCCTGACCATCTCGCTCGGCGATCGCTGGCGGTAGGTCAGGGATCTTCCAGTCCGCCTAAGCAGCCGCCCGCTCCGCCATGTGGATCGCGCTCGCGCTCGCCGCCGCCCTGTTCCAGGTCCTGCGCAACGCCGCCATGAAGCGGCTGGGGCATGCGCTGGACGAGTACATCAACGTGTGGGGCCGGTTCACCTTCCTGCTGCCCTTCGCGCTGGCGACCGCGCTGGTCCGGGGCTGGCCGCCGCTCAAGCCCGGCTTCATCGGCTGGTGCCTGGCCTTCGGGGTCTGCCAGACCATCTCGACGCTGGCGCTCTCCAAGGCGCTGAAGCTCTCCGCGATCTCGTTCGTCACCGCGCTGTGGAAGGTGAGTCTCTTGATCCTGCTCGGGATGGCCTACGTGTCGATCGGCGAGCGGCCGAGCGCGCTGGGCGTGGCCGGCGTCCTGCTGAGCGCGCTGGGCGTCTATCTCCTCAACGTCTCNCGCGCGCGCATCTCGCCGTGGGAGCCGCTCCGCGTGCTCTTCACCGACCGCGGCCAGCGCTACACGCTGCTGGCCGCGCTCTTCTACGCGCCGTCCGTGATCACCATNAAGCAGGCGATCCTCGCCTCCGATCCCGCCACCGGCACGCTGAGCGGCTACTTCGCCGCCAGCGTCATGGTCACCCCGCTGGCCCTCGTCACCTCCGGGCGCCACTTCGCGGCGGTGCCGCGCCACTGGAAGGAATTCCTCGCGCTGGGCCTCTTCGCCGCGCTCACCACGCTCAGTCAGGGCACGGCCTACACGCTGACCTTGTCCTCCTACGTGGAGGCGGTGAAGCAGGTGGAGATCCTCTTCGCCATGGCGATCGGCGTCCAGGCCTTCGGCGAGGCGCAACGGGTGCGCGAGTCCGCGCCGGGGGCGATCGTGATGCTGGTGGGGATGGTGCTGCTGGCGCTCGCGGGCTGACCGGAGCCCCGCGGCTACAGCCAGAGGTCGTCGGGAACCAGCGCGATGGGGANAGAATGTATAGTTGACGGCGCCGACGGCTCGGTTTAGCGTTGCGCCGTGCGCGACGACCCCCCCGGCAACTGGCAGTACCGTGGTTCCGCATCGAGAGGAGCGGTGACATGAGGACGACACGAGGGTTCTCCTCAGGGATGGTAGCGGCCGGCATCGCCCTGTTTTTGGCCGCCGGCCAGGCTTCGCTGAGCGCTCAGCAGGTCACCGACCCGGCGATCCGCATTGGCGACAAGGATCTCGGCGGCGTGGTCACCAGCGCGAACGGGCCGGAAGCCGGCGTCTGGGTGATCGCGGAGACGACCGGGCTACCCACCAAATTCGCCAAGATCGTCGTTACCGACGATCGCGGGCGCTACGTGATGCCCGATCTCCCCAAAGCCAATTACAGCGTCTGGGTGCGCGGCTACGGGCTCGTCGACTCGCCGAAGATTAAGACCGCGCCCGGCAAGATCGTGAACCTGAACGCGGTGATAGCGCCGAGCCCGGCGGCGGCCGCGGAGTATTACCCGGCCATCCATTGGTATTCCATGCTCAAGATTCCGGACAAGAGCCTGTTCCCCGGCACGGGACCCAGCGGCAACGGCATGCCGGAAACCCTGAAGAGCCAGGCCGCGTGGCTGAACATCGTGAAGACCACTGGCTGCATGTCGTGTCACGCCCTGGGCACCAAGGGGACGCGCACGGTCCCCAAGGAGCTCGGCACGTTCAAGTCCTCGGCCGAGGCGTGGCAACGGCGGATCATGTCCGGACAAGCCATGCTCCAGATGGTCACCGTCATCGGCCGACTCGACACCGAGCGCGCCCTCAAATTGTACGGTGATTGGACCGACCGGATCGCCGCCGGCGAGCTGCCGTTCTCACAGCCGTCGCGGCCGCAAGGGGTGGAACGCAACGTCGTCCTCACACTCTGGGACTGGAGCCACCCCACGGCCTATCTCCACGATCTGGTCGGNACCGACCGGCGCAACCCCACGATCAACCCCAACGGCAAGTTTTACGGGTCGGCCGAGGAGAGCACGGATTACGTGCCGATCCTCGACCCGGCGCGGAATACGGCGAGCGAAGTGAAGCATCCGGTCCGCGATCCGAAGACGCCGTCCTCGAAGGCGGCGGGGATGGCCCCCTCTCCGTACTGGGGAGACAAGCCCATCTGGGACAGCCAGACCAGCAATCACAANCCGATGATGGACGAGAAAGGGCGGGCCTGGTTCACCGCNCGCGTCCGTCCGCCGGCGAACCCGGACTTTTGCAAGAAGGGATCGGCTCATCCGTCGGCCAAGATCTTCCCCCTCGAAAACGCCAACCGGCACCTCTCCATGTACGACCCGAAAACCGGGAAGTTCACGCTGATCAGCACGTGCTTCCCCACGCACCATCTGATCTTCGCCGAGGACGCCAATCACACGCTGTGGACCAGCGCCGGGGTCACCGGTCCGGGTGTTGTCGGCTGGCTGAACCGCAAGATGTTCGAGGAGACCGGCGACGAGGAGAAATCGCAGGGCTGGGCGCCGTTCATCCTCGACACCAACGGCAACGGCAAGCGGGATGAGTACGTCGAGCCCAACCAGCCCGTCGATCCGCAGAAAGACAAGCGGGTCGTGGTGAACCTCTACTCGGTCGCCGTGAACCCGGTCGATGGTTCGGTCTGGGGGACGTCATTGGGATTCCCCGGTCACGTGGTCCGCGTGATGCCAGGTTCGAATCCGAACGAGACCGCGCTGGCGGAAATCTACGAGCCACCGTTCCCGGGCTACGGGCCGCGCGGGGGCGACATCGATCGCAACGGTGTGTTCTGGGCGTCGCTGGCGAGCGGCCATCTCGCGAGCTTCGATCGTAGCCGGTGCAAGGTCCTCAACGGGCCGACCGCCACGGGCCAGCACTGCCCCGAGGGCTGGACGCTCCATCTGTTCCCCGGACCGCAGTTCAAGGACGTCACCGACCCGGGCAGCGCCGAGGCGAGCTACTACACCTGGGTGGACCAGTTCGACACATTCGGACTGGGCCGGAACGTGCCGATCGCCACCGGAAACATGAACGAGTCGCTGCTGGTCCTCGTGGATGGCAAGTTCCTCAACCTGCGCGTGCCCTATCCGGTCGGATACTTCACCAAATGGGTGGATGGGCGCATCGACGATCCGAATGCCGGCTGGAAGGGCAAGGCGCTGTGGACGACCTATTCCACCAGAACGATGTTCCACCTCGAGGGCGGCAAGGAGAACCGGCCCAAGGTCGTGAGGTTCCAGCTTCGCCCCGATCCGCTCGCGAGGTGAACGGATCGCGAACGGAGAGCAAGGGGCAGTTAGTCCTCAGACTCATCGTCGTCCTGTCCGGCTTGGACGTTCGCGGCGTTGAAGACGTTCGACAGGTCGTTCACAGCGGTGTCGCGGGAACTGAGCGGCTGGAGGCCGAAGCGCCGTTCGATCGTCGCCAGGATCGAGGTAGTGTCGTACTGCGTGTGATCGACGACGAACTTGCCCTTTAGGAACGGTGAAATAACCAGCGCGGGGATCCGGGTACCCGGGCCCCACTCGTCGTGCGGCCCCGGCATTCCGCCCTGGCCGGGCGGCGAGACGTGGTCCCACTGCCCGCCGAACTCGTCGTAGGTGACGACCACCATCGTGTCCTTCGCACAGCGGCTGCCCTGGATCGCCTGCAGCAGCTGGACGAGATGGTCGCTGCCGCGAGTCTCGCTCGTGTAGCCGGGGTGCTCGTCCTCCAGTCCGACCGGCTTGATGAAGCTGACCGAGTTGAGCTTGCACTCCTTCGTCGAGGACTGCGCGAGCTGGAGGAACTCCTGCTCGTCGCGCAGGTGCGTCCGCCCCGGCGTGCCGGGCGCGAAGGACGCGTAGTAGTTCAACGGCTGGTGGTGGAACTGGAACACCTTGTTCGGGCAGTACGGCCAAGCCGGATTCGGGAATGAGTCCGGATCCGTGCATACCCCAGGCGTGTTTCCGTTCGTCCAACCAGGCGCGCCGACGTCGCCGTCGGCGTTCGACCAGCCGCCGGAGTACCACGCCCAGCTGACGCCGGCCGCGCTCAGCTCGTCGCCGATCGTCGTCCCCGTCTGCGGCGGGAGCTTCGTCGGGTTCGAGCTGGTCGGCTGGAAAGCGGGCTGGATCGTGTTGACGGCGTAGTCGCCGCAGGCGAGTCCCGGCACGAGCGACGGGCAGACCTGCGTCAAGGGCTGGTCGCGCACGGGCCCGGTCGCGTGGTAGAGCGGGTAGTTGTTCGGCATCCCGTTCGAATCCAAGATTGAGTGGAGATTAGGCGGGGCACCCGTGTACGTCGGCGTCGCCGCCGCGACCAGCCACTGATGGTTGAGGAACGAGCCGCCGAACGCGGCCTGGAAGAAGTCGTCCGCGATCGCGTAATGCGGATGGGCGCCCCCGTGCAGGTACGCGTAGATCGGCAGCGCCCGGGTGTCGTAGTAGCCCTGGGTCAGGCCGACGGCGTCGCTGCCCGTCGTGTACCGGTCCTGCTTCCCGCCGTCGAGCTGGTACTGCTCCTGGTAGAAGCGGTGCACGATGTCGCGCGTGCAGCCGCCCGGGAGGTTGCTCGGGCNGGGCGGAAGACCNTTCGGCGCGAACACTCCCGGNTGNGGGCAGGTGCGCGCGCTCGCCGGAATGTCGGCGTCGATCTGGAACGGCGCGTTCGTGAAGTGGCTCACGAACGGCGTGCCCGTCGTCGCGTCGGCGCAGTCGGCCGGCAGCGGCGGCGAGGTCAGGTTGACGTCGTTCTGCAGCAGGCAGGTGTAGGAAACGCCGGCCTGGCCGACCTGGATCGTGTGGGCGGCGTCAGCGTTCGCGAGCCCGTTCACGCCCTCCCAGCCCCCGTAGAGGTTGTCGAAGCTGTGGTTCTCCATGTAGATGATGACGATATGCTGGATCTTGGCCAGCTTGTCGTCTCTCTCCGCGGCCGCTGCGCCGGACGCTGCGATCACCGACGCAGCAATCGACACGGCAACAAGCGCCCGGCGAACAGCGCCCAGTGGGAAGTAGCGCATGGAGCCCTCCGGTTCTCCGCGTGACCGGTGCCAGCCCCCGTCGCGAAAACCGTGAGCCAGGACCCCGGCACACCTGGTCGGGGCGCACCCGAGGTGACTCGCGATGCTCAAGAGGACCCGCGGCACCCGCCGGACCCGCGGTGATCGTGAAGGAAAACACAGCGGCGCTCGGCTTGTCAAGGCCGATGCTCACATTTAAGTTGACACAGCGCGGTCCGTTCCTGTAATGCCAGACGCGCATCGCTGTCACTCGTTTGGCGAAAGGGGGAGCCAGCGCCGAGGACTAACCAATGACCGTTCCAACGGAGGGCACGCATCTACGTCCAGCGGGCGTCCGAGAGCGGCATCGCAGCGCTCCTGGCGTGGGCGCGGGCTTCCCCGATGACTGGGCGGTGCTGGTCAACCAGGCTATAGCGAGCAACGTCTGCAATCAGCCTGGCGATGGTGGCAAGTGCAATCCGGCTGCACCCTGAGGCGAGGCATCAGGAAGGACCACGACGGCTACGTGAAACCGGTCGCCAAGGAAGCGCAAGCTCGGGCAACGCCCGCTCCTACTACCGGCCGACGTGCAGTGCATATCGAAGCAGCCGAAGTCAGCGACGTGCTGCGCTGAACAGGAGAGGAGTTCTTCCATGAAAAGCGCATTCGCATTCGCCGTCGCGGCCGCCTTCGCGCTGTCCGCGCAGCTCGCTGAAGCGCGCATCACCCGCATCGAGTTCGACCCAACCCGCTCGCAGGCGCCGACCTATTTCGCCGGGCAGTCGCCAACCTTCGGCGGCCTGAGCTTCGGCTCGGTCGGCCAGTACGAGAAGCTGCGCGGCACCGCCTTTGGCGAGCTCGACCCGAATGACACGCGCAACAAGCGCATCACCGGCATCGAGCTCGCGCCGCGCAATCCCACCACCGGCATGGTCGAGTACTCGATGGACATCTTCATCCTGAAGCCCATCGATCTCAGCAAGGGCAACCAGAAGGTGTTGCTCGACTTCAACAACCGCGGCCAGATGCGTTTGGGCAGGCTGAACCAGACCGCCCTGACGAACGATCCGACCACTGCGGCGCATGCCGGGGACGGCTTCGTCATGCGCCAGGGCTATACGATCGTCGCGAACGGCTGGGACTTCGGCGCGACCGGCACCGCTAACCTGAAGATCTCGGTGCCGAGGCTGACCGGCATCACCGGCCCTTCGTACGAATACATCGTGTTCGACAATGCGACCAGCACCAGCTTCACGCTTACCTTCCCGGCGGCGAGCGCCGACAAGTCGCTGGCGAAGCTCACCGTGCGTGCGGGCCTGGACGATGCGCCGACAACGCTGCTCGCGAGCCAATGGGAGTACACCTCAGGCGGCACGGCGATCCGGCTGCTGCCGGCTGGCACCCCCTTCCAGCAAAGCGCCGTCTACGAGTTCACGTACACAGCGAAGGGTCCGGTGGTGTCCGCGGTCGGGCTCGCGGCGACGCGCGACTTCATCACCTTCCTGCGCTACGGGACCGCCGCTCAAGGCAATCCGCTCGCCGGCCACGTCCAGCACACGTTCAGCTATTCCATCTCGCAGCCCTCGCGTACCTTGAACGACTTCGAGAATCTCGGCTTCAACGAGGGCGAGGACGGCCGGCGCATCCTCGACGGCATCCTCAGCCATACCGGTGGCGGCAGCGGCGATCAGATCAACTACCGGTTCGGCCAGACCGGAAGAACCGAGCGCAACCGCCAGAACCATCTCTATCCGGAAGGCGTGTTCCCGTTCGCCCACCAGGTGATGACCGACCACCTCAGCGGCAAGACCGGCGGGCGCGACGAGCTCTGCACGGCGAGCGACACCTGCCCCATGCGCTTCGAGGTCAATTCCGCCAACGAGTACTGGGTCAAGGCCGGCTCGCTGCTGCACTCCGACACGGACGGCAGGGATCTGCATGATCCGGAGAACGTGCGCTACTACCTGGTGTCCGGCACATCGCATGGCGTCGGGGACATCACTGATCGAGGCGTCTGCCAGCAGTTCACGAACGCGGTCAGCCCCTATCGCCTGCATCGCGCCCTCCTCGTCGCGCTCGACGAATGGGTGAGCGACGGCGCCAAGCCCCCGAAGAGCGAAGTGCCGCGCCACGGCCACCGCGCGTTTGCAGTGCCGCGGCCCGGCTTTCAGACCGGCGCCGTGCCGCAAGAAGAACTGGGCTGGCCGACCATCCCGGGCGTGACCTACAACGGCTTGATCACGACCCGGTATTGGCTGGATTTCGGGCCGATGTTCGACGCCGGGATCATCTCGAACTACCCGCCTTCGCTCGAAGGACGCCCGGCCTACCCGATCTTCGTGTCGAAGGTCGACAAGGACGGCAACGAGATCGCCGGCGTGCGCCTGCCGGAGGTCGAGGCGCCGGTCGCCACCACCACCGGATGGGCCCTGCGCAGAGCCGGGTTCAGCGAAAACGAAGGTTGCGAATCGGACGGCCAGCACATCCCGTTCAAGAGGACCAAGGCGGAACGTCTCGCCGCCGGCGACCCGCGCCGCTCGCTCGAAGAGCGGTACAAGCACCATGACGGCTACGTGAAGGCCTTTAGGAAGGCCGCCGAGAAGCTGCAGAAGGAGCGCTTCCTTCTCGCGGAAGATGTGCAGCTTTATGTCGACGAGGCCGAAGCGAGCGACGTGCTCCGATAACGTCGATGTCCTCGTTCGGTCGAAAGGGGAGCCAGCGCCGAGGACTAATCAATAACCAGCTTCAAAGGGAGGGCAACGCATGCCCAGAACAGTCGGAAGCTCATTACGGCTTGCGTTATGGATTGGGGCATCTCACTTCGCGCCGGCTATCGTCTTCATTTTGCTGGTCGTCGCGCTCTGGGGCATCACTCTTCCGGCGGAAGCGAGGATCACCCAGCTCGTCATCACGGCGCGGACCTCACCGGCTTTCGGCGGCGCCTCGTTCGGCACCGTGGGACAGTACGAAATACTCGACGGCACGGCGTTCGGCGAGGTCGATCCGAAGGACTCCCTCAATGCGGTGATCACCGACATCGAGCTGGCGCCGCGCAACCCTCGAGGCATGGTCGGGTACTCAGCGGACTTCTCGATCCTCAAGCCCATCGACACGACCCGCGGCAACCACACGCTGATCTACGACGTGGTGAACCGTGGGAACAAGCGCATCACCGACCTGAACATCGGCGGCGGCGCGACCAACCCCGGCGACGGGTTCCTCGAGCGTCAGGGCTACACGATGGCGTGGATCGGCTGGGAAGGCGATCTGACGACCGGCATCAAGATCACGCTGCCGGTCGCCAGGAACCGTGACGGCTCCGAGATCACGGGGCGCGTGCGATCTGAATACATTCTTAGCTCTCCGGCGAGCACGCAGGACGTGACAGCGCCTCCCCCCTACGAGGCCGTCAGCACCAGCAACGGCGGCGCCACGCTCACCCGGCGCGTCCATCAGAACGACCTGCGCGAGCTCATCCCGAACAGCCAGTGGGCATTCGCGGACTGCACGGCGATGCCCTTCCCCGGCGTCCCGAGCACGAAGAAGATCTGTCTGCAAGGTGGTTTCGACACGAACCACATCTACGAGCTCCTCTACACGGCGAAGAACCCGACTGTGATGGGACTGGGCTTCGCCGCGACGCGCGACTTCATCTCCTTCCTGCGCAACGGCGACGGCGACCGCCACGGCGACGGCAAGAGCAAGAAGCTGCCGGCCGTGCAAGGCCCGGCGAATCCTCTGGGTGACTCGATCCAGAACGCCCTGATCTACGGCTCGTCCCAGAGCGGCCGCTGGATCCGGACGTTCATCCAGCTCGGCTTCAACGAGGACGAGAACCATCGCGAGGTGGTCGAAGGGGCGATCCCGCACAAGGCCTCCAACCGCGGCGCGTTCAACATCCGCTTCGCTCAGCCAACGCGGCTGTCGGGGACGCAGCACACCGAGCAGCAGTACCCGGGTGCGGAGTCGCCGCAGACGTGGGGCGTGAGCCATGACAAGCTGTCGGGTGTCACGGCCGGGCAGCTCGACCGCTGCCGCCGGACCCACACCTGTCCCAAGATCACCCACACGAACACCGACACCGAGTGGTGGCAGGCCGATATGTCGCTGAACACCACTGATTCCTTCGGCAAGCACGACGTCCCGATTCCGCCCGAGGTCCGGATCTACCAGCTCTCCGGCACGCAGCACGGCGGGGGTGATCCGCTCGCGCAGCCGCCGGCGGTGCTGCCCAATTTTCCGACCGCCTGCCAGCTCCGCTCCAACAGCAACCCGTTTCTCTGGCATCAGCGGGCCTTGCTGGTCGCGCTTCGCGAGTGGGTGGTCGACGATACGGAGCCGCCGGCGAGCCTCTACTCGTCGCTGCACCGCAGAAGCCTGGTGAAGGCGAGCGCGGTCCACATCCCGTACATCCCCGCGGTGAACTTCAGGGTGCCTGGCCTCGTCAACGAGAAGGTCTACCTCGATCGCGGACGGCAGTTCGACGTGGAGGACGTGTCCGGCATCATGGCGGAACCGCCGGTGCCGGGCGCTGCCTACACGGTGCTCGTGCCGCAGGTCGATGCCGACGGCAATCCGATCGACGGGTTGCGGAACACGAACGTGCAGGTTCCTCTGGGGACCTACACGGGCTGGAACATCAGGAAGGCAGGGTTCAGCGAGGGCGACTCCTGTGACCTCACGGGCGCCTATATCCCGTTCTTCAAGACGAAAGCTGAGCGGGATGCGGTGAATGACCCGCGTCCCTCCCTGGCGGAACGTTACCGGGACCATGCCGACTACGTCGCCAAGGTGACCGCCGCAGCCAACAGCCTACTTAGCCAGCGCCTGTTGCTCAAGGAAGATCGCGACAGCATCGTCGCCGCGGCGAACGCTGCAGCCGTCCCTTAACCGAGAGCGACCGAGCGAAGAGCTTCGGCCAGCTTGAAAGGCTGCTTTCGAAAATCCGGGACTAGACGTGAGGGGATGGGTCCGGGCTAGACTCTCCGCACCATGGTGTCGACTGACGCGAACGATCCGATCGTGGATCGAGGCCGCTCGGCGCATCGTGGCGCTGACGGGCGCCGGGATCTCCACCGACTCGGGCATTCCGGACTTCCGGGTTGAGCCCACATTTTAGCTGATTTCAGCACTATCGTCTCCCCCACTCCTCTACTGAGGCCTCGGAGGAACCTTGATCCATGCCTCCGGGCACGTCTGGACGTTTGGGTAGTAGGCCTGGGCGCTGGGACAGGAGTACCAATACGACTGCGGCGGCGGAGGGGCGAGGCGTCGAGTCATGCGGCTCCCCCTTTCGCGTGGGATGGGTTGTCCTGCCGGGGACAATTCATGCCGGGCCTCTCCGCCACTGGGCTCGTGAGGGTCGCAAGGTAATGTTCCTTCCCTCTACGTAACCGAGCGCGCGCAGCCCCTGCCGGAATGCTTCTTGTCGGGTCACCCCAAGAGGAAGCGGAGGCGGGCCCCACGAATCCTATCAGGGGGGTTTGCCCGGCCGGCTGCGCCTCGGCGGCGAGTGGCCCAAAGAGCATGGCGAGGGCCAGGACGGCGCTGAAGACGAGGCGGTGAACCCGCACATCTGCCTCCCCGGGAGCGACGGGTGGGACAGCGCGAACCTATAGCCGGGGACTCAGCCGGTCAAGCGCCGTAGGAAGACTCACGTCCTGAGACGGACGACGTTGAAGGCGGGCACGGGCTTCGAGAAGCCTTTGAGCGTCAGCCCGCCGAGCTCCTCGACCTCGACCGCGCCCTCCACGGCACCATACACACGCTGGGAGATCAGGATCTGGCCGGGCTTCGCCTCACCGCACAGGCGGGCGGCAAGGTTGGTGACAGTGCCGATCGCTCCGTAGTCCAGGCGACCCTCGAAGCCGATGGCGCCGATCGTCGCGTACCCCTGGGCAACCCCGACGCCGAAGTCGAGGTCGTAGCCCCGCTTTCTCCACTTCACGAGCAGCTCCTCCACCCGCTCGCGCATCGCCACCGCCATCCGCACGGCACGCTGGGGCGCGTCGGGCACCGGCACCGGGTCGTTGAAGAAGATCATCATCCCGTCGCCGGTGAAGCGCTCGAGCGTGCCCTCGTGCTCCAGAATCAGACGGCCCATCTCCGCGTGGTACTCCCGAAGCACCCCCATAACCTCCTCGGGCTCGGAGGTCTCAGCGAATGACGTGAACCCCCGGAGGTCGAGGAAGACCACGGTGACCTCGCGGCGGTGGCTTTTCAGCGGATCTTCCGCACCGCCGCTGACGATCATCTCGGCGAGCTGCGGGGAGAAGAACCGCTTGAGACGCGCGAGGCGCTCGAGCTGGGCGACCTGCTCCTCGACGCGCCGCTCGAGGGTCCGGTTCCATTCGGCGAGCTCATCGTGGAGCTGCTTGATCCGGAGCAGCGACTTCACGCGCGCGAGGAGCTCCGGCTGATTGATGGGCTTNGTCAGGAAGTCGTCGGCGCCCGCCTCGATCCCCTTCACACGCTCCTGCGCGGGATCGAGCGCCGTCACCATGACCACCGGGAGCATCGCGGTCGCCGGGTTGCCGCGGATCTTGCGGCAGACCTCGTAGCCGCTCATCTCGGGCATGACGACGTCGACCAGCACGAGGTCAGGCTGCTCCGTCTCGATCTTGTCGAGGGCCTGGGCGCCCGAGGCCGCGGTGGCGACGGCGTAGCCTTTGACCGCCAGCAGGTCCGCCAGCAGCTTAACGTTCTGTGGCGTGTCGTCGACGACGAGGATCTTCGCCGGCATCGTCACTTCCGGTCGACCATCGCCCGCACGGCCTCAAGGAACTCCTTCACCCGGATCGGCTTGGACTGGTAGCCGTCGAAGCCAGCGGCCATGATCTTCTGCCGGTCGTGCGTCATCACGGACGCCGTGACCGCGATGACGGGAATGACGCGCGTAGCCGCGTCGGCGCGGAGCTGGCCGAGCGCGGTGATCCCGTCGACCCCGGGCAGCTGGATGTCCATCAGGACGAGGGCCGGACGGTGCTCCTTCGCCAGGCGCACGCCAGCCTCGCCCGTCTCGGCCTCGATCGTCCGGTAGCCTTTCGCCTGGAGGACGTCGCGCTCGAGCTTGCGGTTCTTCTCGTTGTCCTCCACGATGAGGATCAGCTCGCCGGCCATGGTCTCTCCGGAAGCGCGAAGGTGAAGGTCGACCCCTTGCCGAGCTCGCTCTTGACCCAGATCCGGCCGCCGTGGAGCTCCACGAGCCTCTTGGTGAGCGCNAGGCCGAGCCCCGTGCCCTCGTGCTTGCGGGCGTAGTCGCTTCCCACCTGGCGGAACTCTTCGAAGATCAGCTCTTGGTCCGCGTCCGCGATTCCGATGCCAGTGTCGCTCACGGAGACCTCGACTTCGCCGTTCGCCGGGGCCGCCCGTACCTCCACTCGCCCGCCCTCCGGGGTGAACTTCACCGCGTTCGACAGCAGGTTCACGAGCACCTGCTTGAGCTTCCGCTCGTCGGCGACGAACTCGCCGAGCCGCCGATCCACGTCCCGCGTGACGGTGATCCCGTGGTTCGCCGCGCGGCCCTTCACGAGCGTCAGCGCGTTGTCGATCGCCGCCGGGAGGTCGAACCGCGTCAGCTCGAGCTCCATCTTGCCCGCCTCGATCTTCGAGAGGTCGAGGATGTCGTTGATGAGGGAGAGAAGGTGGCGCCCGGACGCGAAGATGTCCTTCAAGTACTCGTCCTGCTTCTCGTTCAGGTCGCCGAACATCCGCTCGATCAGGACCTCCGAGAAGCCGATGATCGCGTTGAGCGGCGTCCTGAGCTCGTGGGACATGTTGGCGAGGAACTCGGACTTGTGGCGATTGGCGACCTCGAGCTGCCGGCTCTTCTCCTCGATCTCCTGGAACAGGCGTGCGTTCTGGAGGGCCAACGCGGACTGGGTCGCGAAGGTCTTCAAGAGCTCGATGATCTCCGGCGAGAACTCGCCCGGCGCCGTCCGGTTCACGACAAGCCCGCCGATGATGTGATCCTCCCGCAACATCGGCACCGCCAGGAGAGCGCGATAGCCAGTCCGCAACAGCGCCTCGCGCACGCGGCTCCGGTAGGCGCCTTCGACCGTGATGTCGGGAATCTGGACCGGCTCCCGGGTCGCCGCCAGGAGTCCGACGGCGCCCTCGCCTTTCCTGAGCGGCGTCGCCCGCAGCGCCTCGACGGCGTCGTCCGGAAGGTTCTGCGTGGCGCGGAGGTGGAAGAGCTCGGTCGCCTCGTCNTACTCGAAGATCGCACCGGCGTCCGTGCCAGAGAGCTGGTTAGCGCGCGAGACAATGGTCGTCAGCACCGTCTCGAGGTCGAGCGTCGAGCTGACGGCGCGCCCCACCTCGCCGAGCGCTCTCACCTCCTCGAGCGCTTTGCTGAGCTCACGTGTGCGCTCCTCGACCTTGCGCTCGAGGGTAGCGTACGACGCCTGGAGCTGGGCAGTCATGCTGTTGAACTGCGTAGCGAGCGCCTCGAGCTCGTCGCCCGTCCGGATCTCGATCCGGTGGCCGAGTTCGCCGGCCCCGATCCGCGCCGCGCCGGCCTGGAGCGCCTGGATCGGCGTCACCATCCGGCGCGCGAGGAAGAGGCTCGCGACGACGGCGAGGACGACGCCGAGCAGGAGCAGGACGGCCGTGCGGATCGCCGAGGCGTAGAGTGGCGCGAACGCCTCACCGAGCGGCTGCTCGGCGAAGACCCACCATCCGAGCGGTGCGATTGTCGCGAACGCGGCGAGCGCCGGCCGCCGCTCGCGGTCGTGGGCGATCGCGACCGTCTCGGCGTCGGCGGTGGCGGCAGGCGCCGCGCGGGCCTGCTGCACCTGGGGCAGCGCGGAGAGGTCCGTCTTCTGGAGCACGAGGCTGATGTCGGGATGCGCAATGAGCTGCCCGCGCGAGTCCACGACGTAGGCGTGGCCGGCCTTCCCGGTCTTGATCTGCGACACGACGTCCCAGATGAACTTCAGATTGACCTCAGCGACGGTCACGCCGGCGCTCGGGCCCCCGCCGAGGGCGATCGTCATGTACGGCTCAGACTCCTTGCGGAAGTACACCGGACCACGGAAGATCCGGCCGGCCTTCGGCTCGAGGAACTTGGGCTCGCGCGAAAGGTCCGTGCCGCCGCCGATCACGTCCATCGCGAGGCGTGAGACGCGGAGCTGCTCTCGGCCCTGGGGATCNAGGTAGCTCAGCTCCGTGATCGCTGGCGCTTGGCGCAAGAGCCGCAGGTAGTCGACGCGGCGCTGGTCCATCTGGGTGGCGGGCTGGCCGAGCAGGGGCTGGGTGGTCCAGCCGATCTGGCGCTCGATCTCTTTGATGAACTGCTCGATCTTCGCGGCCGCCGCCAGGGCTTTCTCCCGCTGGAGGCCCAGCAGCGCCGCCTTGTTCTCCTGGTACGAGAAGTAGATCTCCACGACGCCGCTCACGAGCAGCGCCCCGCTCACGAGCAGCGTGAACAGGGCGACGTACTTGCTGAACAGGCGCCCGCGGCGGATCACCTGCCGCTCACCGCATCACTCGACGACTCGGTCGGCTGGCCATGACGGCGATCAGCGAGCCCATGTCGGACGTTGCAACGTCCATCTCCCCGAAAGCAGGGTCGTGAACGGAAGCCACTTCACTATTACACATCGCGGTCCCTACGCTGGCCAGGAACTTTCGCGTCTGCTCATTCGATCACCTGATCCGCCCGCAACAACAGCGACTGCGGGATCGTCAAACCGAGCGCCTTCGCGGTCTTGAGGTTGATGACCAGCTCGAACTTGCTGGGCTGCTCAACGGGCAAATCGGCCGGCTTGGCGCCCTTGAGGATTTTGTCGACATACGTCGCTGCGCGGCGGAAGAGATCGGGAAAGTGCGGCCCATAGGCCATGAGGCCGCCGATCTCGACGAACTCCCGCGGTCCTGAAACGGTCGGTAGCCGGTTCTTCAGCGCCGTCTCGACAATCCAGGGCCAGCGCTCCCGCAGTGTGAGATCGACGACGAGACCGCCCACCTGCGCCTTCTTCAGGCTCGTGAGGGCATCCTCCAACTCGCCAGGGTTGCGCACCAACACCGTACTGACCTGCACTCCCAGCGTCCGGCCCGCGGCCTCCGTTCCGCTCACCGCTTGCTTGACGACCCCGGCACGAGCGAGGAAGGCGACCCGGGGAATGTTGGGAACAATCGCTTTGAGAAATTCCATCCTCTTTGCCGCCATCTCGGCCACCGTGGCCGAATGCCCGGTGATATTGCCACCCG
>JGI25382J37095_10000101_pt1 | contig 15293 bp, 11 predicted proteins | sample GraSoi013_1_40cm_3_FD_37095 | JGI IMG/M metagenome (IMG submission 37095)
CGCGGGCGCCAGCGCCTGGCTCACGGGGCGCGTCGACAATCTCAGGTAGAGGCTCTCGCCCTCGCGAGCGGCGATGGCGGCGAGGCCGTCGAGCAGGATCCACTCCACCTCACGCGCGAAGGCCGGCTCGAAATAGGCGATGGCGGGCAGCGCGACGCCGATCGAGGGCGTGATCACCGACTGATGCGCGCCGCCCTCGGGCGACAGGGTGACCCCCGACGGCGTCGCGGCCACGACGAAGCGGCCGCCCGCGTAGAGCGCGTGGTAGAGGGCGTCGAGACCCCGCGGCACGAACGGGTCGTAGAGGGTGCCGATCGGCAGCAGCGTCGTCCCCGACAGCTCCGCGGTGAGCCCGAGCGCGCCGAGCAGGAGGAAGAGGTTGTGCTCGGCGATGCCCAGCTCGATGTGACGGCCCGCGGGCGATTCCCTCCACGTCATCGCCTGCGGCGCGTCGGCGAACGGATCCGGCCGCGCCTCGGCCGCGTAGACGCCCTTGCGGTTGATCCAGCCCGCGAGGTGCGTCGTCACCGCGACGTCGGCGGACACGGTGACGATCGCGTCGCCCTCGGGGCGGCGGCCGAGCGCGCCGAGCACGCGGCCGAACGCCTCTTGCGTGGACATCGCGCCCTCGTACGTCTCGTCGAGGTTCGTGGGGACGCTCGGCCCGGCCGCGCGCCGCGGCGCCGTCCAGAGCGGCGGCAGCCCGCGCACGTACGCCGCCTCCTCGCTCGCGGGATCGAAGCCGGCCCACTCCTCGCCCGGCGCCACGCCGAACGCGTCCCGCAGCTCGGCGATCTGCGCGGGGCTCGTGACCATCGTGTGGTTGAGGGGATCGGCTGCGGAGGGCAGCCCCCAGCCCTTGATCGTGTCGGCCAGGATCACNGCCGGCCGCCCGCGCTCGCGCTCCGCCTCGTCGAGCGCGTCGAGGATCGACGCNAGGTCNTGGCCGCCGACGTCGGCGACGAGCGCGGGCAGCGCGTCGTCGGCCACGTCGGCGAGGGCGCGATCGAGNTCGGCGTCGAGCGCCCCGTCGGGCGTCGTCACCAGCGTCTTGCGCACGGCGCCCGCGGGCAGCCGCAGCAGGCGCTGGTAGTCGCGGCTCGGCATCGTCTCGAGCCGGCGGCGCAGCCGCTCGCCGCCGGGACGCCGGAACGCGGCCTCGAGGGTGCGGCCCCACCGGAGCTCGCGGACGCGCCATCCGTGGGCGCGAAAGAGATCGCCGAGCTGACGCGTGCGCGTCTCTGGCACGACGCGGTCGAGGCTCTGGCGATTCACGTCGACGATCCAGAGGACGTCGCCGCCGAGCCGCGTGAGCGGCGCCTCGCCGAGCGCCTCCCACACGTTGCCCTCGTCGAGCTCGGCGTCGCCCACCATGACCACGAAGCGCTCGGGCGCACGGGCCGCGCCGTGATCGACGAGGTAGCGCGTCGCGAGGGCGCCGAATGTCGTCATGACCGCGCCGAGCCCCATCGAGCCGGTCGACAGGTCGACGACGTCGGGGTTCTTGCGGCGGCTCGGGTACGCTTGCAGGCCGCCGAACGCGCGCAGCGTCGCGAGCCGCGCGCCGTCGAGCCGGCCGCGCAGGAACTGGATCGCGTAGAAGGCCGGCGCCGCGTGCGCCTTCGTCGCCACCACGTCGCCCGGGCGGAGGGCCTTGAAGTAGAGCGCGGTCAGCAGGCTCACCACCGACGCCGACGACGCCTGGTGGCCGCCGACCTTCGTGCCGTCGGCGCTCGGCCGCGCGTTGGCCTCGTGCACCATCCACGTGGAGAGCCAGAGCACGCGGCGCTGGATGCTCTCGAGGATCTCGGGCTCGGTCACCCGGCTCTCCGTCCCCAGAACGCCCGGTCGCCGTCTCGGAAGGCGAGGCAGCGGAACCCATCGCACTTGGGCTTGAAGAGCCAGTCGTCGCCGGGCGGAAGCGGGTCCACGGCGAGCGCCTCCATCGGCGGGTACGGCGGCCGGACGGCCAACTCGAGCTCGGGGAAGCCGGCGGCGGGCGTCATCGAGCCTCAGTATATGCAGGATAGAGATCGGCGAGATCGAGGAGCGCCGACGCAGGATCGAGGAGCGTCACGGGTCCCCCGGGGACGCTCAAAGCGCCCGGTCGGCGGCGGGGATCAGCCCAGCGATCGAGACCTCGGTCGGCCCCCCTTCGCACGACGGGCTAACGACAAGACATGTGCCACGCCGTCTCGACGTACAACTATCTGTCTTTATTACCATAATTGCCGTACCAGGGTTGGATCTCCGAGCTTCTGGCCAATTTCAACGCAATTGGCCATTTTCTTGGCAGGGTCGCTTCGGCTAGAATCACGAGGACGATGGATACGATCCTGGTCATCGACGACGAGAGAAACATCCGAACGCTGGTCTCCCGTGTCCTCGCCCAGGACGATGTCGAGGTCCACACCGCCGGCACCGGCAAGGAAGGCCTCGAGCTCGCGGAAGAGCTCTCGCCCGACGTGGCCCTGGTGGACCTCCGGCTGCCCGACATGGACGGCATCCAGGTCGTCCGCGAGCTGAAGGCCAAGCACCCCGACAGCGCCGTGATCATGATCACGGCGTTCGGCCACATCGAGAGCGCGGTGGCCGCCATCAAGACGGGCGCGACCGACTACCTCGAGAAGCCCTTCCAGCACCTCGAGAAGTTGCGCATCTCGGTGAGCCGCGCGCTCGACGAGGTGAAGGCGCGGCGCGAGATCACGCGGCTCACGAAGCGCGAGGAAGGCAAGTACCGCACCGACCAGCTCATCGGCGAGTCCGACTCGACGCGGCGCCTGCGCGACATCATCGGCCAGCTCGCGCGGAGCGAGGCGCACACGATCCTCGTCCACGGCGAGAGCGGCACCGGCAAGGAGCTGGTGGCCAAGGGCCTGCACTACGAGAGCGCGCGGCGCAACTTCCCGTTCATGGAGGTCAACTGCGCGGCCATCACGGAGACGCTCTTCGAGAGCGAGTTGTTCGGCCACGAGAAGGGCGCCTTCACCGATGCGCGGGCGACCAAGAAGGGGCTCATGGAGCTGGCCGACCGCGGCACGCTGTTCCTCGACGAGGTCGGAGAGATGTCGCCGAACAGCCAGGCCAAGGTGCTGCGCTGCCTGCAAGAGCGGATGTTCANGCGCGTCGGCGGCACGCGCGATATCAAGGTCGACGTCCGCGTCATCGCCGCGACGAACCGCTCGCTCGAGACCATGGTCAAGGAGAGCAAGTTCCGCGAAGACCTCTTCTACCGGCTCAACGTCATCCCGATCACGATCCCGCCGCTGCGCGAGCGCACGGAGGACATCCTGCCGCTGGCGCGCCACTTCCTGGCGGAGGCGAACCGGACGTTTCACAAGATGGTCCGCCGCTTCGCGCCGGAAACGGAGGTGCTGCTGCTCGGCTACGCGTGGCCCGGCAACGTCCGCGAGCTGAAGAACCTCGTCGAGCGGATGGTGATCCTGTCGACCAGCGAGTCGATCGACGTGCACAACCTCCCGGCGCAGTTCTCGCAGGGGCCCGAGGGCCGGCCCGCCGAGGATTCGCCCCCCACGGCGCGCACGCTCGCCGCCGTGGAGCGCTCGTACATCCTCAAGGTCATGCAGCAGGTGAAGGGCAACAAGAGCGAGGCTGCCAAGGTCCTCGGCATCACCCGCCAGACTCTCCGTAAAAAGCTGACCGAAGGCTAGTTTCGGGCCCGGCCCGGCACTGGTCAGTTCCTCGCCACAGCGCGACTGCCATCCGGTCCGATCGGTTAGGAATCAGCCGGACACGAGGCCTTTCGGACGTCCGCGCATCTCCATTTAATGAATAGAATCCGATATTTGAGGCCAGGGGTTCGGGTTTGGTACTCCCCTTGCTCCTTCTCCGCACGACACAGCAAATCCAGCGCGAGGAGCAGGGGATGAGATTGGTGGTCAAGAAACTGGAAATCGCAGACCTCGGGCAGCTGCAGTCGCTCGTGATCGAGCACCTGGACGGAATCGAGTCCGGGCTCACGGTGATCGACTCTCGCCTGCTGCTGGGTCACGCCACCATGGACATCGTCGCGCTCGACGCTGACGGCACGCTCGTGCTCGTGACTGCCGGCTTCACCGCCGACGAGGAGATGCTGCTGAAGGCGGTCGAGGCGTACTCCTGGTGCCTCGAGTATCCCGACGCCATTCGTCGCCTCTACCCTTCGGTCGAGATCTCCGCCGCGCGGCCGCCGCGTCTGATGTTCGTGGTCGAGCGGCTGCCCGACGCGTTCCACCGCAAGATCAAGCAGCTCGGCTTCTCCGAGGTCGACTGCGTGGAGTTCCGTTACCTCGACATGAGCGGCACGCCGGCCGCCTACTTCGACACCATCGCGCGGCTGCGGCGCGGCTCGGGCCTCGCCGAGTTCACGCCGGCGCCGATCGCCCGCCGCGTGGCCGACCTGCAGCCGCGGCGCGCGCCGGAGCCGATGGTGTCCGAGCGTCCGATGGAAAAGCTGGTGGACCGCGGCGACAAGGTGGTCCCGCTGGCGAGCGCGCCGAGCAGCGCGCGCGCAACGAGCGTGCGCCTGCAGAAGATGCTCAACACCCATGGCACGGGCCACGGCAACGCCGTCGCGCCGGTGATCGAGATCGGCATGCGCGCCGCCGCCGCGCCGACGCCGCGCGTCGAGCTTGCTGCGCCGCGGGCCGAGGCCGCGCACGTCGAGACGCCCATGCCGCGCATCGAGACGCCCGCGCCGCGTATCGAGACGCCCGCGCCCCGCATCGAGACGCCCGCGCCCCGCATCGAGCTGCCGGCACCGCACATCGAGCTGCCGACCGTCGAGATCGCGGCGCCGCCCGTCGAAGCGCCGCGCGTCGAGATCGTGGCCCCGGCCGTCGAAGCAGCGCCGGTCGAGATCGTCGAGATTGCCGCGCCGACTGTCGAAGCGGCCGCTCCGGAGGTCGAGAGCCCGGCGCCGCCCGTCGAGACCGTCACCGAGCCGATCGTGCGCCTGAGGCTGCGCGATGCGATCGCCGCCCCGGCGCCGGTCGCGGTTGCCTCCGCCCCAGCGCCCCAGGCGCCGGAGCCGCGCATCTCGTTCGCCGAGATCGCCAAGGAGCTGCTCGGGGCGTCGGCGCCTGCGCCCCGGCTCGAGGCGCCTGCGGTGATCCCGCGGCCGGCGGTCGAGAAGATCACGCGCGCCACACTCGAGAACATCGCGGCCGCGGCGGCCGGCGCCAGCGCCGAGACCGATTCGGCGGTCGCCGTCGCGCAGGTGCCCGAGGCGAAGCCCGCGCCGGTGGTGGCCGCCGCCCTCAAGCCGGTGTTCACCGCGCCCAAGCCGGTGGCCGCGGCGCCTAAGCCGGCGGTCCCGGCGCCCAAGCACGCAGCGGCCGCTCCCAAGCCGGNGGTCCCGGCGGCCAAGCCCGNGGCCGAAGCGCCCGCGCCGAAGCCGACCGAGCCGGAGTCGCCGNCCCANAACCTCCCGCAGGAGTTCGAGGGGCTCAAGTTCCCGAACGACGGCGTGCTGACGCGCCAGTGGATGGAGTTCTTGAACCAGATGGCCTCGAGCAANTGAGCCAGGGAAAGGACACCATGACTTCCGCCTCCGCGCTTCGCGTGCTCGCCGTCGACGANAACTCGTCGCTGCTGCGCTTCCTCGTCTCCGCGTTCACCGCGAGCGGCTGTGCGGTCACGGCGGCCCCGACGGCCGAGGAGGCCCTCGACCGGATCGAGACCGACGCGTTCGACCTCGTGGTGTCCGACATCAAGATGCCGGGGCTGAGCGGCCTCGACCTGCTGCGCGCGGTGAAGGCNAAGCAGCCGGCGACGCCGGTGGTGCTGATCACGGGCGCGCCCTCGGTGAACTCCGCGGTCTTCGGNCTGCGCCACGGCGCGTACGACTATCTGCCGAAGCCGTTNTCGATCAAGGAAGTTCAGGGAATGGTCGAGCGCGTGCGCGCCGACCGCGCCAAGTGGAACGGCCAGACGCCGCTGCCGTCAGGGCTCGCCGAGGAGCTGCACCGCCGGGAGGCCGGCGTCGAGATGCTGCTCCGCATCGGCGACCTCGCCCTGCAGGGCCTCGACCCGCAGGCGTTCATGGAGCAGACGCTGCGCCTGGCCACCGAGAGCCTCAAGAACGACGGTGGCCTCCTGCTGCTGCGCGACGAGCACGGCCAGTTCACCTCCGCGCAGACCGGCGCGCCGGCCGTGGTCAGCGAGCTGCTGGGCCTGCTGCAGCTGGGCTTCGACCGCGTGGTCGCCACCGGGGGGCGCGAGGCCGTCGCGCTGACGCGGCCGGGCCACCGCCTGGACGTCGTGGCGGCCGCGATCCCNGGCGTCGACCGGTGCATGGGGGTCGTGTGCCTCGCGCGCCTGTCGGTGAACGGCGGATTCCTGCCGGACGAGCGGGACATGCTGCTGGGATTCGCGCAGACGACGGCGGTCGCGCTCCAGAAGCTCGTGCTGCGCGAGAGCCTCGAGCGTCACCTGGTCGACACCATCACTGCCTTCGTCAACGCCATCGAGTCGAAGGATCCGTACCTGAAGGGCCACTCGGCGCGCGTGGCGCTCTACGCCGTCGAGATCGCCTCCAGGATGGGGCTGGACGACGAAACCGTCCAAATCGTGAGCCGAGGCGCAATGCTCCACGATTTGGGTAAACTCTCCATCATGGACACGATCCTCCGGAAGCCGGACCGCCTGACCGACGAGGAGTTCGCGATCATCAAGGCGCACCCGGTGGTCGGCGAGCGCATNCTCAAGCCGCTGACCTTCCTCCATCGCGAATCGTGCGCGGTCCGCAGCCACCACGAGCGGTTCGACGGCACGGGNTATCCGGACGGCCTCAAGGGCGAGGACATCCCACTGGTGGCGCGCATCGTGACGGTGGCCGACGTGTTCGACGCGGTGACGTCGAACCGGCCCTACCGCACGGCGCTGCCGGTCGAAGCCGCGCGCGAGGAGATCGCCCGCGGCCGGGGCACCCACTTCGACCCGCAGGTGGCGGACGCCTTCGCGAGCATCCCGCTCGAGCGCCTGGTGGAGATCACCCGGCACTACGAGTCGCTCGTCAGCGCGCCCCTCCGGACCGGTGAGGGCGAGCTGGCGCGCGCAAGTTGAACCAGGCCAAAACCAGGATCCTCATCGTCGACGACGCGGGGCCCGTGGTCGTGCTCTGCGTGAACGTGCTACAGGCGCTCGGGTACGCCGTGAAGGGCGCGAACCGTGGCGAGACCGCGGTGGAGCTTCTGCGTAAGGAGCGATTCGACCTCATGGTCCTCGACTACAAGATGCCGGGCATGACGGGTTTCGACGTGTATCAGCAGGCGAAGGCGCTGTACCCTGATATCGCGGTNGTGCTGGTGACAGGCCACGGCTCGCCGGAGGTCGTCAACGAGGCCAACCGCATGGGTTTCGACTCGATCCTGTTGAAGCCGTTCACCTCTGAGGAACTGCGCGGGACCGTCGAGAAAGTGCTCACGGACCGCAAGCAGGACGCGCGCTGATGCCGTCGATCGGCGCGGAAACTCGCGGCCCGGCCGCGGCGGAGGGCATCATGGGCGCCGTGGTGAGGGCCCTCCAGTGGGGCCTGGACCGGATGTTGTCCGTGGGTTACGGCGTCGTCTACGACGCCATCTTCGAGCGCTTCCAGCCGTACCGGGATCTCCAGGCCGACGTGCTCGAGCTCGTCGAAAAGGGCGCGCCCCACGGGCCGCGCCGCGACGTGCACGTGCTCGACGTCGGCTGCGGCCCGGGCAACTTCACCTTCGTGCTCGCCGAGGCCGGCTTCTCCACGATCGGCCTGGAGGCGTACGCGGCGCTCGTCGAGCTGGCGCGCGAAAAGCGCCGCACCAAGCGGCTGGCCAACCTGGCGTTCCGCCATGGCGATCTCGCCGAGGGCGAGGGCGGCCGCGACGGATCGTTCGACGTGGTGGTGAGCATCCACGGGCTCTACGTGCACCCCGAGCCGCTCACGCTCCTGCATGAGGCGTGGCGCGTGCTCAAGCCCGGCGGCCACGCCGTGTTCGTCAATCCCACGCGCCGCGTCGGCCACTGGTCGACGTTCCGCCAGATCAAGAATCGGGACGGGCTGCGCGCGGCGCTCGCGAGTCTGTTGTGGCTCGTGCCCAACTCGATCTTCGAGGCCGCGCGCAAGCGCATCGGCCCGCACTACTGGGACGAGAATCAGTTCGCGGAAAACCTCAAAGCGGCCGGATTCACCGTCCTCGGGACGCGCCGGACCTTCCTCAACGGCGTGAGCGTGCTGGTCTGGGCGCGTCGGGACGTCGAGGACTCGTGAATGGCGCGGCCGCCAGCCCGGCCCGACGCCCTGACGGGCGAGCTCCTGACGGGACGACACACCTCGGTGCGGACGGCGACTGAGCGTCTGATCGCGGTGGGCTACGGGCTCACCTACGACGCCGTGGTCTCGGGCTTCCCGCCCTACGAGCGCCTGCTCGAGGAGATCGCGACGCTCGTCGGGCGCTCGGCGCCCGCCGGCGCGTCGTCCAGCGTGCTCGACGTGTCGTGCGGCACCGGCACCGTCGCCGCGCGCATCGCCGGGTTGGGCTACCGCGTCACCGGCCTCGACGCCGTCGGTCACCTCGTCGACGTCGCGCGCGAGCACTGGGGCGGCCGCGGCCTGGCCCTGACGTTCGAGCACCGCGACATCGCGTCCGATCCGCCCCTGGGCGACGCCACGTTCGACGTGATCGTGAGCATGCACACGATCTACTGGCATCCCCGGCCCGAGGCGATGCTGGCGGCCTGCCGCCGTGCGCTCAAGCCCGGCGGTCATGCGATCTTCCTCACCTACGGGCGGCCCGCGCGCGTGCTCTCCACGTTCCGCGAGGTCCGAGCCGGGCGGGGCACCCTGGAGGCGCTGCGCTCGCTCCGCTGGCTCCTGCCCACCGCGATCTTCGAGACGCTGCGCCACGTCGAGCGCCGCTATCTCAGCGAGCGTGAGTTCTGCGCCGCCGTGGCCGCCGCAGGATTCGAAGTGCTCGAGAGCCGAGAGACGTTCCTGGCCGGGATCAGCCGGCTCGTCTGGACGCGCGCCGCCTCTTAGCCCCGGTTAGTTTTCATCCGGTCCGTGCCATCCGGCACGGCCATATCGAATAGGAATCACTCAGTTTCCGGGCCGACTCGACCCTGGTCCTTGAGGCTTTACACTTATATTTTCAGCTATTTGCAAGCTACTCAAGGATTTGGTACTCAGATTGCTTTCCGGATAGTGTCCCCGTATCTGCGGGGACTGGCCCCTCATTGGGGGACCGACCTGGAGGCGGACCGATGATCACGTCGATTCGGGGGACAGGGATCCTGCTACTGTTGTTCGCCGCGACCTTCGCGGCGCCGGGCTATGCTAGCGCACAGCCACCGGTACCGCCGGAGTCGGGCGCGGTGCTCTATGAGACGACGGAAAACTTAAGCATGAGGGCATTGCAGGGCGGTCGTCGCAGGGCGATCTCGGAGCTGCTCGGCACCGCCGCGCGCGGCTCGGCGCTCTGCCCCGAGGCGCTCGTCAAGGATCTTGTGCCGCCGGTGCCATACTGCGTCCTCAACTCGACGGGCTCGGACAACATCAGCCTGACGACGGGCCTCGGCCAGTTCAACGGGACCGTCACCATCGTGGTCCAGGAGATCCTCGCGGGCCACCCCACGCCCGACAGCCCGGAGGTCGTGATCGCGAAGGGGCGGTTCTCCGGAAAGATGGACTTCTCGCCGGCGATCGTGTTCCAGATCCCGCTCGGCTCGGTGACCGGCTACATATCGCTGGACGGTTTCTCGAAGAAGGTGCCGTTCACGGGCGTGTTCCGGCTGCCGTTCGTGTTTCCGCCGGTCGCCGGCGACATGCCGCTGTACCTGCTGAACCCGCCGAGCCCGGTGCCGTTCGATGTGACCAAGTGGGTCATCGTCCCGGTCGCGGCCAACGAGATGGCGATCGGCTTTCCGACGGTCAAGTTCGAAATTTCGTTCTGAGGCACGCCGCGGCACGGGGGGCGCGCCCCCTCCGAGGAGTGTGGGGGAACGAGCGAGGCGAAGCCGTTTGAGGAACGGTGGGAACCGATGCCNGAACTCGTGGGGAACGTGATCGCGGTGGAGGAGCCNCCGCTCGACGTGCCGGCCGACATCCGGCGCCCNGACGAGGGCGTNGTGATCTCGCGCGGCACGCGCGTCTACCTCCGCACGCTCACCCGGAGCGATCTCGCCTGGCTCACGGAATGGGTCGACGACCCGTACCTGGAGCGGATGGTGGGCAGCGAGTTCCTGCACGCCTTCAAGCACGACTGGGACAAGGGGCCCGGCTTCCACGACGCCGTCATGAACGACCCCACCCAGATCGTCCTGATGGTGGAGGCGAATCGCGGCTGGACCAAGCCCGTGGGCGTGGTGCGGCTCTTCAACATCCACCTGCTGGAAGGCTACGCGTTCCTCGAGACGATCATCACCGATCAGCACGCGATCCGGCGGGGCTACGGCGTTGAAGCCGGCAAACTCATCTCCTATTATGGCGTCGACGTTCTGGGCGTTCGGCGGATCGAGGCCAAGGTCTACGCGTACAACGTGCTGAGCATGAACTCGCTCCGTCGCAACGGCTTCCACCAGGAAGGCGTGCTGCGGCAGGCCGGCTTCGACGGCACACGGTACTGGGACGTGGTCGTGTTCGGGATCCTCAAGGACGAGATCGAGGCGGTGCGCAAGAGGGACAACGTCTACCTTCCTCTCGACGAGCCCGAGGGGAATGTGATTGAGCCCACATAGCCTTCTCCCGCTCGTAGCGTTCTTCCTCAACGTCACCCTCGCGGGGCTCTCGCTGCTCCGGAACCCGGGGAGCCGACTGAACCGGGTTTTTGCCTACTTCGCGTCGGCGATGGCCCTCTGGAACATCGGCTCGTTCATGCTGCGAACGAGCCCCGACACCTCCTCGGCGGTGTTCTCCGAGGTCGTGATCCACATCGGCGTCCTCCTGGTGCCGGCGTTCTGGTACCACTTCGTGCTGATCTTCCTCGACGCCACCACGCGCCACCGCCCTTCGCTGACGCTGGTGTACGCGATCTCGCTCGTCTACACCATCGTGAACCTCAGCCGCTCGCCGCTCTTCATGAAGGGCGTCGTGTGGACGCACTGGGGCTGGGCGCCGGCGACGGGCCCGCTGTACCTGCCGTTCATCGCCGCCTTCTTCTTCTTCATGATCTACGGCCTCCGCCACCTGGTGAAGGCCAACCGGGGCGTCGACTCGTCGTTCCGGCGCAACCGCGGCACCCTGATCATGCTCGGCGTCCTCATCAGCCTCGCCGGCGCCTTCATCGACTACGCGCGCTTCGTGGTGGCGAAGGCCATCCCGGCCGCCGACCAGGTCTACCCGATGGGCATCCCCGCGAACATGGTCTTCGCGCTGATGCTCGGCACCTCGATCGTCCGCTACCGCCTCTTCGCGGTGGACCTCGCGGTGAAGAAGGCGGCCGTGTACGGCGTGGTGGGCACCGCGGTGACGGCCGTGCTCTACGTCGTCACGCGGACCGTCGAGCGCGCCTTCAACCTGGCCGACCTCGACACCATCTGGGTGGTGGTGCCGCTCGGCTTCGTCATCACCGTCTTGCTGACGCCGTGGGGCCAGCACCTCGAGGACCGCATCCACCGGCTGATGTTCAGCAAGCGCCGGGGCTGCTACGAGACGCTGCTCTCGCTCAGCAAGCGCATGAGCGCGATCCTGAACTTCAACGAGCTGGTGGACACGCTCGTGCACGGCCTCGTGCGCGGCATTCCGGTCACCCACGCGATGCTCCTGATCTACGACGCCACCACCAACACGTTCGCCTCGTACCGCGAAGAGACGACGCTGGAGGAGGGCGCGGGCGTCGAGTCCATCCGCGCCGACAGCCCGATCGTGCAGTGGCTGACGCGGACCGAAGGCCTGCTGGTCAAGGAAGAGGTCAAGCTCAACCCGCGCATCGCGAATACTTCGAGACCGCCGAGGGCGAGCTGGAAGCCATCAAGGCCGCGCTCATCGTGCCGCTCAAGATCGAGAACAAGCTCAACGGCATCCTGCTCCTGGGAGAAAAGCTCTCGGGCGAGATCTTCGACAGCCAGGAGCTGGACGTGCTCTCGCTGCTGGCCGTGCAGGCCGCCATCTCCCTGGAGAACGCGCGCCTGTACGAGGGGCTGTCGACGTCGAACGTGCGCCTCATGGAGGCCAGCCGGCTCAAGTCCCAGTTCCTCGCCAACATGTCGCACGAGCTGCGGACGCCGCTGAACTCGATCATCGGCTTCTCCAAGGTGCTGCTGAACCGCCTCGACGGCGACCTGACCGAGCGCCAGGAGGCCTACATCCGCTCGGTCCACAACTCGAGCCGTCACCTGCTTGAGCTGATCAACGGCATCCTCGACTTCTCCCGCATCGAGGCCGGCAAGTTCGAGATGCGCCCGGAGAAGGTCGACATGCTGAGCCTGGTCGACGAGTGCATCGAGTCGTCGCTGTCGCTCGTGCGCGACAAGCGGCTCAAGATCGAGAAAGACGTGCCGCTCGACCTGCCCGAGGTCCTCGCCGACCGCACGCGCATCAAGCAGGTCCTGCTCAACCTCATGTCGAACGCGATCAAGTTCACGGCGGCCGGCAAGATCCTCGTGCAGGTGCGCCGCGAGCCCGAGGCGATTCACGTGTCGGTGGCCGACACCGGCATCGGCATCTCGAGCGTGGACCTGACGCGGCTGTTCGAACCGTTCCAGCGCCTCGACAACCCGCTCGCGCAGCAGGCCGACGGCACCGGGCTCGGACTGGCCATCAGCAAGAAGTTCGTCGAGCTGCACCGGGGCCACATCTGGGCGGAGAGCCGCGAGAGCCAGGGATCGACCTTCCACTTCACGCTGCCGCTCGCCGCGGTGGCGAACTAGAGGACGCTGATGCCCTCACCGATTCGCAAGGACGGCAGTCGAGCCAAGATCCTCCACGTGGAGGACAATCCGGAAAACCGGATGTTGGTCCGCGCCATCCTCGAGGCGGAGGGCTACACGATCATCGACGCCGAGGACGGGCTGACGGGCATCGAGGCGGCCATCCGCGAGGAGCCGGCGCTCATCCTGCTCGACGTCAACCTGCCCGCCGTGGACGGCTACGAGGTGGTGTCGATCATCAAGTCGTTCCCCGCCTTCGCCACCACGCCTGTCATCGCGGTGACGGCGTACGCCATGGAGGGGGACCGGCAGCGCACGCTGGTGGCGGGCTGTGACGGCTATATCCAGAAGCCGATCGACGTGGACGCCTTCCCGCGCCAGGTCGCCGAGTTCCTGCACGGCAAGCGCGAGCACGTGGAGGAGCGCGAGCAGGGCTTGTACCTGCGCGAGCTGAACCAGCGCCTCGTCTACCGCCTCGTCAACCAGGTGGAGGAGCTCAAGCGGCTGAACCAGCACTTCGTGCGCCGCGCCGCGCAGCTGGCCGACCTCCACCGCGCCGTGCAGGACATCACCTCCGAGCTGGGGGTGCAGGCCATGCTCGAGCAGCTGCTGCCCAACCTGTCGCGTGCGCTGGGCACCAGCCAGCTGGCCGTCGACATCGCCGACGCCGACGTGCACGTGGAGGTCGCGGGCGCGCCGCCCGGCGACCGGCCGCGCAGCGTGCTGGCCCGGAGCGGGGTGACGCCGGCCGACGACTGGGCGGAGGCGGAGTGGCGGCTGCCGCTGACCGTCCGCGGGCGCGCGGTCGGACAGATGAAGGCGCGTCTCGTGCTGCCGCCCGGCGCCAAAGCCGACGAGGAGCAGCTGCTCAACATCGTGGCCAACCAGGTCGCCATCGCCGTCGAGAACGCGCGCCTCTACGACGGCGTGCTGCGCCGCGCGGCGGAGCAGGAGAGCCTCGTGGAGGCCGGCCACCTGCTCGCCAGCACGCTCAAGGTCGAGGAGGTGCTGCAGCGCTTCACCGAGCTCGTGCGCACGCGGCTGCGCGTGGACGTCGTGCGCATCTGGCTGCACGACGCGGGCACGGAGTACCGGCTGGCCGCCCAGGCCGGGCTCGCGGAGAAGCCCGTTCTCGCGCAGATGCAGTTCGCGCCGGGCGAGGGCGCCGTCGGCTGGATCATGGAGCACCTCACCCCGCTGCAGCTGCCCGACCTCCAGGTCGACCCGCGCTTCCGCGAGCGCGCGTGGGCGCAGGCGGAGGGCCTCCTGTCGTTCGTGGGCGTGCCCCTCATGCTCGACGACGTGCCGATCGGCGTGCTCCTGTGCTGGACGCGGCAGCGCCGCGAGTTCACGTCGGACGACGTCGCGCTCGCGCAGGCGCTGGCCACCTCCGCCGCCGTCGGCATCCGCAACGCGCGGCTGCACGAGGAGACGCAGCTGCGCCTGCGTCACACCGAGACGCTGGTGGCCGTGAGCCAGGCGGTCGGCGCCACCCTCGACCTCAGCGAGGTGCTGCGCCGCGCGACGCGAGAGATGGTGCGCGCGCTCGGCGGCGACACCGGCGTGGCGTGGCTGGTGACGCCGGGGACCCAGCAACTCGTGCCGCTCGTCGGCTACCACGTCCCCAAGGACCTGGTGGCGAAGGCGCCCGGCCTCAGCCTGCGACGCGACACGCCCTTCTTCGAGCGCCTGCGGGCGCACGGCACGCTCGCCGCGAGCGACAGCACGTCGGGCGAGTGGGCCGACATGCCGATGGGGGGGCTGATCGAGCACAAGTCCATCCTGATCCAGCCGATGTTCTGGAAGGGCCACGTCATGGGCGGCTTCACGGTGCTGTGGACCCGAGATCGGCACCGCTTCTCGTCCGACGAGCTGCGCCTGGCGGAGGGCATCGCGCTCCAGGGCGCGCTGGCCGTCGAGAACTCGCGCCTGTTCGAAGGCGTGAAGGAGCAGATGGCCGAGCTCAAGCGCACGCAGGCCCAGCTCGTGCAGTCCACGAAGCTGGCCGCCATCGGTGAGCTGGCCGCCAACATCGCGCACGAGATCAACAACCCGCTCACGACGGTGCTCGGCTTCGCCTCGTTCCTCACCGAGCGCCTCAAGCCCGAGGACTCGATGCGCGAGGAGCTCGGCCTCATCCAGGAAGAGGCGTCGCGCGCGCGCGACATCGTGCGCGACCTCCTGCAGTTCAGCCGGCAGCGCGACTTCTCGCCGGAAAGCACCGACGTCAACATCGTGCTCGAGCAGGTCATCGCGATGGTGCGCCGGCAGGGCGCCCTCAACGCGATCACCGTGGAGGAGCGCTACGCGGAGGACCTGCCCGCCGTCGAGGTGGACGTGTCGCGCATCAAGCAGGTCTTCCTGAACATCATCAACAACGCCGTCTACGTCATGCCGAACGGCGGCGCCCTCACCATCCGCACGGAGACGGCCAACGGCGGCGTGAAAATCGC
>JGI25382J37095_10000104_pt1 | contig 15251 bp, 15 predicted proteins | sample GraSoi013_1_40cm_3_FD_37095 | JGI IMG/M metagenome (IMG submission 37095)
GAACCACGCCGGCACCACTCCGATGCATCTGCGGCGCGACGCGATGCCGGCAGCCTCAGAGTGGATCCTGGAAGTCGAGCGCCAAGCGTCTGCGGTGCCCGGGATCGTCGCAACTGTCGGATCGATCACCGCCGTTCCCGGGGCGGTGAACGTGATTCCAGGCGAGGTGCGCGCCACCTTGGATGCCCGGCACGCCGATGACCTTCGACGCGCAACTGCGGTCCACCGCTTGATCGCTCATGCGCGGGCGATCGCCGAGAGGCGCAAGCTGGAATTCGACTGGAACACACGTCTGGATCAACACGCGATCCGGTGCGACCCCGCGCTGACGGATGCGCTGGCACGATCCGTCGAGTTGAGCGGCCTTCCTGTGCATCGGATGGTGAGTGGCGCCGGGCATGATGCCATGGTTATGGCTTCGCGCATGCCCGTGGCGATGTTGTTTATTCGCAGCCCCGAAGGGATCAGTCATCATTCCGCCGAGAGCGTAAGAATCGAGGACGTCGCTGCTGCACTGCGAAGCGGGTCGCATTTCCTGAAACAGATATCAGGCACGCTGCAGCTTTCGGACTCCCTGACTGCCCGCCACGATGACGCAGTGCGCCACGTTCGCGAAGATTCCGGAATCGACAACGCCGGTCAGTGATTTCAATTGCTTTTCGAGCTTGGCGGGATCGTCGATCATTCCATGATTCCAATCGACGATGCTGTTCCCGTTGTCGGAAACGAAAGAGCGGCCGTCGCGCTGGCGAACGCGAGCTGCTCCGCCTAATTCCCGAAGGAGCAACAAAACGCGAGGTACCGCAAATGGAATAACTTCGATCGGTATGACGTTCTTTTGTCCCAACCGGTCGACGAGCTTGCTTTCATCAACAATGATGACAACGCGTTCGGACGCCTGGGCCACAATCTTCTCGCGAACGAGCGCCGCGCCGAGACCCTTGAGCAGATCCAATTGCGGCGAGACTTCGTCGGCTCCATCCACGGTCACGTCAACGCGAGGATTCTCCTCGAAGCTGGTTAATCGAATGCCGGTTTCCTCGGCGAGACGGCGCGATTCTTCGGAAGTGGGGATGCCGGCAACTTGCAATCGGACCCTGCCGAGCTCGCGAATGAAGTGCGCAGCCGTTGAACCCGTTCCCAATCCAACGATCATGCCGTCGCGAATTTCATCAAGCGCATGGAGTGCGGCTTGCCGCTTGAGCTGGTCGCTCATTTCGATTGGTGACGTACCAGATTCAGGAATTCATTTCGAGTGTTTTGATTATCTTTAAATACGCCGAGCATCGAACTGGTGACGGCAACGGAATTTTGCTTTTCCACGCCACGCATGATCATACAGAGGTGCTGGGCCTCGATGACGACAGCCACACCTCGGGGACGAATTTTTTGATNGATGGTTTCGGCAATTTGTGTCGTCAGCCGTTCCTGAACCTGGAGNCGCCTGGCGTACATGTCCACAAGCCGCGGGATTTTACTCAGGCCGATAACGCGCCCGTCAGGAATATATCCCACGTGACATTTACCAAAGAACGGAAGCAGGTGATGCTCGCAAAGGCTGAACAGCTCGATGTCGCGCACGATGACCATTTCGTCGTAGGCCACATCGAACAAAGCTTTATTCAGCAGGTCATCCTCATTCATCCGGTAACCGCTCGTCAAAAACCGCAGTGATTGGCTTACACGGAGCGGAGTATTCAGAAGGCCGTCTCGAGTGGGATCTTCACCGATTTTGATCAAAATCGACCGGATCTCTTCGATCATGCAGTTAGTACTTAGTCTAGCGTATTTGGCCGCGCTGTTGTGCTAGAGTTCAAGCATGCCGATATACGAATATCATTGCGCGAAATGCGATCAGACGATTGAAGTCATCCAAAAGATGTCGGATAAACCTTTGAAGAAACACGAAGGCTGCGGCGGCATGCTCACGAAGCTGATCTCGGCGGCCGGCTTTCAATTCAAGGGAACCGGATGGTACGTGACTGATTATGCCCGCAAGTCATCGGGCGAAAAGACCGAAACAGCAACAGAAACTAAGACCGAATCCAAGGGAACCTCTACGAATGGCAGCAAGGAAAGCAGTTCCGGCTCGTCCAGCGGAGGCACGGCAGCGACCGACGCGACGAAAACCGGGAAAAGCAGCTCCTCTAAGTCCGGCGCCAAAAAAGACTAAATACCTCCGTGCCTCGCACATCTATGAACGGCTGAACGCGGCCTACCCAGACGCGAAGTGCGCTTTGGAGCATCAGAATCCACTTCAGCTTCTGGTCGCGACGATCTTATCGGCGCAAAGTACGGACAAGATGGTGAACCAGATCACGCCTGCCCTCTTCAATAGGTGCAAGACCGCCCGGGACTTCGCCGGGATCGACACGACGGAACTGGAAGAAATGATTCACTCCAGCGGCTTCTTCCGAAACAAGGCGAAGAGCATCAAGGCGGCCTGCCGGATTATTGCGGACGAACACCGCGGTCAGGTCCCCGCGACGATGGAAGAGCTGCTCAAGCTTCCGGGCGTCGCAAGAAAAACCGCAAACGTTGTTTTAGGCGTGGCATTCGGAAAGGCAGAAGGCGTAGTCGTCGACACTCACGTGCAGCGGCTTGCGCGAAGACTCGACTTTTCGAAAGAAGAGCGCCCGGATAGGATCGAGCAGGATTTAATGCGATTGTTCCCCCGTGATCAGTGGATCCAACTCGCTCACCTGCTGATTCATCATGGCCGGTCAAAGTGCGTTGCGATCCGCCCGAAGTGCGCTGAATGTTCTATCGAAGACCTTTGCTACTCCGAAGACAAAACGGTGTGACGTGAGAAGCCTTGTCGGCGTCCTGCAGTGGACACTGGCGATACTCTCCGTGACTGGAACCGTTGCGCTGTTTGGCTGGATCCTTTTGCTGATCTTACGAAAAGACCGTCCCAAATGACTTCTCTCGAACGTGTGCGTGATGAGTTGGTTAAATATGAACACCCGTTTTTCGATTTCCAGGCAAGGGAAACAAAAGAAGGGGTGCAATTGCTGATTCGCTCAAAAATTGCCAACGTCCTGTCCCCACAATACACAATCACACTGGCCGAGCGCGATTTGCAAAGCTCGCAGTTCACTTGGAGTTTTCAAAAGCTTCTATATGACTGCCTCACGGACTATGTCGTGGAACTGTTTACCAAGAACCCCAGGACGTAGGCTAAATGACAATTGAACAATGAACATTTCCGAAAAATTGTTCAATGTTCAATTATCATTGGAAAAGCAAAAAAGAGGCGGTTTCGTTGGGAGCGGACCATCGAAACCGCCTTTCGCGCCTATGAGAGGAGTGGGCGAGGGAGAGAAATCTATAAATTGTATAAACCTATACGACGTGACCGGCCCATTGGTTACGTCCTGGCTCCTCAAAAAATTTCTGCGAACAGACTGGAGGCAGGAATCCTTCTAAGCCATAATAATATGAGTGTCTTAGGGAGACAGAAATCATGAAGATCCAGCTCGTTTACGATCGGCCTTCGCAGATCAGCACGGACCTGCTCGTCGTCATTTTGGATTCCAAGATCAAGCTTCACGATTTAACCGGCAACCTTCTCGAAGAGACCGTGCGGCGTGTGGGACGAGATCTGAACGAAAAGCGACTCAAAAAAGAGTACTTCACGTCGCTGGATTCGCGAGTTGGGGATCAACACGTGGTCATTTTTTCAACGATTCTCGAACCAAGCTACAACGTTTGGGAGAGCCTGAAGATCTTCGTCGCACGGTCGATTCGCATGGCAAGAGACCATGGGATCAGCCGCGTATGCGTTGTCCTAAATACGGAAGAGGCCGCACCGTTTATCGGCAAAGCCGTTGAAGGCGCGATTCTTGGAGCTTACACCTTCGATCGGTATAAGACCGAAAAGGCCGAATTTCATAAAGTCGAAGTTACGATTGCCGCCCTCAAGTCGCATGACCAGCAAAATCGCCACTACCTTCAACGCTATACCGCCGTTTCCGACGCAATCAACGAAGCGCGCGACATGATCAATGAACCCGGCTCGGTAGCCACGCCGGAATACCTGGCCGAAGCCGCGCGGAAAATCGCGAAAGAATCGGATCTGGACCTGAAAGTCTGGGATGAGAAAAAGCTGCAGAAGGAAGGTTACAACGGGCTATTGCAAGTCGGCCGGGGAAGCTCGCATCCGCCGCGGCTGATCCGGCTGGCTTATCGTGCGCGAAAGGCCAAGGCGCATCTGGCCTTCGTTGGCAAAGGCGTGACGTTCGATTCAGGCGGCATTTCGCTGAAGCCGGCTGAGAAGATGTTTGAAATGAAGGGTGACATGTCCGGCGGCGCCGCGGTCCTGTATGCCCTTAAAGCCATTGGGAAGTTAAAACCCGATGTGAATGTGACCGGCATTGTTCCTACAGCGGAGAATTTCCCGGACGCCAACGCCCAGCGCCCCGGTGACATCTTTTATGCAAAAAACGGGAAATCCATCATGGTCGATAACACCGATGCGGAAGGCCGCCTCATTCTCACCGATGGACTGTATCTGGCGGGCCAGGAGGAAGCAACGCACATCCTGGATATCGCGACCCTGACCGGCGCTTGTGTGCGCGCGTTGGGCCTGAGTGTTGCAGGAATCATGGGCAACGCACCGAAATTGATCCAGGCCGTCATCCGATCCGGCCAAAACCAAGGTGAACTGTTTTGGGAGCTGCCGCTGCCCGCCGAATACAAGGACCTGTTGAAAACACCGTATGCAGATCTGAACAACATCGGCGGCCCGGTGGCGGGAGCTCTGACGGCAGGCCTTTTTTTGCAGGAATTCGTGCCGGAAGGAACACCTTGGGCGCATCTCGACATCGCCGGGCCGTTCATCCGCGAAAAAGAGTGGAAATACTTCGAAGCCGGCGCGATCGGTTTCGGATTGAAGACATTGGTCGACCTCGCTCAACGATTCAACGAATATCAACTGATGGAGACTGCGATTGCTCGATCACTATCGTGAAGCCAAAGAGCGGTATGAATTCCAAATGGGACCGGTCCGCGGCGGTCTTGCCACGGCGCTGGACATCCTGACGGATGCACTTGCCCTCGTCGGGCAACACGGTCTCTATTGCCGAAGCCAACGCCAGCCCCAGTACCCCGCGATGGATGTTCGCCTCGTCATGGAACAAATCGAGGCCTCCAAAGGGNTGATCATCGATGCGATGGAGCGGCTGAAGAAAACCTGAATACGAAATTTCAAAATCTCAGTGATACAGTCTTATTATGGGCCTCCGAAAGGTTGGAAACGTCGATGTCTTTCTTGATGCTGAGGGATTGGTCCAATCCATTCAACTTGCCGGCAGATCTCTGTATTTGACTTCCGATCCGGGACTTCTCCGAAAGCAGTTTCGGGGCGAGAACTTGGATCCGATCCCGTCCGTGACTGAGCTTTACAACCATGTCTCGACGGACGCGATCATCAAAGCGAATCCTGATTGCTATTACTACGACGATCGGTTGGGGACGCTTTTGCTTCGCTCGCTGGGCGGGGGCGGAATAGTAGAGCCGGGAGATATCCGGAATGGCGGCTTCGGCATGCTCTTTGCCGGTGAAGGTTGGGGTGAAGGGTCCTCACGCGAAGTCGCGGCGCTGGCGTTGTTGTATGCCGGGATCGGGATTGTTTACGCCGCCAGCATGGCACCGATCCATCGTCAGAATCTCATCAATAATGGCATGTTTCCGGTATCGGATTTGTTGCTCGGCCGACGCCTGGCTGTGGGTGAGCGCGTTCGCCTCGAGGAATTGACCGTTCCGTTTGACGAGCTCTCGAAGAGGATCGCAGGATACGGCGGTTTGTTCCGGTTCATGGAGGCACGGTCGCGAGGACAGGAAACGGATCGAGCGATCGATACGCCACCTCGGCCAATGACGATCGCCGAGAAAATCCTCGCACGTCATATGAAGACGGTCCACGGTACCGTGAGACCGGTCGATTCCGGGTTCATTCAAGTCGACGCCGGCTTCTCCCACGACTACACAACAGCGCCTGCGGCTGCGTTGATCCGATCGGCGCTTGGCCGGGAACCGAACGTGAAAAATCCGGATTCGATCCATACATTTCCAGATCATCTGACGCTTGCTGGAAGTCTTCCCGGTGTCACCTCCGAAGCCCTCGCCGGGATCCGGGATCTTCGTGAAGGGCAAAAACGTCTGGCGCGCGAAACCGGTATTCACTTCCACGCTACGGCTTCCGGTGGAAGCACCGGCATTTGTCATACGGTCATTCGGGAGCAGATTGCGATGCCGGGCCAGGTGATTCTCGGAACTGATTCCCATACATGCTCGGCCGGCGCTCTCAATTGCCTGGCATATGGTATTGGTAACACGGAAATCGCGTGTATATGGGAGCACAATGAGGTCGCTGGACGGGTCCCCCGCACAGTCCGCATCCGGCTGACGGGAAAACTGCGGCAGTCGTGTACTGCGAAAGACGTCATCCTGCACCTGGCACAGCACGGCAAAAGCACGGGAGCCTTCACCGGGAAAGTCATGGAATTCACGGGACCGGGGCTGGAGGAATTCTCATTCGAAGAACAGGCGGTGCTTTCTAATATGGCAGTGGAGTGCAATGCGCTGACAGCCATTATGGAGCCGAGCGAATCGATGATCCGCTATCTGCTTGAACGACGTGGCCTCGAGCGCAACGCGGTCCAGCGAATGCTTGTCTACGCAGATCCGAACTCTGAAGTCGATCAACTCATTGAACTGGATTTGGGGAGTGTCCAGACGCTGGTTGCGGCCCCCGGTCATCCGGGTAACGGTCTTCCGCTGGAAAATGTTCTGGGAACCAAGCTGGACCTGGCGTACGCCGGCTCCTGCACCGCTGGGGATATCACGTCGATCACGATGTACGCCGAAGTCCTTCGCGGAAGACGCGTCGCCATCCCAACCTTTATCCAATACGGCTCGGAACGCGTTCGTGAGGAAGCGAAGCGGCGCGGCCTTCACCAAGCATTGCTGGCGGCAGGCGTTCATCTGATTGAAGAGCCGGGTTGCGGCGCCTGTATCGATGCGGGGCCTGGCGGTCCTCAAAAGGGTCAGGTTGCCATTTCCGCCACAAACCGTAATATGCCGGGCCGCATGGGTGAAGGTGACGCCTACCTCGCAAACCCTTATGTTGTAGCAGCTTCTGCAGTTCGTGGCTTTATCTGCGGCCCCGAACATTTGTCTGCTATATTGGCCGATGCCTAATTTTGGCATTGGTCGATGCCAAATTTTGGCGAGACGAGAATTTTTTCTTTACAAGCAGATGCCTTCGATGCATAAAGTTACCGTGCGTTTACGGCAAGGAGGCCGATCGGATGGATCCGATGCAACCAAAGCCAGTCGCCTCGAGTTGGACTTGTTCTTCGAGTAACTCGAGCGCAAAATCTCACCCGATGGCGGTGAACACTACCCTTCTGCCGCTCGTAGCACATTCCACAAACACTCATTTGGAGGGAAAAGGATGAACCCTATGACGACGAAAGAAGGAATCGAACTCGAAATTCAGATCGAAGAACTCGAAGCAAAAATCGCTCCCGATGGCGGCGAAACCGTCCTGCCATTACCGTGTCACGGCCACGGCTGCCGCTAAGAAATCACTTTCTCCCTTTGGGAGCGCGCGAAATGCGAGCCTGCGCGGAGCGCAAGCGCGATAGCGCGACGCCCAAGAGAAGGGAAAAGCTCCAGAAAAAATGAGGGTGCGGGTCTCATCGACTCTTGCACCCTCATCCTACCCTCTTCCAGACAAAGAGGATCATTTGCCTATGTTATTCTCACACCATGAGGCTTGGTGTGAGCGATTACATCGACTGCGCTCATTTTCTGCCCGGCCACCCGACGTGCGGAACCCTGCACGGCCACACTTATAAGGTCGAAATCACCATCCAAGGACAAGTCAAGGGCGGCATGGTCGTTGATTTTGCCGATCTGAAGGAAGGCCTTCGCGGAGTGCTCGCGCACTACGACCATCGATCATGGAATGATTCTCTCGAATATCCGTCGGTTGAAAATATTTGCGAGCTTCTCAGCGCTAAACTGAAAGACCGGCTGCTGTTTCCTTTTACNCTGCGCGTGTGGGAAGGGGATGGCAAATGGGCAGAGACAGANAGTTCGGAGCGCGACGCATGACCATGAGGATCTGTTCGCTTTTGCCGAGCGGTACGGAGATCCTCTATTCGCTGGGATTGGGCGATCAGGTCGTCGCCGTCACGCACGAATGCGACTACCCGCCGGAAACGGCAGCGAAGCCCAGGATTACCGAAGACCTCATCGAGCAGGGACGCATGACAAGCGTCGAGATCGATCATCACGTATCATCGAACATCGGCCGGCACGGCACCATTTATCGCCTCAAGCAAGATCTGCTCGAAACGCTTGAGCCCGATCTCATCGTCACCCAGGAACTGTGCGAAGTATGCGCGGTATCTTACAAAGAGGTGCAGCACGCGGCACGGGTCCTGGAAGGACGGACGCGCATCGTTTCCCTCGAACCCACGACGCTCAATGAAATGCTCGAGACAATTCTGCTGGTCGGTGAACTGACGGGCCGGAAAGATGCAGCGCTAGAAAAAGTTCAGGAGCTCAACGCCAGGTTGCAGCGTGTGCGCGAACGGGTGCGCGATCGTGAACGTCCGCGTGTATACGCCATGGAATGGCTCGATCCACCCTTTTCTGCGGGGCATTGGGTCCCGGAGATGGTGGAGATTGCCGGCGGACACGAAGTGCTCGGGAAGGCGGGATTGAAATCCGAACGCATTACGCCCGAACGGATCCTGGAAGCTCAACCCGAAATCATCGTCCTCATGCCTTGCGGATTTTCGCTCGAGAGGACAGTCGAAGAATACCGGCGTACTCGATTTCTGCCGGGATGGAGTGGACAGCTTTACGCTGTCGACGGATCGTCCTATTTCAATCGGTCTGGTCCGCGCTTGATCGATGGTGTCGAAATCCTTTCCGAAATCTTTCATCCGTCCCTATTGGACGGTCCGGAGCGGGGGGAAAACCGCCTCAATGAACCGAATCGAAACTTTAAAAAGCTTTCTTAAAGACAATCCAAACGATTCCTTCTTGCGGTATGCGCTGGCGCTGGAATACATCAAGCTGGGGCAAAATGATGAAGCAGTGCGGGAGTTCGAAGCCGTCAGAAATACCGATCCCGAATACGTCGCGACCTACTATCAGCTCGGGCAGCTTTATCAGAAGCTCGGGCAGAAGCATGACGCGGAAAAAATATTTCGGACGGGAATCACTGTGGCCACAAAGGCCGGCGACGAACACACCCGAAGCGAACTGGAAGCCGCGCTGGAAGGACTGTTAAGTGTGGAGTGACCCTCCGCGTGGAAGATGGCGCGGCCAAGCCGCGGGGTGAGAGTCTCAAGATTTGACCAGACCTGCGACCCTCACCCGGCGCGCCGGTCCGCTGGCTGTCGCGCCGCCCTCTTCCAGAGGGAGAGGGTTATTTCTTTTCTCTTAGCCTCTCGATCAGGCGTTTCTCTTTCGCGACAATCTGTTCTTCGGTGCCGCGGCGGGCAATCGCATACTCGTTGGTGTCGACCAGCATAAAGGATGCGATCAGCGGAAACTTCTCCTTCACCCGGCGATACTTTTCCTGCTCGATGACTCGGTAGTCGGGATGGCCCTGGGATACAGTGCGCAGTTCGGTTTCCCAGAAAAGCTGCCGGAAATTTTGCCACTGGTAGAAGCGCATGCGGTAGGCGAGCGGCACGGCGTACTGGGCCAACTCGGAATCTGCGGATTCGAGTTTACGAAAGAGAACGTCCGCCTTGTCCAGAGCTTCTCGAAACGGACCGGCTAGACCAGCCTGCTCCACTTCAATGGGTACGTTGTAGCCGTGAACTGTTGAGAAGCGCTGGCGTTGCTGCGTCATCATGCGGTGGCGGTGGAGATCGCGATAGGATCCGATATCCATGACGATTTCAAACCGGAGATAAGCGTTCTCAAAAGCCCGCCCCACTTTTTGCCAACGAGCCGAACGCTTCAACAAATAACGTTCGAAAAGCTCGCGCCGGTCCGGGTCATTTAAAGTCTTCGCTTTTTCGAGCGCCTCATCCCAACTGCCGTGGGTTTGCTCGAAGATGATTCCAGCAAGGATCTTCAACTCGGATTGGGGATCGTATTCGACCAGACGGACCTCAGCTTTCATGGTAGGCTCGGATGAATTTTCGCCGACGAATTCGCGCACGGCACGGTAGCGGTCGTGCAAGTAGACCTGGTATTGCTCGGATTTTTCTCCCGCAACGCGAAGCAACAGCGATGGAATTTCCTGGTCCAATTCGCGCTTGAGTTCTCGCGACAGCCAGCGCAACTCGCCCAGCGGATGACGCGCCGTCCGATTGATCAGATATTCGAAAGCCTGGGCATTGCCGCGGAACGCGACCTGGCCGAGTGTCGCCATGGGCAGCAATCCGCGAAGGGTGTCGAATGCTTTCTTTTCGAGAATCGAATCCTTTTCGTCGAAATTCTTCCGGAGCCAATCCTGGAGCCGGGGGAGCAGAGCGACATACGTCTCAAAGAGCCCGTCCATCGTGGTTTTGTATTCCGAAACGAGGCCAAGACGCTCCAGATCGGGCTTTGGAATGTAGTAGAGATATCGGCCGCCAACCTTTGAGCCGAAGTTGACGTAGCGTGTCGATTTCTCGATCGGTTCCAAACCAATGCGCTGATCTTCAACGAATTTCATCGCAACTTGCGACATCCCCCACACGATGACGTGCGTCCCTGTAACCTGCGCAATCGAGTCGTCCCCATATTGGGAAAGCCACTTGGAATAAAACGCCTGGGCGCGCTGATTATTCAGGATGCGCTTGAATCCGTGCTCTCGGAGGAAGCGGACTGTATCTTCCAGCTCTTTGCCGAGCTGGGAGTCTTCACCATTGACGATCGGATCGACGTATTCCCTCAAGAACACTTCCAACAACGAACCGGCCGCGCGGCTCGCCCGAGAGCAGAGCGCGCCGGTGATTTCGGGGGGCAGATTGCGGAGCACGGATACAAAGCCGTCCGGATTGCTCGCGAATGCCGACAGGAAATGACGATCGCGTTCGGACCAATGAGCCGGAATAAAATCGGGCCTGTACTCGTTTAGAATTTCCTGCATGGTTAAACAGCCTACTTTCCTTCAGGGTCTGGTTGGGTCTGCCATTCCTCTGGCGGTCGCGCTGGCCGTGATCCTCATTGCCACAGCTCTCGTCTATACTTTCTGGTTCGGTGTGGACTGGATCACGAAATATTTATTTTAAGAAATATTCCCCTCCTCTGCGAGGAGGGGAATACACCCGTGTTTACACAACTGAGTTCAATTTCTGCGGCTCCTGTGCCTCCTTGCGGCCAAGGTTTCCAAAAAGCCCGAGATATCCTGCCTGTCCGTGAGCGCTTTTTCGAAGAGATCGCCAAACTTGTCCAGCCTTTTAAAAATCGTTTTGATCGTGAATTTCGCCGGATCCATCTTTCGCTTCAGTTCTTCCCATTTCAAGGGCGTCGAAACCGGCGCCCCCGCGCGAGGTCGCGGCGAATAGACGGATGCGACAGTCTTACCCCGAATGTTTTGGAGATAATCCACATAGACGTGATGCGGTTTCCGCCTACGGACGACGCGTTCGATCGTTGCGTATTCAGGTGCTCGTTGAACGACGATGGACGCGATCGTTTCGGCAAAAATGCGTACTTCTTCATACGTGTACGTATTCTCCAAAACCGGCAAATGCACGTGAATGCCGGAGGCGCCTGATGTTTTCGGATACCCGCGCAAGCCAAGCTCGTCGAGCGTCTCTTTGAGAATCAGGGCGACCTTCTGAACGGACCCGAACGGCGCCTCGACAGGATCTAAATCGAACACCAAATAGTCGGGATAGTCCAGGTGCTGGACCCGGGACATCCAGGGATTTTGCTGGATATTGCCGCTGTTCGCGATGTAGAGCAACTGCTCACGGTCGGCGCCGATGAAGTAGCGGATATTCCGGTCGACATCTTCCGAATAGATCTCCTGCGTGCGAATCCACTCCGGCGTGTAATCGGGTGCGTCTTTCTGATAAAAGGACGGGCCATAAATCCCATCGGGAAACCGCTCGAAGACGAGCGGCCGGTCGAGTAGATGCGGAATGATGTATGGCGAGATCTTGTCATAGTAGCCGATGAGGCCGCCCTTGGTGTAACCGTCCTCGGGCCAGAAGACTTTATCGAGGTTGGTGAAGGGAATGACTTTTTCAAGATTGGTGGAGGAAATGGGACCCTCACCCGGCTCGCGCTTCGTCTCTTGAGGCTTCGCCCTATCGGGCTCGCGCTTCGCGCGGCCGGCCTCTCCCCCTGGGAGAGGCCGCCGCGCAGCGGCGGGTGAGGGTCTCGGTATTGCATCTTCCAGCTGGCAGTCCTTCGGATCGACATCGTCCCTGAATCCTTGAAATATTGGTGCGCGGAGCTTTTTATCGGACGTCCATTCGTTGAAGCGAACCTCGCATACCAACCGGGGTTCGACCCAGGTTGGCTTTCTCACTTCTGCAGGAATTCCGTTGAACGGACGCTCTTTGATGATCAGCGGTACCAGCGCCTTGTGCACCTGTACCAACATGCGGTCATCGAAACCGCCTCCTACCCGTCCCACATAAATCAGATCACCATTCCTGTACAGCCCGGCCAACAACGCGCCGAAATGTTTTCGAGATCCTTCGGGCGCAGTAAATCCACCGACGACGAAATGACCGGTCTTCTGCGTTTTGATCTTGAGCCAGTATTTCGAGCGTCCCTGTTGGTATTCGCCTTTCCTGTGCTTAGCCACAACCCCTTCGAGGCCGTGCTCTTCAACTGCTTTGAAAAATGCGACGCCATTTGCTTCCACATGATCGGCGAAGCGAATCCAGCCGCTGTTATCGGGAAGTAATTTTCGAAGCACAGCCTTGCGGTGCTCGAGAGGAAACTTCATTAAGGTGTATCCATTGAGGTACAGGAGATCGAAGGCATATAAATAAACAGGCATCCGGCGGTCGGCTTCGGCGATGTCCTTCGCGCGAGAGAGGTTGATTCGCGGTTGAAGCAGTTCGAAATGCGCCTCGCCCTTTTCATCGAGAGCCACGATCTCGCCGTCAAGGACGGCCCGGTCGGCCGGAAGTGTCGCAACGGCTTCTACCAAGGTTGGAAACCGATGCGTCAGGCTCTTCCCATTGCGGGTCCACATCGCAATCTTAGAATCTTCCTTCACGACCAGAGCCCGCATTCCGTCGAGCTTCAATTCGAACAGCCACTCATCGTTATCGAACGGTTTCTCAATCAGCGTTGCGAGCATCGGCCGGACGATTTTGGGAACGGGCGAACGGCCAGCTTTCTTCATGCCGAATTGTTCAAGTTCGCGCTCGATAGGAGTGACCCAATGTCTTCCGCGGTTCTTCTCGCCGACTTCGTCGACGAGTTGTCCGGAGACGACCGATTCAGGCCGTATCAAGGTGATGTCGTCTTCAGTAGAAGCGTAGCTGTCGCGGACCTTGAAGAAAATCCACTGGCGCGGTTCGCGGCTGCCCCGCACCAGCACCCATTCGCCTTTGAGTTTTTTGCCCCTGAGAACGAAATGCAGCTTTCCTTTCTTCCAGCCTTTCTCAGGTGTTTCGGGATCGACCATCTCGTACGTGCCGTTATCCCAAATAATGACTTTGCCGGCGCCGTAGTTCCCTTTCGGGATGACGCCTTCAAATTCGCCGTAGTCGATCGGATGATCCTCCGTCTCCATAGCGAGACGTTTCTCGGCAGGATTGAACGACGGACCTTTGGGGATCGCCCACGATCGAAGGACGCCTCCCATTTCAAGCCGGAAGTCGTAGTGGAGGCGAGTCGCGTGATGCTTCTGGATAACGAAGCCGTTCCCGCGCCCTTCTTTTACGGCGCCGGCCGGTTCTGGGGTTTTGTCGAATTTCCGTTTCTTTTTGTATTCTTCAAGGCCCATCTTTTTAGGTCCCGTACTGGATTACGTCGACCCATTCTTGAGGCTGCGCTCTATCGCGCTTGCGCTGCGCGGGGACGGCCTCGTGGATTCGGAATTCTCCGCAGCGGGAGTTAAACCTATAATAGCGGGGATGGGACGCCTTCGAATTAAAAAGAAGGAAGCGGTAATTCCGTTTCGCGAAACGCTTGCCTACCGCATGATGCTGCTGGCCGGATCTATCGTTGTATTCCTGATTGCCCTGTACATCATGGTTGGCGCGCTTCAGGCGAACATAACCGTGTCTTTCATCTCCTCGGGCGTCGTTGCCGCCGCCGCAGCCTTCGCCATCTTTTACAACCTCGATCATCTCCGTAGTGCCAGGATTCCTAAGCAGACGATGAATAGAATGAAGCGGCGTTAAATATTGACTTCGCCGCAGTAGCACCTTACGATCCGCTGAGCAATTCACGAAGCGCAATCTTAAGGGGGCGGTTATGCACCGACGCGGGGTTCTCAGATGGACGATGGCAGTCTGCTTGTGTTTCTGCGCTGCGATTGGAGCGGCACAGAGCACATCACAAGTCATCCAGGGCGAAGAAATAGAAAACTTCCTCGCTCAGGCGAAGATCACAAGGCAGCAAAGTATCTCGGTTGGCGTCACGTTGCCACGGAAGCTGAGTCTGGAGCTCGATGGAAAGGTGCAATTCGGCGCCTTTAAAACCATTGACGAGGGGCCGGTGCCGACGAAGCAACTCGATGGCGGTGTAGAGCTGCAATTTCAAGACAGCTGGCGTACTGAAGTCGCCGCGTATGAATTGGACAAGCTGATCGGTCTCGGCATGGTTCCTGCCACCATCGAGCGGACTGTCGATGGGAAACGTGGATCCTTGCAATTTTGGGTCACTGCGCAGATGGATGAGGGGCAACGCGTGAAAAAGAAACTCAGCGCTCCGAATCCCATCATGTGGAATCAGCAGGTCGCCAAAATGCGTCTGTGGGATAACTTGATATATAACACCGACCGAAATCTGGGCAACATTCTGATCACCGACAGTTGGCAGATCCGGCTGATCGATCATTCGCGCACGTTTCGCCCCTTCGAGCAGTTAAAAGACCCGAAGGCGCCTACGACGTTCTCTCGGTCGCTCTTAGCGAAGCTGGAAGAATTAAATGAGGCGATGCTGAAGGAGCACCTCGGAAAATACCTCACACCTTATCAGATTCAAGGTCTCTTGAAACGACGTGACGCCATCCTGGCTCGCTCCAAGGAACTCATCGCGGAGAAAGGAGCCGGCGCGGTCCTGTATCAATGAGCGAAACGGGTGGGGCA
>JGI25382J37095_10000105_pt1 | contig 15169 bp, 16 predicted proteins | sample GraSoi013_1_40cm_3_FD_37095 | JGI IMG/M metagenome (IMG submission 37095)
CCGGCCGAATCGAGCGGCGGGGGCGAAGGGTAGCACGCCCGGATCGCCGACCGGTGGATAACCATCGCCGCCCTCTCCTAGCCCCACGGCGCGAGGGCGGCTTTTTTTGTGAGGAATGAGGCGATGGCGACTGTGAAAGACATTCCGGCGAAGCTCGTGGCCGAGCTGCGCGCCCGCACGGGTGCGGGGATGATGGACTGCAAGAAGGCGCTCGAGCAGACAGGCGGGGACCTAGAGAAGGCGATTGACCTGCTCCGCAAGACGGGGGCGGCCAAGGCCGACAAGCGGGCCGGGCGCGAAGCATCGCAAGGCGTGATTGCGGCATATGTGCATCACAACAGCCGAGTCGGCGTCCTGGTCGAGTTGAACTGCGAGACCGACTTCGTGGCCAACACGGAGGAGTTCAAGCAGCTCGCCAAGGACCTGACGCACCAGATCGCCTCCACGGCGCCGATTGCCGTGCGACGCGAGGACATCCCGGCCGACGTCATCGCCCGCGAAAAGGAGATCTACCGCGAGCAGGTGGCTCAGGAAAAGAAGCCGGACCATGTCAAGGAGAAGATCGTCGAAGGGCGGCTCAACAGCTTCTATGAGGAGCGCGCCCTTCTGGAACAAAAGTTCGTGCGGGACGGGAGCAAGAGCATCGGCGACATGGTCAAAGAGCTTTCCGCCAAGACCGGCGAGAACGTCCAGATCCGTCGCTTCGCGCGCTTCAAGCTCGGAGAAGACTGATTGGCAACCGCCCCCGCCCCCCGTGCGCGACTGGCATACCCGCGCGCCCTGCTGAAGCTCTCCGGCGAGGCGTTTGCGGGCGACCGGGGGGCCGGCGGGGGGCTCGATTTCAGCGTGGTCGACCGGCTCGCCGACGAGTTGAAGACGGTGGCGGCGCTGGGGGTGCAGTTGGGACTCGTGGTCGGCGGCGGGAACATCCTGCGCGGCACGGCCGCGAGCGAGCAGGGGATGGACCGCGTGTCCGCCGACTACATGGGGATGCTCGCCACCGTGATCAACGCCCTCGCCCTGCAGGACATCCTGGAGAAGAAGGGCGTCGACACGCGGGTCATGACGGCGATCCGCATGGAGGAGCTGGCCGAGCCCTACATTCGGCGCCGGGCGGTGCGGCACCTCGAAAAGGGCCGCATGGTGATCTTCGCGGGCGGCACGGGAAATCCGTACTTTTCGACCGATACCGCCGCGGTGCTGCGGGCGCTGGAGCTCGAGGCGAAAGTGCTGCTCAAGGCCACGAACGTGGATGGCGTCTATACCGCCGACCCGAAGCAGGACCCGCAGGCGAAGTTCCTCGCCGAGCTCTCGTTCCGGGACGCCCTGGTGAATGGGTACGCCGTGATGGACGCGAATGCTTTCGGCTTGTGCAAGGAGAACAAGCTTCCCATCGTAGTGTTCAACATCAACCAGCCCGGCGCGACGGCCAAGGTCCTGGCCGGGGAGCGCGTCGGCACGATCGTGCGATGACCATCGTCACCAGTCTAACCGATCACATCAGGCACGCCCGGCAGGCGATGGACAAGGCGGTGGAGGCGGTGAAGCGGGAGTGCGCGACGGTCCGCACCGGGAAGGCGACCACGTCGCTGCTGGATCTCGTGCGCGTGGACGCCTATGGCAGCGAGATGCCGCTCAACCAGGTGGCGAGCGTGGCGGCGCCGGAGCCGAAGCTGCTCACGATCCAGCCCTGGGACAAATCCCTCCTCAAGGCCATCGAGAAGGCGATCCTCACGTCGGACTTGGGGCTCACGCCCGCCAACGACGGCGCGGTCATCCGCATCCCCATTCCGGCGCTGACCGAGGAGCGCCGCCGGGACCTGGTGAAGGTGGTGCACAAGTTCGCGGAGGAGGGTCGGGTCGCGATCCGCCATGCGCGGACCGAGGCGATCAACCGGATCAAGAAGACGGAGCACGTCTCCGAGGACGAGAAGAAGCACGCCGAGAAGGACGTGCAGAAGCTACACGACGACCACTTGAAGCTGGTGGATGCGGCGGTCAAGGCCAAAGAAGCGGAGATCATGGAGGTGTAAGGTGGCCGACGACCTGCTCGCGCAGATCCGCCTCAACGGCGCCGTCCCGCGTCACGTGGCCATCATCATGGACGGCAACGGTCGCTGGGCTCGCGAGCGCAACCTGCCGCGCCCGTTTGGGCATCGCGCCGGCATGAAGGCGGTGCGCGAGGTGGTCGAGGGAGCGATCGAGGCGGGGGTCGAGGTGCTCACGCTGTTCGCGTTCTCCGACGAGAACTGGCAGCGCCCCCCCACGGAGATCTCCGCGCTGATGAGCCTGCTCGAGGAGTACATCGCCAAGGAGGCGGACGAGCTGCGCGGGCAGGGGGTCGTCGTGCACGTGCTGGGGGAGCGGGCACGGCTCGCGCCGGGCGCCCGCGCCGCCGTGGACCAGGTGGAGCGCGCCACCCGCGGCGGTCGGAAGCTGGCGCTCAACCTGTGCATCTCGTACTCGTCNCGCGCCGAGCTGGCGCGCGCGGCGCGGCTNCTCGCCGAGGAAGTCCTCAAGGGCACGAAGCGGCTCGAGGACATCGATGAAGACGCCGTGCGCGAAAAGCTCTACACGGCTCCGTGGGGCGATCCGGATCTGCTGATTCGCACCTCGGGCGAGCTGCGCATCTCGAACTTCCTCCTGTGGCAGCTCGCCTACACGGAGCTGTACATGACGCCCGTGCTCTGGCCCGACGTCACCCGGCGCGACCTGTTCCAGGCCGTGCTCGACTACCAGCGGCGCGAGCGGCGCTTCGGTAACGTCACCGCCTGATGTCCCGCAACCTGCTGGTGCGCGTCGCCTTCGCGGTGCCCGCCATTGCGGTGGCGGTGGCGGTGCTGTGGCTGGGCGGGTGGGTCCTCGCCACGGCGCTCGCCGTGCTCGGCGTGCTCGGCACACGCGAGATCTACGACCTCGCCCGCCGCGAGGGCATCGAACCCCTCGAGAACCTCGGGCTCCCCGCCGCCGCGGCGGTGCCGCTCGCGACCTTTTGGGTGAAGGGGTACGCCGACTGGGAGCCGGTGCTGTACGTCGCCGCGCTGTGGCTGCTCGCACTGCTGGTTATGGCGATGGCGCGCGGTCCGGCGCGCCGCCCGCTGACCGCCGTCGCGGTCACCGTCTTCGGCACCCTCTACGCCTCGGCCCTGCTCGCGTTCACCATCGCGATTCGCCACGGCCCGCACAGCGACGCGCACCCGCGCGGATCGGTGGCGCTCGTGCTCCTGCCGCTCGTCGTGACATGGGTGTGCGACACGTGCGCCATGGCGGCAGGCACGCTGATCGGCGGGCCGAAGCTCGCGCCGGTGTTGTCGCCCCGGAAGACGTGGGCCGGCGCCGTCGGGGGACTCGTCGGCGGGCTCATTGCGGCGCTGGTGTACGGTCCCCTGGTGCTCGATCGAGTGGCCTTGCAGCTTGGCGTCGTGCAACTGGCAACGGTGGGGGTGGTGGTGGCGGTGGCGGCGCAGGTCGGCGACGTCGCTGAGTCGCTGTTCAAGCGCGAGGCGGGCGTCAAGGACTCGTCGGCGCTCATTCCCGGGCACGGCGGCGTGCTCGACCGGCTCGANTCCCTCTACTTCGTCCTGCCGGCGACCGCGGGGCTGCTCCGGCTGTTCGGCATCGCATGAGCATCGGGGTCGCGATCCTGGGGTCCACCGGCTCGATCGGCTGCTCCACGCTTCAGGTGCTGGCGCGCCAGCGGGAGCGGTTTCGGGTCGTGGCGCTCACGGCGCACTCCAACGCGGAGCTGTTGGAACGGCAAGCCGCCGAATGGAAGCCGGCGTATCTCGGACTCGTGAACGGCGGCAAGCGGGGCTCGGGGCCCGGGGCGCGGGGTTCGGGGGCCAGCTGCCTCGTCGAGGCGGCGACGCATCCGGATGTGCGCATCGTGGTGAACGGCATCGTCGGCGCGGCGGGGCTCGAGGCCACGCTCGCGGCGCTCTCCGCCGGCAAGCGCGTCGCCCTCGCGAACAAGGAAACGCTCGTCATGGCCGGCGAGCTCGTCACCCGCGCGGCGCGCGAGGGCGGCGGCGAGATCGTGCCCGTCGACTCCGAGCACAGCGCCGTGCTGCAGTGCACCGCGGGTCGGGGGCGAGCCGAGCTGGCCCGCCTCATCCTCACGGCGTCGGGCGGGCCCTTCCGCACCTGGCCGCCCGAGCGCATCGCGGCCGCCACGGTGGCGGAGGCGCTGCGGCACCCCACGTGGAAAATGGGAAGAAAGATCACCGTCGACTCGGCGACCCTCGTCAACAAGGCGCTCGAGGTGATCGAGGCTCACTTCCTCTTCGGTCTGGAGTATGACGCCGTGGACGTCGTGGTGCATCCCCAATCCGTGGTACACGCCTTCGTCGAGTTCGTGGACGGCTCGGTCCTCGCGCAGGTCGGGTTCCCCACGATGGAGCTGCCCATTCTGTACGCGCTCACCTATCCGGCGCGGGTACCGGACGCCGGAACCCGGCGCTTCGACCCGGTGGCCGCCGGCAGCCTCACCTTCGAGGCCGTCGCCCCCGAGACCTACCCGGCCTACCGCCTCGGGCGGGCCGCGGCCACGAGCGGCGGCACCGCGCCGACCGCGTTCAATGCCGCGAACGAGGTCGCCGTCCGGCTGTTCCTCGAAGGCGCCATTCCGTTCGGTCGCATCGCCGCCACGATCGCCCGGGTCCTGGAGACGGGTCGGCCGGGCGCCGCCGACACGCTGGAAGCCGTGCTCGCCGCCGACGCCGGGGCCCGCCGCCTGGCGCGGGAAGCCGCGTGCTCCTGACCCTGGCGGCGTTCGTCGCCGTCCTCGGCATCCTGATCTTCGTCCACGAATCGGGCCATTTCGTCGCCGCGAAGCTGGTGGGCATTCAGGTGCTGCGCTTCTCGCTCGGCTTCGGCCGGCCGATCCTCGGGTGGCGCCGCGGCGAGACCGAATACTGGATCTCGTGGATTCCGTTCGGCGGCTACGTGAAGATGGCCGGATTCGAGGACGAAGGACTCGCCGGCGAGCTCGAAGGCGGGAAGAGCGCGCAGCCCGTCGACCCCGTACGAGCGTTCGATCGGAAGCCGCTGTGGGCGCGCGTCGTGGTAGTCGTCGCCGGCGTGACGATGAACGCCGCCTTCGCCCTGGCGGTCTACACCGGACTGGCGTACACCGGAACGCTCGAGCCCAACAACATTGCGACGACGCAGGTAGACAGCGTGATCGCGACCGATTTGCCCCCGGCCGCGCGGGCGCTCGCGTCGTTGCGCCGCGGCGATCGGATCACGACCGTGAACGGCGATTCGGTCCGGACATGGGGCGAGCTGCAGCTGAAGCTTGCCAACGCCCACACCCCGGTGAAGTTGCGCGTCGCGGGACGGCCGGATTCCCTCGTGCTCCATATCGCCGACGCGGACACCACGGCGCGCTTCGCCACGGCGCTGGCACTCAGCCCGTACCTCGGGCCCGTCATCTCCACCGTGGCGAGCGGCAGCGCGGGCGCGAAGGCGGGACTCAGGCCGGGTGACCGCATCCTCAAGGTGAATGGCGACACCGTGGTGTCATGGCAGGACTTCGCCCGCGTGGCGCGGCGCAACCCGGCCCGCCAGATCACGGTCGAAGTGCAGCGCGGCACCGACCGCCTCGCGCTGGCGGTCGTGCCGGAGCGCCGCGAGGATCAGGATCCCGTCACCAAGCAGCCGAGGGTCATCGGCTTCGTGGGTGTCGGGGCGGCCTACCCGACGCTGCCCCGGCCCGGCGTGGTGGGGGCGATCCGGCTCGGCTGGAGGGAGACGACCGGTCGCGCCGAGTTAATCGTCGATTTCCTGGTGAAGCTCGTCACCGGACGCGCATCGGTCCGTGAGCTGGGAGGGCCGATTCTGATCGGTCAGATCTCGGGTCAGGCCGCCCGTGTCGGGCTCGCGACTTTGGTCGGATTCATGGCCTTCCTCTCGATCAATCTCGCCATTCTCAACCTGCTGCCCATCCCCATCCTCGATGGGGGGCAGCTCGTGTTCCTCCTCGCCGAGGCGGTGCGGCGGAGGCCGTTGCCGCTCGAGCTGCGCCTGCGGCTCACACAAATCGGGTTCGTGGTGCTGGTGGGCATCATGATCCTCGCCACCTCGAACGACATTCTGCGCTGGCTGGGCCATGTCTTCCGTCGTTAGAGAGACGCTGGAAGGGTACGTCGCGGGACACGTCCCGGCCGCGCGCGTGGTCGCCGTCGTCACGGCGGCGTACTACGGGAACCGGGGACGGGGAAAAGGGGAGAAGCTCAAGCCGCTCATCGACGTCATCGAGCGCGCCTCGCCGGGGGTCGTCGAGCTCGCGGGGACGTCCGACCGCCCGGGCTTCGCCGTGAGACTCGGAGAGCGACCGTTTCCCCAGCAGTGCGAAGCCGAGCTGCGGGGAGCGGCGGAGGCGTTCCTGGGACTGGCACCTGCCGGAGAAGCGGGAAGGGGAAAGGGCGTCGCGCCCGGCGTCTTCGCCCGCCTCGTCGGCATGATCCAACGGTTGATCAGTGCATCAGCTTGACCACCAGCGCCACCAGCGCGCCTGCGCTCCGTCCACGTCGCCCAGGTCGCCGAGCAGCTGGGTGGCGTCGCGGTAGCGGTCGTCCGGGTGCTTGGCCAGGCACTTCATCACGACCCGTTCAAAGCGCTTGGACAGCTCCGGCCGCTTTTTGCGCAACCCGGGGGGCGGGTCCTCCACATGCATCCGGGCGAGCTCGAACCAGTCGCTCGAGGTGAAGGGAACCTCTCCCGTCGCCGCCTTGTAGAGCGTGACGCCCAGCGCGTAGAAATCGAGCCGCTGGTCGAGCGGCCGGCCCTGCGCTTGCTCCGGCGAAAGGTACTGCGGCGTGCCGAGGGTCATGTTGACGCCCGTCGACGCGACGTAGCCGGAGACGGCACGCGCGATCCCGAAGTCGGAGATCACCGCACTGCCATCGGAGTGGATCAGGATGTTGTCCGGCTTCAGGTCGCGATGGATCACCCCCTGCCGGTGCGCGAACTCGAGTCCCCGAGCCACGTCCGTGGCGATGCGTACGACGTCGCGCTCGGTGAGCGGACCTTCGCGCGCGAGGCGCGCGCCCAGCGAGTCGGCGCACAGGTCCATTGCGAAATACACGTAGCCCCCGGAGCGCGCCACGAATCGAATGCGGATGATGTTCGGGTGATCGAGCTTGGCGGCGGTCTCGGCCTCGTTGCGAAACCGGATCTCGAACGCGGGGTCGGCACCGTAGCGGGGCTTCAAGATCTTGACCGCCACCGGCGTGCCGTCGAGCTCCCGGCCGACGAACACCCAGGCGAACCCCCCCTGGCCGAGCAAGCGCTCGAGCTCGTAGGGGCCGACGGTGCGGCCGACCAGGTCGGTGGGGGCGTGGTGCATGGGGGCTTTACAAGCCGGCGTTGGGCGTCTAAGTTAATGCGCTCTCAATAATTAGGGAACAGGACCAGATGTACGACAAGACGACGCCGGTCAGGAAGTACGGGCTGCACGAAGGGGANACGGGGTCNGCCCCGGTCCAGGTCGCGCTGCTCACCGAGCGGATCAACAGCCTCACCGATCACTTCCGGGTCCATGCNAAGGATTTCCACGGGCAGCGCGGCCTCCTCAAGATGGTGAGCCAGCGCCGCCGCCTGCTGGAGTACCTCAAGCGCACCGACCTGGAGCGCTATCGGCAGCTCATCGACGAGCTGGGTCTCCGCCACTAATGCGGATGGCGTCGCGCTGGGCGTCCCGGGAAGAGCACCGGGACGCTTGGCGTATTTCTGTGTGCTCTAGACAGGCAATATGGTGAAGCACGTCGATCGCACGTTTGCGGGTCGCCCCCTGAAGCTGGAGGCCGGGCGACTGGCCAAGCAGGCCGCGGGGGCCTGCCTCCTGCAGTTCGGAGAGACGGTGGTCCTCGCGGCCGTGACCGTGTCGGACAACGTTTCGACCCTCCCGTTCTTCCCCCTCACCGTCGAGTATCGCGAAAAGAGCTACGCCGCNGGCAAGATCCCCGGCGGCTTCCTGAAGCGCGAGGGTCGTCCCTCGGACGAGGAGATCCTCTCGGCCCGGCTGATCGACCGCTCGATGCGGCCGCTCTTCCCGGAAGGGTTCAAGAACGAGGTCCAGGTGTACGTGTACGTCCTGTCGGCGGACCAGGAGAACGACGCCGACGTGCTGGGCGTCACGGCGGCCTCGGCGGCGCTGGAAATGTCCAAGGTGCCCTGGAACGGCCCGATCGCCGCGGTGCGGGTGGGGCGGGTCGAGGGCGCGTGGATTCTCAACCCCACCTTCCAGCAGCTCGAGTTCTCCGACGTGGACATGGTCGTGTCCGGCGCCGGGGACTCGATCGTCATGGTGGAGGGCGGCGCGCTCGAGCTGACGGAGCCCGAGATCGTAAAAGGGCTGGAGGTGGCGCACAAGGGGATCCGCGAGCTGCTCGACGCCGCGGCCGAGCTGGTCGCTGACATGCGGCAGCCGAAGATGGAATGGACCAAGGTCGAGCCGCCGGCGGAGCTGGTGGCGCGGGTGAAGGCGCTGGCCGAGCCGCGCATCGCCGAAGCGCTGAACCTGCCGGAGAAGGCCGAGCGGGCCCAGGCGCTCGCCGCCCTCAAGTCGACGATTCAGGAGCAGCTCGCGGCCGAGTTCCCCGACAACCTGAAGGATGTCGCCGCGGTGATCGAGGAGATCGAGTACCGCACGATGCGCGAGCAGGTCCTGACGAATGGGGAGCGGGTCGACGGGCGCGACCTCGCCACGGTTCGTCCGATCACCTGCGAGGTGGGCGTGTTGCCGCGCACCCACGGCTCCGCGCTGTTCACGCGCGGCCAGACGCAGGCGCTCGTGTCCGTCACGCTGGGCACCGTGAGCGACGAACAACGCATCGATTCGATCGACGTCGCCGAGGAGACGTCCAAGTCGTTCATGCTGCACTACAACTTTCCGCCGTTTTCCACGGGGGAGGTCCGGCCGATCCGGGGCACGTCGCGCCGCGAGGTCGGGCACGGGGCCCTGGCCGAGCGGGCGCTGCAGGCGCTGCTCCCCCCCTACGACCAGTTCCCCTATACGATCCGCATCGTCTCCGACGTCCTCGAGTCCAACGGCTCGTCCTCCATGGCCACCGTGTGCGGCGGCTCGCTCGCCCTGTTCGACGCGGGCGTGCCGGTGAAGGGGTCGTGCGCGGGGGTCGCGATGGGGCTGATCAAGGAAGGCGCGCGGGTCGCCGTCCTCACGGACATCCTGGGCACCGAGGACCACCTGGGCGACATGGACTTCAAGGTGGCGGGGACGCGCGAGGGCGTGACCTCGATCCAGATGGACATCAAGATCGAGGGGCTCGATTTCAAGATCATCGCGGAGGCGCTCGACCGCGCCAAGCAGGCCCGCGTACACATCCTCGACATCATGGACCGGGCCATCCCGGCGCCGCGCTCCCAACTGTCCAAGTACGCGCCGCGCATCATCACGATCCAGATCCCCACGGAGAAGATCGGCGACATCATCGGCCCGAAGGGGAAGACGATTCGCTCTATCCAGGAGCAGACCGGCGCCGAGATCAACGTCGACGACAACGGGCTCGTGACCATCTCCGCGGTCGGCGAGGGGGGGGAGCGGGCGCGCGACATCATCGCCTCCATGGTGCAGGTGCCGGAGGTGGGCAAGGTGTACGAGGGCGTGGTGAAGAGCACTACGGCCTTCGGCGCGTTCGTCGAGATCCTCCCCGGGGTGGAGGGGCTGCTCCACATCTCGGAGCTGCAGCACGGCCGCACCGAGCGCACCGAGGACGTCGTGAAGAAGGGCGACCAGGTGCGGGTCAAGCTGCTGGAGGTCGATGAGCGCGGCCGCATGCGGCTGTCCCGCAAAGCGCTGATCGAAAAGCCGGAGGCGGCCCCCGCCCGCTCGCGGTGATGGAGACGGTCCGGCTCGACCGGGAGATCCACCAGACCACCGCGACGAGCGGGGTCATCGTGCTGTCGGAACGGGTGCCGAGCGTGCGCTCGGCCGCGGCCGGGATCTGGGTGCGCAGCGCCAGCGCCCACGAGCCGCGCCCCAAGATGGGCGTGTCCCACCTGCTCGAGCACATGGTGTTCAAGGGCACCGAGCGCCGCACCGCCCAGCAGATCGCACTGGCGCTCGAGGCCCGCGGCGGCTCGCTCGACGCCTACACGTCCCGCGACACCACCGCTTTTCACGCGCGCGTGCTGGACGCCGACCTGCCGCGCGCGCTCGACGTGCTCACCGACTTAGTCCGCAATCCGGTCCTGCGCACCAGCGACTTGGAGCTCGAGCGCAAGGTGGTGCTCGAGGAGATCAACACGGTCGCCGACACCCCGGACGACCAGGTCTTCGACCTGGCGTACGAGACGCTCTGGCCGGAGCACCCGTACGGCTACTCGATCCTGGGCACGCGCGACACCGTCAGCGCGCTGTCGGCGGGCGACCTGAAGCAGCTGCACGGCCGCGCCTACTTCCCCGCCAACTGCGTGATCGCGGCGGCAGGCAATCTCAGCCACGAGGTGTTGCTGGAAGAGCTCGCCAAGCAGGGCTGGTTCAACGCGACACCCGGCCACGCCCAATCGGCAACGCCTCTCTCGGCGACCGTCTCACCTGCCGTCCGCGGCGCCGAGGCCCGCCACCACAAGGACACGGCCCAAACCCACATCGTCTTCGGCACCGACACGGTTCCCTACGCCGACCGGCGCAAGTACGCGCTGCTCGTGCTCGCGAACGTGTTCGGCGGCGGGATGTCGAGCCGGCTGTTCCAGCGCATCCGCGAAGAGCTCGGCCTGGCCTACGCCATCTACGCGTTCACGAGCTTCTATCACCAGATGGGCGTGGCGGGCGTGTACGTCGGCACGCAGCCCCAGACGGCGGCGCAGGCCGCCGCGGCGATCCGCGAGGAGTACGCCAAGCTGGCGCGCGCGGGTCTCCACGGGGACGCCCTCGCCGAGGCGAAGCAACAGACGCAGGGACAGCTGATGCTCTCCCTGGAGAGTCCTTCCGCCCGGATGTATCGGCAACAGACGCAGGGACAGCTGATGCTCTCCCTGGAGAGTCCTTCCGCCCGGATGTATCGTTTGGCGGGCTTTTCGGTCTACGGCGAGCCGTATCAGAGCCTCGACCAGGTGCTGGCGACCGTGGCCGGGCTGACGGAGGACGAGGTCGCGGCCGTCGCGGCGGAATTCTTCGATCCGGAACGGCAGACAGTTGTTTGGCTGGGGCCGGACAAAGACTGAAGGCGTCACGCAGAGGCGTCACGCAAAGACGTCACGAAACGGCGTACGGCGGAGCGCGCATGATCGTCGGAGTCCCGAAGGAGATCAAAACCGCCGAGAACCGCGTGGCGCTGGTGCCGGCTGGGGTGGAGTCGCTGGTCGGCGACGGGCATGCGGTGCTCGTCGAGCAGGGGGCGGGATTGGGATCGGGCTTCTCCGACGACGCCTACAGCGCGGCCGGCGGCACGCTCGTCCCCAGGGCCGGCGACGTGTGGTCCCAGTCCGAGATGGTCGTGAAGGTGAAGGAGCCGATCGAGCCCGAATGGCCGTGCATGCGGAAGGGGCAGGTCGTCTTCACGTACTTTCACTTCGCCGCGTCCGAACCACTCACCAAGGCTGTGCTCAGGTCGGGGATCACCGCCATCGCGTACGAGACCGTGCAGCTCACCTCCGGGGAGCTGCCGCTGCTCACGCCGATGAGCGAGGTCGCCGGGCGCATGGCGGTGCAGGAGGGCGCTAAGTACTTGGAGAAGGTGTATGGCGGCAGCGGCATCCTGCTGGGAGGCGTGCCCGGGGTGCTTCCCGCCGAGGTGCTCATCCTGGGCGGGGGGGTAGTCGGCGCCAACGCAGCCAAGATGGCCGCTGGCCTGGGCGCGCACGTGACGTTGCTCGACCTGTCGCTCGACCGGCTGCGCTACCTCGCCGATGTGCTCCCGCCCAACGTCGATCTGCTCTACTCCAATCGCCACAACCTGCTCGACCAGCTGCGCAAGGCCGACGTCGTGATCGGGGCCGTGCTGCTCCCCGGAGCCAAAGCGCCGAAGCTGGTGCGGCGGGACGACCTCAAGCTCATGAAGCCCGGCTCCGTGATCGTCGACGTGGCGGTGGACCAGGGCGGCTGCATCGAGACCAGCAAACCGACGACGCACGACGATCCCACCTATCTCGTGGATGGGATCATTCATTACGCCGTCGCCAACATGCCGGGCGGCCTGCCACGCACGTCCACCCTGGCGCTCACCAATGCCACGTTCCCTTACGCGAAGCGGCTCGCGCGCCACGGGTGGAAGCAGGCCTGCCGCGACGACGCGGCGCTGCTCCTGGGCCTGAACGTGGTCGAAGGGAAGGTCGTCTACGCCGCCGTAGCCGACGCGTTCGGGCTGCCGCACGTGGACCCGAAAACCCTGGTGTAGCGAGGCGCACATGCGAATGATCTGTGCCGTCATGGTGTTGGTCCTGGGTGGCGCGGTCGTCGGCCACACCCAGGTGACCAACGCGGAGCTCGGCTACAAGCTCACGCTGCCGGAGGGCTTCACGGACTTCCCCGCAGGGCGCTCCCAAAAGGACGTCGTGGACTGCTGGACCGAGGCTACCCCGCTCTCCGCGAACGGCGCGATCGTCCTCTGCGTCCAGCGCATGCGGGGCACGTTGCCGCGGGAGGGGATGCGGCAGCAGGACGTGCCCGCGCCTACGGAGGTGGTAACCTTCAAGTGGAAGGGATTCGACATCAACGGCCTGAGGACCCTGACCTCGCAAGACGGCAAGCGCGTGTTCGTGCTCGTCGCGCAGGTACCGCCGCGGCGGGAGGCGGTGCAGCTGTTCGCCGGCGGGCCGGCAGATCAAGCAGCGCGGGGGCAGGCGGTCATGACAGCGACGCTCGCGACGCTCGAGGGCGAGACCAACTGGCTGTCGTCGACCGAGCGGGCGGGGCGCCTCGGCACGATCGCCGGGTGGTGGATCGGCATCGCCGTCGCGGTGATCGCCGTGCTCGCGTGGCGCAAGCGGCGCGCCCGTTCCGCGTGACGCGCGTGGCAAGGCGATGACCGAGCGCAAGACGCTGGCGATCCTGGTCGGTGGCGGGCCGGCGCCGGGCATCAACAGTGTCATTGGTGCGGCCACCATCCGGGCACGGTTGGAGGCCGTCGATGTGCTCGGCGTGCGGGATGGGTTCGAGTGGATCATGCAGGGCGACATCGACCACGTGATGCCGCTCGATATCGGGGAGGTGAGCCGGATCCATTTTCGCGGCGGTTCCTACATCGGTATCTCGCGCGCCAACCCCACGCAGAATCCGGCGCATCTCGACAACGCGGTGCTGGCGTTGTTGCGCCTCAACGTCTCGCAGCTCATCACCATCGGCGGCGACGACACCGCCCATTCGGCCATGAAGCTCGAGGAGCGGGCGGCGGGGCGGCTCCAGGTCGTGCACGTGCCGAAGACCATCGACAACGATCTCGACTTGCCGCCGCACGTGGACACCTTCGGCTTCCAGACGGCGCGCCACTATGGCGTAGAGATCGTCAAGAACCTGATGGTGGACGCCAAGACTACGTCGCGCTGGTACCTCGTCATCACGATGGGTCGCGGCGCCGGGCATCTCGCGGTGGGCATCGGCAAAGCCGCCGGCGCCACGCTCACGCTCATTCCGGAAGAGTTTCTGGAGCAGCCCATCCGGCTCAAGGCGGTCGTGGACACGCTCGTCGGCGCGATCATCAAGCGGCTATCCTACGGCCGGCTCGACGGCGTCGCCGTGGTGGCCGAGGGGCTGGCGCTCGGCATCGACCCCGCGGATCTCGCGGGCTTCGAGGAGGTGGAGCGGGATACGCACGGGAACGTCCGCATCGCCGAGGTGAACATCGGCGAGATCTTGAAAGCGGCGGTGCAGAAGCGCCTCAAGGAGTTCGGGCTGAAAACGACCATCGCGGTGAAGAACATCGGCTACGAGCTGCGCTGCGCCGATCCGATCCCCATGGACATGGAGTACACCCGCGACCTCGGCTACTGCGCCGCCAAGTACGTCTTGGGGGGCGGCAACGCGGCCGTCATTTCGTTGCAGGCGGGGCGATTCATCCCCATCCCCTTCGCGGCGATGATCGATCCTGTAACGGGCCGGGCGCGCACGCGGCGGGTGGACATCACGTCGACGCGCTACGCCATCGCGCGCCGCTACATGATCCGGCTGCGGCGCGACGATTTCGAGGACCCGCACGAGCTGGCGCGCTTTGCCGCGACCGCCCACGTGTCGGTGGAGGAGTTCCGCCGTCAGTTCGAGCGTCTGATCGAGGAAGAGCCGCCGCCGCTCGTTCTCTTCGACCGGGTTGGGGAGCGAGATCCCGGGGCGCTCGCCTGATGCCGCCGCCGGTCGTGCAGGTGCGCCGTCTGGCGCATCACGACGGGCTACCGCTGCCAACTCAGCAGACCGCGGGTGCGGCCGGGTACGACGTGTGCAGCGCCGAACCAGACCTGGTGCTTGAGCCGCTCGAGCGGCGGCTCGTTCGTACGGGGCTCCCACTCGCCATCCCTGACGGCTACGAAGCCCAGGTGCGGCCCCGCTCGGGGCTCGCGTTGAAGCACGGCCTTACACTCCCGAACGCTCCCGCAACGATCGACTCGGACTACCGTGGCGAGCTGATGATCCCGCTGATCAACCTTGGCACCGAGCCGGTGGCGGTGACGCGCGGGATGCGGATCGCGCAGCTCGTGTTTCAGCGCGTGGAGCAGGTGGAGCTCGTGGAGGTCGCCGAGCTGCCAGTGAGCGAGCGGGGTGGGGGAGGGTTTGGGAGTACCGGGGCGTGACGGGGTGCTACGGGCGTGGATGGCGCGCCGTCTGAGGCGTGTTAGGCTCCGGCGGATCGCAGTCCAACCCCAGCGGATGAGGGGCACCCGTCGCGGAAACGCTGCAGCATAGGCGCACGCCGTTAGCCGGCGCCGTTGTCGAATCGCCCCTCCCGCTGTGTAGCGTCAGAGCGAGGGATTCGTCTCGCATCACCCAGCGTGCTGACTCCTCCTCGCACGTGAGGAGTTGGACCTACGCCCAGGACGGAGGCCCTATGGGAGGCTCTCGATTCGGAGGCGGCCGTTCGGAACTACGTCGAAGCCCAGCCGGAAGGCACCATTCGGGCGAAGCGTCCCGAGCGTCAGGTCGCGTTCTTGAATGACCTTGACCGCCAGCGCACTGGGCCCAAACGCACGTGCTGGAGGATCACCTTACCACGGTCTGAGG
>JGI25382J37095_10000117_pt1 | contig 14696 bp, 9 predicted proteins | sample GraSoi013_1_40cm_3_FD_37095 | JGI IMG/M metagenome (IMG submission 37095)
AAGCAACCGCCGGTGGCGCAGTTCTGGATCCAGCATCGGATGGAGGCGGCCCACGGTGAATTCGTCGCTGCCCATATCGATCACGGTGTGCGCCCGGCTGCGCGTCGCCGACTCCAGCGCGTAGTCTGGATCCAGCGGCGTGTTCGAATACACCGGCCCAACATACCGTTGCAGCAGGAGCAGGGCCTCATAGCACAGCGTGCCGCCGCTGTACAATCCGCGCACGAATTTCTGCGTGGGCGCGAGCCGGCCGGCTTGCTGCGCGGGCAGCGCTTCCCACTCAGACCAGTGTGGCGCCGCCCCGGTCACCAGGGTCACCGCCTGCGATGCCGCCGCTTCCAGCGTTTGCGCGCCGTGCAGGGGCCCGTCATTGGCCACCGATGCCCCGACGAAGTTGATCACGACCGGTTTGCGGAGATGCCGTGCCGCCCCCAGCAGCCGTCCGGCGACGTCGGGTGCCGGTGGCTTGGAGATGAGGACGACGACCTCTGTCCCGGGATCGGCGGCCAGCGCCGCGAGACCCTGCAGCGCAGTCAGGCCCCCGACCGCCCGGCTGACGTCGCGGCCGCCGGTTCCGATCGCGTGCGAGATCCCTGCGCCGGCGCGGTGCACCAGCGACGCCACCTCCTGGATGCCTGTGCCGGCGGCTCCGACAATCCCGATCGTGCCCCGGCGCACGCGGTTGGCAAATCCCAGCCCCGTGCCGCCGATGATCGCGGTCCCGCAGTCCGGTCCCATCATCAACAGCCCGCGTGCCGTCGCCGTCTGCTTGAGCTCGATCTCGGCTTCAAGAGGCACGTTATCGCTGAACAGCATAACGTGCAGCCCGGCGGCCAGCGCATCTCTGGCCACCCCCGCAGCAAACCGGCCGGGCACCGAGATGAGCGCGAGGTTGGCGCCGGGCAGCATCCGGACCGCCGATGCGACAGTCTTCGGCCGGTAGGTGCCGGTCGCCGCAGTCTCCCGCCGCTGCACGAGCAGTGTTTCAGCCGTCCGGAGCGCGGCGGACGCCACCTCGCCGCTGCCGGCTCGCACGGCAAGGATCAGATCGTCGGGCCGCGCGGCCTGTGCCTCAGAGGTCAGCAGGCCGGCGTCGCGCAGCAGTTCTTTGTTGGCGTCCGTTCCCATCACCGCGCCGGCTTCCTCAACACCGGGAAGCTGGCGCACTTCGCGCTGCACGAGCATGAGCGTCACCGAGTCAAAGTATGCACTGGGCTTGACCACGCTACGGATGACCATCAGAACCCTCACCCTGTATACTAAGTCTACAAAGTCTACCGGGTCTACGTAATAGCTCTTCATTGGGGGCTTCGTGGACAAACCAGTGGGGAAGAAAGAACTCCGCCGCCTGGCGCGACAACAGCGCAAGGCCGAGGAGACGGAACGGCAGGACCGCGCCCGCCGCCGGAGGATGGGCATCTTCGCCGCCGCCGGCTTGCTGGCGCTGAGTGTCGTGGTGTGGGGCGCCGTACGAGCGAACTCTCCATCGACCACCGCGGGCGTGGCCGGACAGCCCCAGCGCAACGTCGTCGACTATCCCGAGCAGGGCCGGGAACACATCTTTCCCGGACAGCAGCATCCACCCTACAACTCCGACCCGCCGACGTCGGGCTGGCATCTCCCGCAGCCTGCCGACTGGGGCTACTACAACGGGGACCTCCCGGACGAACTCGTCGTCCACAACCTGGAGCACGGTGGGATCTGGATCAGCTTCAAGAGTGCCGACGATACCGAGGTGATCAACAAGCTGGTGGCGCTGTCCCACCGCTACCGCTCGAAAGTCATCATCACCCTGCGGCCGAAGAACGACAGCCGCATTGCCGTGGCCGCCTGGACCCACCTGATGAAACTGGACCACTACGACGAGGCCGCCATCGTCAATTTCATCGACCGGTTCAAGAACAGAGGGCCGGAGTTCTTCCCCGACTAAACGGCGGTTCGGCAAGTGGCATTAACCCTGACCCCCTCACCCTGTGTCCCTCTCCCTCCCGGGAGAGGGGAAACAANGTGGGGCGCTACCGCGCCCTCACCGGCTGACGCGGCCAGGTCAGAGCATTTCGTCAACAGCCTCCTCCACGGTCGCAAACACCGGGACGACAGACCCGAACTGCGTGAGTACCAGCATATTCCGGATCACGGCCGCCGCCGGCACGACGACGTGCAGCCGTTGATCGCGGACGTGCAAACGCTCCGCGAGTTCAAACAGGAGATGCAGGCCGCGGCTGTCCATATAGGTCACGCCGGAGAGATCCACGATCAGCCCGACCGCATCGTTTGGCGCCGCGCCGAACAGCTGGCGGCTGACCTCCGGCGCGTTCGCCATGTCGATTTCCCCCTGCAGATATGCGACCGCGACCGAGTCACGCCGTTCGATCCTGACGGACGCCAGACTCACGCCTGCACCTCTGGCCGCACCCGCCGGCGCAGGCGCACCGTCAGCGCGCCCAGAGCAACGGATCGACGTAGACACCGTTGACGCGGACGCCCCAGTGCAGGTGCGGCCCGGTCGCCAGGCCGGTGCTGCCCACACGGCCGACGATGTCGCCCGTGTGGACGCGCTCACCGGCTGTGACGTCCAGCGCGGACATATGCATGTAGAAGGTCAGGATGCCCATGCCGTGGTCCACGATCACCGTATCCCCGCTCAGCGGCAGCGGCTCGGCCAATCGCACGATGCCGCCGTTGGCGGCGCGCACGATCTCGCCCTCGGGTGCGGCGATGTCGATCCCGTGATGCCACCCGTGTGATGCGCCCTGATAGATGCTGATCACCCCGTACGGCGACGTGATCGTTCCCGCCACGGGCATTCGAAACGACGCGCTCCACAGCTGCGCGGGCTCCAACACCCGCAACCCAGATGCGACTTTGGCCTGCTCTTCTGCCACCTTCTGTGGAGTCAGGAGCGCCAGCGTCTCCGGGTCGAAGGTCAGGGTGCGCCTGGGAAAGGCGACGCGGCGCACCGTAATGATGCGGCGCGCGAGTACTTGAATGCTGTCATGGTCCACGAGCTCGACGACGATCGCCCGCGACCCCGCCGCCGTGTTGGGGTCGGTGCCCAGGTATGTCCGCCAGCGGGTAGAGTCTCGGTAGAGGGGCCACATCCGGCCGGCGAAGCGCACCTGCGGCGTACCGGCCGGCAGATCGCCGGTGACTGTCACCACGACGGCGCCGCCTTGGGAAATGACGGCCGGGGAAACGGAAACCGTGACCACCGGACCGGCTCTGACCGAAGCCGCCAGGACCAGGAACGTCAGCGCGATGACACAGGCAGTTCGCATCGAAGGCTCCCCAGTCATGGCGAGCCCGGAGGGCGACGCAATCTCATGATGACGGGAGATTGCTTCGGCGCGTCGCGCCTCGCCATGAGGGTGCGGCATTTGTTGTCGTTATTTCCCTTGCCCAACTTCGCGCACCGCGACTCCGTGGCGCCGGAGGATCATGACGACCTCGGGAATCGGCACCGCGGGCATCACGTGGCCGTCCCGCCCCTCCGTCGTCTCGGCCGCGAACAGCGCGTTGAGGATCGCTTCCTCTGACGCCTCGACCGTGGCGCGGAAGAGTCCATTCAATACTGCGCGTTCCTGCCGCTCTTGCCGGGGATTCGTCGAGAAGGCCATGGCCAGATCTCCGCTGGTATGCCCGCTGATGGCACCAGTGCGGGCCATCCCTAGGAAACACCGCCACGCCAGCCGCCGGAGGTCGATGGATGCCAGCGGTGCGTCGGTAGCGACGACAAAGATGCACGATCCCCGCTCTGACGGCTGGCCCGCCGTCGCCAGTTCCTTTCCCACGGGCACGCCGGCGATGACCAGGTCCCCCGGGAAGCCAAAATTTGGCACCGCCAACACACCGACTGTGTACCCGGACTCACCTGCCAGGCGGGATGAGGTGCCTACTCCTGATTTGAAACCCTGACACCGCATCCCCACCCCGGCGCCCACGCATCCTTCGGCCACCCGCCCATCGGAGGCTGACCGGATAGCCTCGGACGTTTCTCGCTCTCCGACCGCCCGGGCTCGCGCATCGCTGAGATACCCATCGAAGCACTCCAGCACCACCGGGTTGACGGTTTCGGCGACGCCGATGGTCTCGTCCTGCGACAGCATGTAACTGATTAGCGCGTCCGCCACGCGGGGCACATTTAGCGTGCTGGTGATCAGGATGGGGGTCTCCACGGTGCCTAACTCTTCCACCTGCAGGAGCCCGATCGATTTTCCGTACCCGTTGAGGACCGCGCAGGCGGCGGTGACTTTCTCTCGGTACAAGTTCCGGCCGTGCGGCAGGATAGCGGTGACGCCGGTCCGGAGAGCGCCGGAGCGGAGCGACGCATGTCCAACCCGCACGCCAGGCACGTCCGTCATGGCACCGTCCGGTCCAACACGCAACCGTCCGAGGGGGAAGAAATCGCTCGCCCGCGGCATCGTCTCGCGTAACGTGATTGGCAGGTTCCGGCGTTCATCCTGCTACCCGTTCGCAGATCTTGGGAGGACGAGCGGGTGTACTCCTGCAGGGGAGAGGAAAGACATCAAGCCCGACTAGACTAGCATCCGGCTCGCCGGGGAACGCTAACTAGAGCAGTGCGAAAAGGCCCGGGGATGCGCACAGATCGTTCCACCAACCAACCTCCGACGCGTTGGACCCTTCGCTCGTCGCTTCTCCTGAAGCAGACGGCGTTTGTGGCTATGGTGACCATCGTCACCGGAGGAACGTTGATTCTGGCCTCGGAGCGCTTCGCCCGTCGCATCGTCCGCGACGAGATCGATCAGCGCCTGGTGCTCATCGCGACGGACCGCCAGGCACTCCTGCAGGCGTACATCCATCAACAGCAAGAACGGGTGGCGTTGGTTGCAAGTCGGACCCGGCTCCGCCAGCTCGTCGAGGAGCGCGCGGCCGGGAAGATTCCAGCAGACCAGTTCCGGCGGCAATCCGCGCAGATCCTTGCTGATGCACAGCGCAGCGCTGAGGGCTTCCTCAGCGTCTCCATCGCGGATCCCCGAGGGATCATTATCACCGCGACGGATGAGGCCAATGTGGGGAAAGACTACGGCGCCGATCCAGACTTTCAGGCAGGCCGCCGGCAGGGGCATCTGGGTGTTCCCCGCCGCACGGGTGAAACATCTCAGTCCCTCCTCACGGCCCCCGTCGTGAGCGCCGACAGGCAACTGCAGGGTGTGGTCGTCGTGGTCCTCGACGTCCAGCCGATGGCCAACCTCCTGGCCAGCCAAACCGGACTCGGCGAGAGTGGGGAAATCCTGCTCGGCGCGTTGCAGGACACGAAGATCCATCTCCTCCTGCCAGCGCGTCACGACCCACAGCGCGTCGACATTCCTCTCGCCAGCATGCCCGCCATGGCCCCCGCCGTCCGCGGGCAGACGGGCCTCATCCACGCGCGCGATTATCGCGGCGTCGAGGTCCTGGCCGCCTATCGGCCCGTCGGGTACCAGGACTGGGGTCTCGTCGTCAAGCTCGACGTGGCGGAAGCGTATGCCCCGCTCGCCCGCTTCCGCGCGCTAGTCACCATCCTGGAAGGGGCCATCTTCGTGACCGGCGTCATCTCTTCGTACCTGCTGGCCAGGCGTTTCACCCAGCCCATCCTACACCTGGCCCGCAAGGCCGCCACGATCGCCACGGGAGACCTGACGGCGCGGACCGGACTAGCCCACAGGACTGATGAGTTCGGGGAGCTGGCCAGGGCATTTGATGGGATGGCAGAGCAACTTCGCCCTCACGTCCGCCGCGCAGAAGTATTGGCTGAAGCCTCGCAAACGTTCGCCGAGAGTACCCGCGACTATGAAGGCTTGCTCACGCGTGTTGCCCACCGCGTCGCCGAGCTCATTGGGGATACGTGTGTGATCTTCCTCGTCTCCGAGGACGGAGTATGGCTCAAGCCCGTGGTGCTTTATGATCAGGATCCGGACGCCCTGGCGTTTACCCGCAAGGTGCTCGCGGCCTCCCCCATTCGGGTTGCTGACAATACTATGTCGAGTAAGGTCTTCAGGGAGGGCGAGCCCCTCCTGATCCCGCAGGTGTCGGTCGCTAGTCTTCGCCAAGCGACCAAGGAGGAGTACTGGCCGCTTCTTGACCGGGTGGCGTCCCGAAGCCTGCTGATGGTTCCCCTGCGGGGGCAGGGGAGAACGCTCGGCATTCTGTCCCTCGCGCGGCATCAGCCGGACGCGCCGGGCTATACCCCGGAGGATTTGAAATTTGCGACAGCACTGGCGGAGCGTGCATCGCTCACCATTATCAATGCGCGACTGTATCAAGCGTTGGAGACCGCGAAAGAGGACCTAGAACGCCGGGTCGTTGAGCGCACGGCCCAGCTCAACGCCGCCAACAATGAACTGGAGTCATTCAGCTACTCGGTCGCGCATGATCTCCGCGCCCCGCTGCGGGCGATGGACGGCTTCTCGAGACTGGTGGTCGAAGACTTCGCGCCACTGCTTCCGGACGAGGCGCAGCGCTATCTACACCTGGTCCGGGAAAATGCGCAACAGATGGGCCGTCTGATCGACGATCTGCTCACCTTCGCACGTCTCAGCCGTCAGCCCGTAAACAGGCAGCCCGTGCATACCGCCGACCTGGTGGAGCAGGTCGTGAAGGACCTGCAGCGTGACCGTGAGGGCCGCGCGGTCCAGGTCGCGATTAATGATCTGCCGGTGTGCCAGGCGGACCCCGCGCTCTTGAAGCAGGTCTTTGCCAACCTCCTCTCCAACGCCCTCAAGTTCACGCGCACGAGAGAAGAGGCGCGCATTGAAGTGCGCTCCCAGACGGACGATGGCGAGCCCGTGTATGTCGTCAAAGACAACGGAGTCGGCTTCGACATGCAATATGTGGGGAAACTCTTTGGAGTCTTCCAGCGGCTCCATCGCGCCGAGGAGTACGAAGGAACGGGAGTCGGTCTCGCGATTGTGCAGCGCATCATTCACCGGCATGGCGGCCGTATCTGGGCAGAAGCAGAAGTGGACAAAGGCGCGACATTCTATTTCACACTGGGGGGCGATTCCCATAGCGGGGGATCCGGTCGAAATTCTGTTAGTTGAAGATAATCCCAATGACGCGGAGCTGACCCTCCGTTCGCTGCGGAAGAACAACGTCTCGAACCGGATCCATGTCGTCCGAGACGGCGCCGAGGCGCTGGAGTTCATCTTCGGCACGGGCGCCTACAACGGCCGGAGCCTGAAGGAAGGCCCGCGGGTGATCCTGCTGGATTTGAAGCTCCCGAAAGTGGACGGGCTGGAGGTGCTGCGTCAAATCAAGAACGATGCGCAGGCCCGGCATGTACCGGTGGTGGTGCTCACCTCGTCCAAAGAGGAGCGGGACGTCGTCGAGAGTTATCGTCTGGGCGTCAATAGCTATATCGTCAAGCCCGTTGATTTCACCCAGTTCACTGACGCCGTCCGGCAACTGGGACTCTACTGGATCCTCCTGAACCAGCCGCCGGCGCTCTGAAGGCACGATGAATCGTCTCCGTGTGCTCGTGGTCGAAGACCGTCCGGCGGACGCCGAGTTGATGGCCGCAGAGCTCCGGCGCGCCGGCTTCGCGTTCGACTGGCACCGAGTCGATTCGGAACGTGAATTCCTGACTCGCCTTGAACCACTCCCCGACATCATCCTGGCGGATTTCCACATGCCTCAGTTTGGCGCCCTCCGCGCCCTGCAAATTCTGAAAGATCGCGGGCTGGATATCCCATTTATCATCGTCTCCGGCAGCATCGGGGAAGAAACAGCGGTGACTGCACTCCACGAAGGGGCCACGGACTACTTGCTCAAGGACCGGCTGACCCGGCTTGGAGCGGCGGCCGTGCGCGCGCTCGAGGCCAAACAACACCGCGACAAGCGGCGGCAGGCGGAGGAGGGACTACGAGAGAGCGAGCAGCGGTATCGCGGGCTGTTCGAAGGCGTCCCGACAGGACTGTACCGATCCACACCCAGCGGACAACTGCTCGATGTGAACCCTGCCATGATTCGGATGCTGGGATATCCAGACCAGCAGAGTCTCCTCGCCGTGAATACCCGCGATCTGTACGTGGATCCATCAGAACGGGACACCTGGCAGGAGCAGCACGGCGTCCTCTCAAACTACGAAAATCGGTTCCGACGGTCTGATGGCACCGTCATCTGGATCAGAGGCACATCGGCCGCCGTCAGAGATAACGAGGGCCGAGTGCAATATTATGAGGGAACCCTCGAAGACGTCACCGACCGGCACCGGGCGGAAGAGCAACTGGCCGCAGAGCGGAATCTGCTGCGGACGCTGATTGACAGCCTCCCCGATTTCATCAGCGTGAAAGATCGGGAGTCTCGATTCATCATCGCCAATGACGCCTACGCGCGATTTGCGGGCAGACAGCGCCCGGAAGAACTGCTCGGGAAAACCGCATTTGATGTCTTCCCCCCACATCTCGCCACACAATACGTGGCCGACGACCAGAAGGTAATGCATAGCGGGCAGACCCACAACCTGGAGAGCGAGACGGTCGACCGCCAGAACCAAACTCGATGGCACGCCGTCACAAAGGCCCCGCTCCGAAATGGCGCTGGTCAGATCTTCGGACTCGTGGGCATCGCCCGCGATATCACCGATCGCAAACAGGACGAGGAGAAGATCGAGAAGCAACTCGCGACACTGACGGCCCTCTATGCCGGTGCCCAGAAACTCACGCGCAGCCTGCAACTGGACGAACTGGCGCAGGATGTCGTCCGCGTGTTCGTGGAGGTCTTCGGAGTGCGTCTGGCATGGATGGGACAGGCTGATCCGGATGGCAGCGTACGCGTGCTGGCCGGATTTCCTTCCCACGACTACGCGCAATTTCCGCAGGGGATCTCTGACCGGTGGGACGAGACCCCGGCCGGGACCGGACCAGCGGGCCGCGCCATCCGCAGCGGGTTCCCCGTCGTGGACGCGGCGCTGAGCGACCGCACACCGCCCCCCTGGCGACAGTTCTTCACGTCGATCGGCGTGACCACGATCGCCGCGCTGCCACTCACGATCCGCGACAGACCGTTTGGTGTCGTGGGAATCCTCAGCGATCATGCCGAGTTCTTCACGCCGGAGCGGATCGAATTCTTTCAGGCCTTCGCCAATCAAGCGGCCGCCGCCCTGGAAAACGCCCGCCTATTTGCAGAGACGGGGACACGGCTGCAACAGCTCCAGGCCCTGCGCAACATCGACATGGCCATCACCGCGAGCCTCGATCTGCGTGTCACCCTCAATGTCATCCTCGATCAGGTCACGACACATTTGAAAATTGATGCCGCCAACGTCCTCTTGTTCGATCCCTATTCGCAGACCCTCCGGTTTGAAATCAATCGCGGGTTTCGCGGCAAGGCGCTGCAACATGCGAACCTTCGCCTGGGGGAAGGGCATGCCGGGCGGGCCGCCATGGAGCGGCGCGTCATCAGCGTCCCGGACCTCGCCGCCGACAGATCGGAGTTTTCGCGGTCCGTCAAGCTCCCCGAGGAGGGGTTCGTCTCCTACTTCGCCGTTCCGCTGATCGCCAAAGGACAGGTCAAAGGAGTGCTTGAGGTCTTGCACCGCGCCCGCCTGAATCCATCGCAGGATTGGCTCAACTTCTTGGAGGCGCTGGCAGGCCAGGCGGCGATTGCGATTGACAACTCCACGCTGTTTGACAACCTGCAGCGCGTCAACACCGATTTGACGATGGCCTACGATACCACGCTGGAAGGATGGTCCAAAGCCCTGGATTTGCGGGATAAGGAGACCGAAGGCCACACCCTCCGCGTGACCAAACTGACAGTGCAATTGGCTCGTGCCTTGCATGTGGGAGATCAAGATCTCCTTCACATTCGCCGCGGCGCCTTATTGCACGACATCGGGAAGATGGGCATCCCCGATAGCATTCTGCTGAAGCCGGGGCCGCTCACCGACGAGGAGTGGGTGGTCATGAAGAAGCACCCGACGTACGCCTATGAACTGCTCTCCCCCATCCACTACCTCCGCCTGGCGCTGGACATCCCGTACTGCCACCATGAGAAGTGGGATGGCGGCGGGTATCCGCGGGGGTTGAAAGGCGAGGAGATTCCCGTCGCAGCCCGCGTCTTCGCCGTGATGGACGTCTACGACGCGCTGACCTCCGACCGCCCGTACCGGAGCGCCTGGCCAACGGAAAAGGCGTTGGCCTACATCCGTGAGCAGACCGGGAAGCATTTTGACCCCGCGGTCGTCGCAAAGTTTCTCGAAATGGAGCTGTGATCGGCAAGACCACGACTCAGCCGCACCCCGCTGAGGTATAAGACATTAGCAGGTGCCCCCCGAAGGAGCCCACGTTGCGCAGGACTGGAGCGTTACACCACATTCGCAGCCTTATTCACGCCGTGGCGCGGGCCTACGCGCACCTGCCCAGCCGCCAGCCGGAGGGTCATGTCGAGCGCAAGGTCTCCCTGATCCGCCTCCTCATCCTCTTTGCGCTCCTACCGATCCTGTGGTGGGATGTGGTCCCTCCCGATACCCAGCTCGTGTTGATCGGCCTCACCGCGCTCCTGGCGTGTTATATCCTCGTCGCCCTGATTGTCCTGCCGCGCCTCCGCGGAGTGATGCGGCAAGACGTGTTCCTGACCATCGACATCCTGGCGATCACCGCGCTGGTCTGGTACACGGGCGGGATCAACAGCAGCCTCCTCTTCCTGTTCTACCTTCCGGTCCTGGCCGCGGCGATCCGCCTGGAGCTACGCGAAGCGATCCTGTCGGCGGTGGCCGTATCCGGAATCGTCATCTGGATGTGGAACGTGGCAGAGGGTGGGCTGCCGTCCCTAGGGTCGACGACGCTGCGGGTCGGCCTCTTTACCGGCAGCAGCCTGGTGACGGCGCTGATCTTCGGCATCATGGCCCAGGAGAGCCGGCTGTTGAAAGAACACGGACGTAAGAACCGGGAACTCAACGACCGGCTGGCCGAGTCGACCGAACAGCTCCGGCGCCGCCTGGGGGAGCTGGAATTTGCGTACGATCTGTCTCGCAAGCTGGCGGGCGTCACCGACACGGCCGCCGTCCTGGTGAAGGTCACGGAAGCCGCGCAGCAGTTGCTACGGGCCCCCTACGGAGCCGTGTTTCTCACCAACCACACCGCCGGTGATCTCGATTTGGCCTATACCATGGGGCTCTCTGATCGAGAGGCGGCCCCGCTGATGCGCGCGTGTACGGGCACAGTGACGACCGACACCACAAATCCTGTGACGGTGGAAGTCCAGGATGAAGCCTGGATGCGCGCCGTGTGCGCCCCTATCATGCTGGGGGGGCGGCTCCTGGGGATCCTGTGCGCCGGTGGGGATGACCAATGGCATCCTGCCCGACACTCGGTGGCCGTGCTGGGTCACATGGCCAGTCAGGCCGGCATTGCGCTCGATCGCGCGTCACTGCTGGAAAACCTGCAGCGCCTGGCTACGGCAAAGCCTGAGGCACGCCTGTTTACCAGAGATCAGTTCGATGACATCCTCTCGGACGAAATCAAGCGTGCCACGCAGCTCGGCGCGCCGTTTGCGCTCCTCCTGCTGCTGCTGGCTGACGTCGCGGACGACAATACGTCGAGGAGTCCCGCGGCGGATCTCGTCCACAAGCGATTCGCAGAGCTTGTGCTGGGCTCCGTCCGCCGGGCCGACATTGTGGCCCGCAGCGATCGGGGCGCGTTGCTGGTGTTGCTCTCCATGGCCACCCTGGCCAGCTCGAAGAAGTTCGTCGATCGGCTCTGGCACCAACTTCAGCAGGACGAGCCGCTGGGCCAGCTGCTCCATGCAGATGCCGCTCCCGAGCTCCGCGTCGGCATCGCCACCTTCCCTGACGATGCGGTGATGGGCGCCGAGTTGGTCTTTGCGGCCCAGAACGCCGTCGAATCGGCCGACGGGCAGCGGCCGGTGGTATGCGCCGCGGAACTGGACGCCGAACCGGGCCCGGTCCGTTGACACGGTTGGGCCAGAAACGTGATGCGGGGCCCTGACAGCGGACCCCGCACCCTTCGAACGCATCCCATCGATTGGGGCGGCCGAGACAGCGCTACCCCGCGAGCCTCTGTTCTTCAGCGTGTCGGCTGACTAGTACCCCTTCCCAAACACCTGCTGCGCGCGCGGAACCGCGGCCAGCACCTGCTGCTGGTAGTAGATCGGGCCGCCCTCGTCCGCTGTAACGTTCGACGGGTAGTGCGTCGAGACAAAAAGCGCGTAGATGTTCTTCGCCGAAATGGCGAGGCCGAAGTAGTCGCCGATGAAACCGCGGCCGTTCGGGCACGGATCACGGGCGCCGGCGCAGGGGTATTGGGAGAGGCCGCCGAGGTGCTGGCCCGGTTGCTCCGGATCCCACGTGAACTGCGAGATGCGGAGGTTTGACCCGACACGGACCGCCCCGTCGCCGGAATCCTTGTAGGCCTGCAGTGAGACGTCAATACAGAAGTTCGTCCGCCCGACGTCCGCCGCCAGCACGCTCGCGTCGTCTGGACAAGGCCTGCGGCGATCGTAGAAGGCCACTGCGACCGCGCCTCCGGGACCAGCAGCAACCGTGGGTTGGAACTGGTCGGTCGGGGCACCCGCTTTGTCAGCATTGTCGTTGACCACCACCGGCGTCGACCACGTCACGCCGCCGTCGGTCGACTGCGTAAACTTCACATCCATCTGCGTGCCGTCCCAGTCCTCGTAGGTGAGGTAGAGATGGCCCGCATAGGTCGGGCTCGCCGCGAAGCTCTCGGCAATGCCATCGCGGAACCTCGTGTTCGGCAGGCCCCCGGTCGTGATGATGTTCACGATGGTCACAGGGACGAACGGCGTAAAGGAGACGCCGTCGTCGGTTGAGCTGGCGACGTAGATGGTCGAGGCCGAGCCGTTGGGCGGGAACGAGACGAACGCGACATAGAGCGCTCCGGCGGCGTCGATCGACGGGTAGACGAAGGTGTCCGCCGGGCCGACCTGCGAGGGCGGGCTGATCGTCACGGCCTTGTCAAAGGTCTGGCCGCGATCTCGCGAGACCGCGAGGCGAACTTTGATCCCCTGGCCATTGGAGCTTCCGTTGAAGACCGCCCATGCGGCGTAGACGTGATCCTGAAACGGGTGTCCGGGGATGTGGTTCACGGCGATCCACTGCTTGTCTTCGACGTGGCCGGCCTGCTTGGCTGAGGCATTGTTCGGCGGTTCGAGCGCCACGCCCCCGTTGGCCTTGACCCAATGACGTCCCAAGTCGTCGCTGAACGAGACGTCTATCTCGCCATCCGGGTGCAGCTTCGTGTTGTCGAAGAAGGAGTTGAACGGTAGCATCGTCTGGTAGACGCGGCCCTGTGTATCAAAATCGGCGTTGGGATCCGTGGTATTGGTCCAGCTCGGCGGCATGTCCTGCGTGCCGGTGGAGACGCAATCGTAGCCCTGGGTCTGATTGTTGCCGGCCGGGGACCCGTTGAGGATCTGGTAGGCGCCGAGGTAGAACATGTAGAACGTGCTGTACTTATCGAAGAAAAACTTCGAACTGCCGACAAGGTCTTCCGTACCCGGCTGGACGGCGATCCACGACTCCGAATAGTTGGCGTTGAACGGCCCGGGGCCGCACGTCCCGGCGACCGGTACCCGCGAACCAGTCGGAACCGGGTAGCCGCCGCCGCTGCTCGGTGAACTGACCACCTGATTGGTGAAGGTCACGCTGCCGCCGTTCGCGGCAGACGTCGTCGGGCCGCCGGCGACGAGTACCGCCAGCGCCGCAGCAACTCCAAGCGCCACAACGGCGCGCATAAACATTCCTCTCCCTCCTCACAGTACCTGTTCTTAGGGGGACACTCTGCTAGTTCGCGCCCCCAGGGCTCCCTCCTGTCCCCGTCTCCGTCCGGCCGAGTGTGCGAAATGAGAACGACGAAATGTTGCTGCCCGTCTGACGTCGAAGCATTCACACCCCACATAGCGGAGGCGATGATGCGGATCGGCGTGTACGGGGCAGGACAGATGGGCGCGGCGCACGTGCGCCACTTCTCGGCTGTTCCAGGTACGACGGTCGTGGGAGTCGCGGACGCGGATGAGCAGCGGGCCAGATCTGCCGCCGCCGCGATCGGCGCGACGCCGTGCCCGGACCTCGACACGCTGCTGGAGCTGCGCCCCGACGCCGTGGTGATTGTCGTCCCCAACATTCACCACGCGGCTGCNTCGATCGCTGCGCTCGAACGCGGCGTGNATGTCTTTTGCGAAAAGCCGATGGCCACGACCGTCGAGGATGCGCGCCGCGTCCTGCGGACCGTGGAGCGCACCGGCTGCCTCTACCAGTTGGGATTCAACCGGCGATTCGCGCCGGTCTACATCGGGGTCCGCGAACTGCTCACCGGCGGGGTCGGGGTGTTTTCGGGGACGATGAAGATGAACGACGGAGACATGCGCACGCCGGCGTGGTTCAGCGACCCCAAGATCTCGGGGGGATTCATGTACGACACGGCGATTCACCTGCTGGATCTGGGACGCTGGCTGCTCGGCCCGGTCCAGGAGGTCCGCTGCCTGGCCCGATCATCCTGCTATCCGGACCAGGATGATGCGGTCATGCTGCTCCGATTCACCANCGGNGCNCTGGTCGCGTTCTCGACGTGCGGGCANGCNACNTGGACCGCCCCGCTGGAGCGCGTCGAGTTCTTCGGGGACCACGCGGCGATCGTCACCGAGGGGTTCGAACGGCTGACGTACACGCCGGCGCGGGATCAGCCGGCCGTGACCACGGATTTCAGCGCGTTCCC
>JGI25382J37095_10000119_pt1 | contig 14666 bp, 13 predicted proteins | sample GraSoi013_1_40cm_3_FD_37095 | JGI IMG/M metagenome (IMG submission 37095)
GGTGGTGATGATGCGTGCCGGGGTGATGGTGGTGATCGGCGGGATCGTGCCGGTGCNCGTGCCCGTCACTGCCGTGGTGATGGTGGGCATGGCCNTCGACTCCTCCGCTGTAGCGGCGAACGAAGAGGACGAAGCCCAACACCGCGATCGTGAGCCCGGAGGCGAGCCCGAGCCACGGGTACAGGCGCTCGGGGACGACGTGCCGGGAGGCGTAGAACGTGATGCCGCCCAGGAGATACACGCCGGCGGTATGTGACGCGGTCACGATGAGGCCCAGGATCAGCGCGTGTCGCGCGGTCCCGCGCGAGCCGACGAGATACGCGGCCACGACCGTCTTGCCGTGGCCCGGCTCGAGGGCGTGGAAGGCGCCGAGGGCCGAGGCCACGAGCAACGCGATGGCGACGACGCCGAGGCNCGCATCGGGCGTCCCGACGAGCTCGGTGAAGCGATCACGCGTCGGCCGGCGCGCGCCGGCGCCGCCGCCGAAGATGGGAGGCTCGCGCTCGCTGGACGGGACGCCGGCGACGGCTGACGCCGCCGGGAGGACGACGACCTGGGCCTCCAGGTCCTGGGGCGGACTGTCGAGCAGGTCCGTCGGGTAGCTCGCGAGACCTCCGCTCCGGTCACGGCTCGGCACGGTGCTGCGAACGAGCGTCACGCCGGGCCGGACGACGGCGATGATCTCCTTCCATCCGGCCCGCCCGGGAAAATTTTCGTCTCGGTAGCGGAGGGTCAGCTCGCGGCCGGCGGCGTCGGCAGGGAGCTGGGCTCGGAAGAGGACGCCAAGCTTGAGCGTCGGGAGGTCCCCGACCCCGGGCGGAAACACGATCTCCTGCGCCCGTTGCTCGAGCGCCAGCCGGCGCCCGTCGACCTCGAGTGTCAGTCCCCGCCCGAGCGCTTCAGCCTTGTTCTTGGCATACCGGGCCGCGCTCGGATGGCCGACGTCGGCCACGACGCCCGTCTCCTGGATCTCCTGGAAGGTGGGGATCTCGGCCAGGTCGATGATGTAGCGGACGTAGACGACCGGCGGGGCGATCTCGAGCGCCGCGTAGTGGTTGATGCTGAAGTTGCCGAGGGGATGGGCGGCCGCACCGGCGGCGCCGACGAGGACGGCAAGCCCCACCGCCGTCGAGAGCGCTCGGGCGCTCACGGGCCCGGGCTCGCGATCACCGCCGGGCCGCGCGGAGCCGCTCGAGCGTCCGGGCGGCGGTCTCCGCGTGCAGGACATGGAANTCCGGGTTCAACGCCAGCGCCCTGGCGACGTGCCGAGCCGCGCCGTCGGCATCGCCGCGCGCCTCGTGGATGAGTCCCGCATGGAAGTGCAGNCGAGGGTCGGGCGTGCCGAACCGCAGAGCCTCCTTGATCGCGGCCTCCGCTTCCACGAACCGGCCGTTGCGGTAGAGGGCCCACGCGAGGACGTCCTGAGTNTAGATGTCGCGNCGCACGTCCAGCTCCTTGCGGGCGAGATGCAGGGCCTCGACCGGTTTNATGTCNTGNTCGGCGTAGAAGAGTGCCAGCTCCCGGTTATAGACCGTCTTGTTGAGGGCGTTCAGCGCGCCGATGTATTCGACGAGCGCATACTGCNTNCGCGCCTCGTCGCGCTGGCCCAGCTTCGCCTGGACATCACCGAGGGCGGCNGCGTACTCCGGCAACGGGATGNCCGCCAGCGCCTTCCGGTAGAGGTCGACGGCGTCCACGTACCGGTGCTGCGCGCCGCGGACGCGCGCCAGGCCGGCGAGCGCGCGGTGGTAGCCCGGATACGTCGCGAGCGCGGCGCCGTACGCCGCGTCCGCCTCGGCCGTCCGTCCGATCTGAAACGCCAGCTCGCCGAGCTGCGCCTGACTCCACGCGAGCGGCTCGCGGCTGGTGGAATCGTCGCGGGCGGCCTCGACGGCCCGCCGCATGCCGGCGAGCGCCGCCTCGGCGTCGCCCTGCAGGAATCGCAGGTACGCGAGACGGCCGTGCGGGTGCCGCGGTCCGGTGAGCCCGAGCAACCGCGAGTACGCTCGGCTCGCGCCGTCATAGTCGCCCAGCTCCACCAGGGCGTCGCCGGCGATGGCGTGAGGGGAGACGTCGGCGCCGCCGAGCTGCACCGCCTGTTGAGCCTGGCCGAGCGCCTCCTTGAACTCGTGCCGGGCGTGATGGACGAGGGCGAGGAGCGTGGTCGCGGCGGCGGCGGAGGGGCCCTGAGGCACCAGCTGCGTGGACCGCCGGGCGGCCTTCTCGGCGAGCGCGTAGTAGGTGAGGTCGCCGCTCTCGCGAGCCTTCTGGACGTAGACCGCGCCGAGCTTGTTGTAGCTGAAGACGTCCTCGGGATCTCTCGCGACGCGGGATTGAAAGAACTTGATGAGCTGATCGGTCGCCTGGGGCTGGGCGGCGAGCGTGCCCGGCGCGAGCGCCGCGAGGAGGAGGGCGACTGCCATCTCCCTCCTCCTCATCGACTCACCCCCTCGTTTCGCCTGACCGGCCCCACGCTGTTACGTCGGGTCGTTCGGCGTGCTCGGATAGCCGACCGTGCCGGGCGCGGGCGTCGTGTTCCCGGGCAGCGGGTGCGGCTGGCCCAAGAACGGGAAGTCAGGGAGCAGCGGCCGGTCTTGCCCGCTGTTGGCGAGATTCGCCACGTCGGCGTCCGTGTTTTCGATGAAATCGGTGCCCTGGAGGACGGCGAGGACCCGTCGGTCGGGGCAGTTGGGCAACACGGTGCAGTTCAGCGCCCCTGGTCGAGGCGCCCCGTTGCCCCCGGGGATACCGGGCGGGAAGTTCACGTCGGCGAGCTGACGGGCGAGCCTCAGCAGGATGTCGGTCACGTCATCGTCCAACCGTCGGCCGTTTTGCAGCCCGTTCGCCGCCACGACCAGGTCGCCGGGAGGCGCGATGGCGAGATCGATGCGGAGGACATCCGGGAAGATGACGTGACGGATGAGGTCCCGACTCGTGTTCGGCAGGGCCGCCAGCCCGGGCAGCAGCGGCGCGCCGTTCGGAAGCGTCGCCACGCCGATGGCCGTCAGGAGGTCCGCTCGCGCGGCGATCGTGTTGCCGGGGTCTCCGGGAGTGCCGGAGGTGGTCAGGGCGTCCGGGATGAAGCGGCTGAAGCCTCGAGCGCCGGGGGGAAGCGAGAACTTGTTCGGGTTGTTCAGGTCGGCCAGGTCGTGGGCGGGGACACTTGCGTTGTACCGGTCTCGCTGCGCGGCGGGAATGAAGACCGTCTTGACGAGCGTCTGTCCCGCCCGCTGAATCTGGACGAACGGTCCGTTCCCCTTGTTGTCGTCCTCGTCGTCGTCGTCGTTCCGGTGGACGAGCCGTTGCCGGCTGGTCGTGCCCCAGAAGCCGATCGTCGTGTTGTTCCCGAGATACGTGTGCGCTCGATTCCGACTGCCTTGAACCGTGCTTCTCGGGACCTCGATCACGAGCGCCGAGACGTTGAACCCGCCGAAGGTATCGAATCCGCTCCGCGGACCGCTCGGCCCGGCGACGACCGGTCGGCCGTCGAGGGGCCCCAGAACGGGCGACGTCATCTGCCTGAACACCTGCTCGGCGCCGCCGAGGATCCGGTTGAGCTGGGCGGCGTCCGTGACGAACGGATCATCCCGCAGCCCGGCGAACACGCGAATGTCCGGCCCGGTGATGACCTGATTCGTGCACCCCGTCACCATGGGCGCGCCCCTCAGCTCGTCGTTCACGGCGCCCGTCTTTCGCGGTCGCGCGGGGCCCAGCACGGTGACGAACTGNCCNCCGGGANCNGTGGCNCACCGCGGATCNCGGGACGATTCGTAGCCCTCGAAACGCGCCTGGATGACCANGTCNTCNGCCGCGTTTCCCGTGTTGTCGATCTTGACCTGGTACAGCACGTCGTTGCTGAAGGAGTACGAGGCGCGGACCCCGGGGACCGAGAAGGGGTTCACGACCAGCGCGAACACGACCTTCGTCGGGTCGTTCGGGTTGAGGAACGCGAACACGTCCGTGAGGTCGGCCGCCGGGTCCTCGTTGATCAGCGGCGCTTCCCGATGATCGGCGCCGCGGACGCGCACCGTCGATGGGGAGACGACGAGAAGAGCGAGCAGCACGGTGAGCATCCCGACGAACAGGATCGTGAACGGCTTCGGCCTACGCATCGTCCCCATAGCGGCCTCCTTGTGAGGCGGTCCGGCGTCCGAGAGCGACCCCTGCGAGAGTCGCAAGACTATGCGCGCCCGGCGATCCTTCCGCAACTGCAAAAAACACTCCGCAGCCCCTTGCCGATCGGCCCGTGTTCGTCCTACCCTGAAGCCTCTTTCGGAGAGCGGAAGAAGGAGCGCCTGTGACCGAACTGCCACCCGAGCGGCTGAGCCTCGCCGATTTCGTCTTCAGCGAGACGTCCGATCCGTCGGTGCCGCCCGAGGAGTTCACGCAGTGGCGTCGAGCGACCGCGTGGGCCACGTCGCTCTACGAGCCGAGCCTCCTCGGCCCGCCGATTCCGCGCACCCGGCTGGAGACGGCGGGCGTCTCACGTCCGATCATCAACCTCGGCTCGTACAACTACCTGGGATTGGCGACGCATCCGGAGACGATCGCCGCGGCCCAGGAGGCGCTGGCCACGTACGGCACGGGCGCGTGCGGCTCCCCCGTCCTGTCGGGGATGACGGACCTGCATCACCGGCTGGAGCGTCGCATGAGCGGGTTTCTCGGGCGGGAGTCCACGATGTTGTTCAACAGCGGGTTCGGCGGCGCACTCGGGTCGCTGTCGGGCCTGCTGCGGAAGGGCGACGTCGCCGTCCTGGACCGCGACGTCCACTTCAGCCTGATCGACGGAGCCAGGCTCTCGCAGGCGCGCCTCGAGCTGTTCGAGCACAACGATCCCGGCTCCCTCGACGCGGCGCTCGAGCGCCGCAACGGCAGTCGCCGTCTCGTGGTGGTCGAGGGCATCTACTCGATGGGCGGCGACATGGCCGAGTTGCCCGCGCTGCTCGAGGTCGCCGAGGCGCACCGGGTCGGGGTTCTGATCGACGAGGCGCACTCCATGCTGGTCTGTGGCGCCAGTGGTCGGGGCGTGGCCGAGCACTTCGGCGTCGAAGGGCGGATCCGCCTCACGTACGGGACGTTCTCGAAGGCCTTCGCCGGGCTCGGAGGATTCCTGAGCGGCCCCCGAGAGACGCTCGACTACCTGCGGTTCTATGCCAACCCGTACGGGTTTTCGTGCGCGCTGCCCCCCTCCGTCGTCGCGGCGGTGCTGCGCGGGCTGGAGATCGCGACCCGCGATGACACGCTCCGCCGCAGAGTCCGCGACAATGCCGACTACTTCCGGTCCAAGCTTCGCGGTCTGGGCTTGAGCGTGGGTGCCTCGACCACCCACGTCGTTCCGATCATCATCGGGGACGACCGCAGCCTGCTCTACGAGCTCGGCCACGAGATGCTGGCCCGTGGGCTCTTCCTGGCGCCGGTGGACTATCCCTCGGTCCCCCAGGACAAGGTACGCTTCCGAGCCGCCGTGACGGCGATCCACACCCGCGCCGATCTGGACGAGGCGTTGAGCATCATCGAGGACACGATCGTCCCGCGCGTGAGGCGGGCGGCGTGACCCTGGTGTTCATGTTCCCGGGACAGAGCTCGCGCGATCCCGGGATGTTCCGGCGGCTCCTGGCGCTGCATCCACTGAACCGGGAGATCTTCGAGCACGCGTCGGCCGTGCTCGGGCGGGACCTGCGCCGGCACTACCAGGCCGACAACCCGCAAATCTTCACGGCGAACCGCGACGTCCAGGTCGGGGTCTTTCTCGCCAACCACATGTATTGCGAGAGCCTTCGCGCGGGCGGGCTGTCGGCAGCCTTCTCGCTCGGACTCAGCCTGGGCGAGTACAACCACCTGGTTCACATCGGCGCGNTGAGCTTCGAGGAGGCCCTCCGCCTCGTGGACGCTCGGGGAGCGCTGTATGACGCCGGACCGGACGGTGCGATGGCGTCGGTATTTCCCGTCGACGCTCACGACCTGGCGTTGGTGATCGAACGGGCCCGGGCGCGCGGGTGCCTGGAGATCGCGGTCTTCAACTCACCGGCGCACCACGTCCTCTCCGGCGATCGGGCGGCGCTGGCGCTGGCGCTCGACCTGCTCGAACGCGAGCAGTTCAGCGAGGGTGTCGTGGTCGAACCCCGGATCCCGATGCACTCGTCCCGCTTCGAGCCCGTCGGTCGCGCCTTGCGACCCGTGCTGGACCAGGTCACGTGGAAGGCGCCCGCGCGGCCGTATCTCCCCAACGTCGTCGGGCGCTTCGTCGAGGACCCGGGGCCGGCCGGATTCGTGACCCTGCTCTCGCAGCACGTCCACCGGCCGGTCTTGTGGCGCCACTCGGTCGACTTCATCGCCGACCACATCGAGGACGCGGCCTTCGTCGAGGTCGGCCCCCGGCGTGTGCTCTGCAACNTCCTGAACAAGAAGTGGCGCAGCAATCCGCGCTTCACGACGGATCCCGGGGAAGACCGGCCGGCGTCGTTCGACGAGCTGATCGAAGAACTGCGCCGTGCGGCTTGAGACCCTGGCCCCGCTCATGCGGTCCTGGCGCCGTCGGCCGCTCTGGGAGCCGGGCGCGACGACGCGGCCCGTCCACCACGACAGGTCCGCCNTCGAGCGGATCCTCGAGCANCGCGATCCGTTTCTCTTCGTCGACGCCATCACCGACGTGGACCTGGAAGCGCGCTGCCTGCGGGGCTCTCGCCGCGTGGATCCGGAGGACCCGGTCTTCGCCGGGCACTTCCCCGGCCGGCCGGTGTACCCGGCGGTCCTGCTGCTCGAGATCATGGGACAGATGGGGCTCTGTCTCATCCACTTCTGCGCCACCAAGTCGGAGGACATCGCGGGCGACGCCGTCCCGCTTCCCGCCCGGGCCCTGAAAGTGCACGACGCGCTCTTCCAGGCTGAGGTCGGGCCCGGAGACGAGCTCGTCGTGCTGGTCAAACTGCTCGACNCCGATGCCTACACGGTCACGTGCGCCGGCCAGATCGTTCGGGGCGGCACCGTCTGTGCCGTGGCNGTCGTGGAGGTCTACCTTGTCGCCACCTCGTAGGGTCGTGATCACGGGGATGGCGATCAACACTCCGCTCGGCGACACGCCCCAGTCCGTTCTCGACGGACTGCTGGCGGGCCGGTCGGCGCTCACGCGATGGCAGGCCGTGGACACGTCGANGATCTATTGCAAGGTGGGCGCGGATCTCTCGTCCTATGACATTGCTGCCAAGGTCGCCTCCTTCGAGGGCCGTGTCTCCGAAGAGGTGGCGAAGCGCCTGCGGCGGCTCACCGCGAAGGCGCCGTGGTCCACGCGGTTGACGCTGCTGATGGCGCTCGACGGCGCGATGGACGCCGGGCTTCTGGACGGCGGGCTCGACCTCACGGACGTGGCGGCGATCGTGGCCGGCCACAACATCAACCTGAACTATCAGTACGAGAACCGGCTGCAGTTCGAGCAGGAACCCGACTTCATCGACTCGATGCTGTCGCTCCACGGCCTCGACACGGACCACGTCGGACGCGTGTCGGAGCTGCTCGGCATCAAGGGGCCCATCTACACGGTGGGCGCCGCGTGCGCCAGCGCGAACACCGCGCTGCGCTGCGGGGTCGACGAGATCCGCCACCACGGCGTGGACGCGGTCGTCGTCACCGGCGCCGTGCTCGAGTTCTCGCCGATCGAGCTCCACGCCATGGCGCTGATGGGCGCGATCAGCTATGCGAGCTTCAACGACGCCCCCGAGAAGGCCAGCCGGCCTTACGACGTGCGGCGGGAAGGGTTCGTCCCGGCTCACGGAGGCGGGGCGCTCGTGATCGAGTCGCTCGAGTCAGCACGCCGGCGCGGCGTCAGGATCTACGCGGAAGTGCTCGGCGTCGAGGCGAGCGCCGACGCCAACCACTTGCCCCAGCCATCGGAAGACGGCCAGGCCCGGGCCATGGCGAAGGCGCTGCGGCAGGCCGGGGTGGAGCCGCACCAGATCGACTACATCAACGCCCACGCCACGTCCACCCCTCTGGGCGATCTGACGGAGCTTCGCTCGATCAAGCGCGTCTTCGGCGAGCACAGCCGCGACCTCAAGATCAACGCGACCAAATCCATGCTGGGCCACACGTGCTGGGCGGCGCCGATCGTCGAGACCGTGGCGGCGGTGCTGCAGATGAACGCGTCGACGCTGCATCCCTCGATCAACATCGAGGCCCTCGATCCGGAGGTGGATCTGGACGTCTGCCCGAAAGGCCCGGTGGACTGCGAGGTCCGCTACATGATGAAGAACTCCTTTGGCTTCGGCGGGATCAACTGTGTCAGCGTGCTGAAGCGATTCGAGGCGTGACGTGGTCTTCTTCGTCACCGGGGGCTCGCGGGGGATCGGTGAGGCGATCGTGCTGGACGCTATTCGGGAGGGGCACGACGTCGCCTTCACCTACCTGCGCCGGCAGGAGCAGGCACTGGCCGTGGTCGAGCGCGCGCGGCGGCTGCGTCCCGACGGAAAATGTCGGGCCTACCAGCTGGACGTCCGGGATTCGGCCGCGGTGGAGAAGGTCGGCGACCAGGTGCTGGACGAATTCGAAACGGTCCACGTCGTGGTGGCGAACGCCGGCGTGAACGTCAACAACCTGGCGGTGTCGATGTCCGACGAGCAGTGGCGGACGGTGATCGACACCAACCTGACGGGCGCGTTCTACGTCTGCCGTCATTTCCTGTCGACGTTCCTCGCCCAGGGGACGGGGAGGATCATCCTGATCTCGTCGATCGGCGCCCACGGCGTCTCGGGCCAGGCCAACTACGCGGCCAGCAAGGCGGGGCTGCTGGGGCTGTCGGCGGCGCTCGCCAAGGAATACGGGCGCAAGGGCATCACGAGCAACGTCATCGTCGCCGGGTTCTTCGACACGGACATGACGCGCGAAGGGATGTCCGAATCGAACCGGAGCTTCTGGCTGCAGTACTGCCCGGCGGGCCGCGTGGGCGAGCTCGGCGAGGTGTCGAAGGCGGTGATGTTCCTGGCATCCGAGGCGGCGAGCTTCATCAACGGGCAGACGATCGGCGTCACCGGGGGGCTCGATTGGGCGCCGTGACCCCGCCGTCACGGCCCGTCGGAATCGAGAAGATCAGCGCCTACCCGGGCAGCCTCGTGCTCGACGTCCAGAAACTCGCCGCCGCCCGCGGTCGCGATCCGATCGAGCTCCACGACACCATGATGATCGACGAGCGTTCGCTCAATCCGGTCTGGGAAGATCCCGTCACGATGGCGGTCAACGCCGCGATCCCCATGCTGACCGACGAGGATCGCCAGGCGATCGAGCTCCTCATCGTCGGCACCGAGAGCGCTCCCGACCAGGAGAAGGCGACGAGCAGCTGGGTCCACCGGTACCTCCGCCTGAAATCCTCCTGCCGCAACTTCGAGGTCAAGCACGCCTGCTACAGCGGGACGGCCGCGTTGCAGATGGCCGTGGCCTGGATCGCGTCGGGGGTGGCCGGCGACGCCAAGGCCCTGGTGATCACGACGGATCAGAGCCGCATGCACCTGGGTCAGCCGTACGAGTTCGTGATGGGCGCCAGCGCGGCGGCGATTCTGGTGTCGCGCAATCCCCGTCTGCTGGAGATCGAGGTCGACAAGTGCGGGTACTGGACGGAGGAGGTCTCGGATCTGACCCGACCGACTTCGCGCGTCGAGCAGGGGAACCCGGAGACCAGCCTGCTGACGTATCTGGACGCGCTGGAGGGGGCCTTCGCGCATTACGCGGAGCGTGCCGGGGAGGCGATCGACTTCGACACGTACTTCCGCAAGAACGTCTACCACGCGCCGTTCGGCGGCATGACCTTGCGGGCGCACAAGGCGATGCTGCGGAAGGGCAAGCCGCTCTCGAAGCACGAGGTGTGGGCGCACTTCGAGCGGAAGACGCTCGCCTCGCTCCGCTACATCCGCCGGATGGGCGGGACGTACGCGTCGAGCCCGNTGATCGGCTTGATGGGCGTCGTCGACGGGTCCGAGGACCTCCGTCCCGGCGACCGGGTCAGCCTCTACTCGTACGGATCCGGATGCTGCGCGGAGTTCTACAGCGGCCTGATCGGACCAGCGGCCCGCGAGGTGGTCCGAGCGGCTGCGCTCGCGGAGATGCTCGCCGAACGCCATTCGGTGAGCGTGGAGGAGTACGAGCAGGTGGAGCGCGAGCGAACCCGGTACATCGACTGCGGGGACTACGAGCCCAGCCTCGCCGGGTTGGACGGCTGGTACGCCCGTCACTACGAGGGCAAGGGCTATCTGGTCTTCCGCGGGATGCGCGATTACTACCGTCACTATGCCTGGAGCTGACCGAGCAGCGCGGGCAGGGACATGACGATCCACCGGATCCAGGTCCCGCCCGCGCTCGACGCTCGCACGACGGGCGAGCTGGCGGACAACCTCGAGCGGGCGGCCGCGCAGCCGGGCGGCGTGATCCTCCTGGCCGGCGCCGGCGGGACGTTCTGCCGCGGCATGGACTTCACAGCCCTGCTCGCCGCCGAGGACGCCGGGACCCTGGAGGCCGAATGCGCGCGCAGTGTGGCCGCCTTCGTGGAATGCGTGTGGCTGATCCGCTCGTGCGGCAAGCCCGTCGTGGCCGTCGTGGACGGCGAGACGCTGGCCGGAGGAGTGGGCCTCGTCGCGGCCTGCGACCTGGTGGTCGCCGCGGAGCGGTCGACCTTCGGCATGTCGGAAACCCTGTTCGGCCTGGTTCCCGCCATCACGCTGCCGATTCTCCGCGAGCGCATGACCCTCCAGAAGGCGCGCCTCGTCATCATGACCGGGCGCTCGTACTCCGCCACCGAGGCGCAGGCCATGGGGCTGGTGGACGTGGTGACGTCGGCTGACGCGCTCGATCAGACGGTTCGCGCCCACGTGCGCTCGCTCGCGCGCGCGGCGCCGGATGCCGTCGGCGCGCTGAAGCGTCTCTGCACGGACCTGGCGTTCCCCGAGGGGCGAGCGACGCTGGAGCGCGGTGGCCAGCTGACCCGGACCCTCCTGCAAAGCGAGCAGGTCGGCCAGGCGATCCGCGAGTTCATGACCGGTGGACGACTGCCCTGGGAGGCCCGATGAGACATCCTGTGTCAAGCCCGAGGCGCGCCACGGCTGCGCCGGGGCGCGTCCGCGCGATGGCCGGGGGAGTCCGAGGGGGGCGTAGCCCCCTTCGCTTGAAGAGGCTGGGGGGCCATATCGGGGCCCCCCACGACAATCGGTGAGCACGCGGGCGGTGCAGTTGGAGGTGGACGAGCGGGGCATCGCCACCGTCACCATGTCCGATCCGCCCGGACGGAACGCGATGTCCGAGCCGTTCGTTCGCGAGCTGTCCGACGCGCTGCGCGCGCTCGCGGCCTGCGCCGAGGCCCGGGTGGCGGTGCTGCTCGGCCTGCCCGACGTGTTCTCGAGCGGCGCGTCGCGGGAGCTGCTGGAGGCGATCCTCGACGGCAAGCTCGACCCCGCCGACATCCTCCTCCCGAAAGCGGTCCTCGACGTCCCGGTGCCCGTGATCGCGGCGATGGAAGGCCACGCCGTCGGCGGAGGTCTCGCCCTCGGGCTCTGTGCGGACATCATCCTCATCGCCCGCGAGAGCACCTACGGCTGCAACTTCATGAATCTGGGATTCACGCCCGGAATGGGGATCACGCGGCTCCTCGAGCACGTGCTCTCCCCGGCCATGGCCCACGAGATGATGTACACGGGGCAATTTTTCCGGGGCAGCCACTTCGAGGGGCGGAGCGGCTTCAACTACGTGCTGCCGCGCGCCCAGGTCCGTGCCAAGGCCATGGATCTCGCTGCCCGCATCGCGGAGAAGCCGCGTCTGGCTCTCGAGGCTCTGAAGCGCACCCTGTCGACGGACAAGCGGCAGGCGTTCGAGGCGACCCGCACCGCGGAAGCGATGATGCACGCGATCACGTTCGCCGGGCCGGACGTTCGGCGCCTCATCGAGGAAAACCATGCCTGGCCACCTTGAGGGCACGGCCGTCCTCATCACCGGGGGCACGATGGGGATCGGCCTCGTCACCGGGCTCGCGTTCGGCCGCCACGGCGCCCGGTGCACCCTCACCTACAAGTGGGGGACCGCCGACGAGGACGAGATCCGCCGGCGCTTTGCCGAGGTGGGCGCGCCCCCGCCCTCCATCGTCCGTGCGGACGTGGCGCGCGAGGAGGACACCACGGCCCTCCTCGAGGGCATGCGCCGGGTCCACGATCGCGTCGAGGCTTTCGTCTCCAACGTCTCGGTGGCCCTCGTGATCGCGGGGCTGGAGGACTACCAGAAGCGCGCGCTCTTCAAGAGCATCGAGTACAGCGCCTGGCCGCTGTTCGCCTATCCCCGGCGGATGAAGGAGGTCTTCGGCGCGTACCCGCGCTACGTCGTCGGCCTCTCCAGCGGAGGTGTCGACGCCTTCTACAAGAACTACGATTTCGTCGCCGCGTCCAAGGCCGTCATGGAAACGCTCTGCCGGTACCTGAGCTACCGGCTGTTCGACGAGGAGGTCCGCGTCAACGTGGTGCGCTCGCGGCTCGTCCGGACCGAGTCGCTCCGGGCGACCTTCGGGGCGGAGTTCGAGCCGTTCGCCGAGCGATTCAACATGGAGCGCCAGTTCATTCCCGCCGAGGAGGTGGCGAACACCGTGCTCGCCCTCTGCAGCGGTCTGCTCGACGGGGTCAGCGGCCAGGTGATCATGGTCGATCGCGGCACGACGTTCTTCGACAACTTGATGCGGCTCTACAACGAGCGCGACGCGTTGCGACTATAGAAATGGGGGGCCTCGAAGGGCCCCCATACCCCCCGAACGTTCGGAGCGCCCGGGGTGAACCCGGGCGCTCCTCTACCTGCGGAGGAAGCGAATGACGCGTGAGGTGATCCTCGGAGTGGTGAAGAAGCACCTGGTGGAGACGGTCGAGGACTTGACGGAGGACCGGATCGATCCCAGCCGATCCATGAAGGAGCTGGGGGTGAACAGCCTCGACATCGTCGAGGTGGTGTCGTGCACGATGCGCGAGCTCCGGATCAAGGTTCCGCGGGCGGAGCTGTCGAAGCTGTCGAACATCGACGGCCTCGTGGACCTGCTCCATCGCGTCGCCGAGCAGCGCGCGTCGTGATCGGAGATTTTCGTGAGCGGGCCGTCCTGGTGACCGGGGGGACGATGGGGATCGGTCTCGCCACGGCCCTCGCCTTTGGTCGGCGGGGGGCGGCGTGCACGCTCACCTACAAGTGGGGCTCGGCCGACGAGGACGAGGTGCGGCGGCAGTTCGCCGACGCAGGGGCGCCGGCGCCGGTCCTGATCCAGGCCGACGCGGCGCGCGCCGAGGACGCCGGCCTGGTCCTGGAGCAGATGCGGGCCCGCCACGCCCACGTCGAGGCGTTCATCAGCAACGTGTCGCAGGCCGTCCTCGTCGGGAGCCTCGACGACTACTCGCCGCGTGCGCTCTTCCAGACCCTCCAGGCCAGCGCGTGGCCGTTGGTCGACTACACGTTCAGAATCCGCGAGGTGTTCGGGCGCTACCCGCGNTACGCGGTCGGCATCTCGTCGACTGGCGTCGACCAGTTCTCGTGGGGCTACGACTTGATGGCGGCGTCGAAGGCGGTCATGGAGACGCTCTGCCGCTATCTCAACTATCGGCTCTTCGATGAGGACGTTCGCATCAACGTGATCCGGACGCGCAGCGTGCGCACCGAGTCGTTCCGCTCGGCATTCGGGAGCGACTTCGAGACGTTCGCCCGGCGCTTCACGCGAGACGCGCACTTCGTCGAGGCCGGGGAGGTCGCCAACGCCGCGGTCGCCCTGTGCAGCGGTCTCATGGACGGCGTGAGCGGACAGGTGCTCACGGTGGATCGTGGGACCTCGTTCTTCGACAATCTCATGCGCCTCTACAACGAGCGCGAGACGCTGCAACTCTAGGTGGCTGTGGCGGGCGCGCTCCGGGTTCTGGTGACGGGCGGAAACGGATTCATCGGCTCGGTCGTGGTGCGCGCCCTCCTCGACAAGGGCTATCGCGTCCGCTGCCTGGTTCGAGAGCACAGTCGGACCGAGCGCATCGACGGGCTGCCGGTCGAGCGGGCGCGGGGAGACGTGTGCGATGCGGCGTCCGTCCGCGCGGCCATGGGCGGCTGCGGCGCCGTGATCCACCTCGCCGGGATCTCCCGCTGGGCCGACATCCACTCGCCGCGGATGGAGTCGGTGGTCGTCGACGGCACCACGAACGTGCTCGACGCCGCCCGCGCGCTCGGCGGCCCGCGTACGGTCTTTGTCTCCAGCGCGGTCGCCGTCAACGGCAGTCGCCGGCCGGTCCTGCACACCGAGGCGAGCGCCTCCTCCCTGGACGTCGGCCGCTACGTGTACGCGAGGGCCAAGCGCGAGGCCGAGGCGCGGTGCCGGCGGGCGGGAGCCGACGGCGTCCCCGTCATCATCGTCAACCCCGGCGAGGTCTACGGTCCCGACGACACGGCGCTGGTGACGGCCGCCAACCTCCGCGACTTCGCCCGGAGTCGGGTCGTGCTCGTCTGCAACGGCGGCACGAGCATCGCGCACGTGGAAGACGTCGCGGCGGGCGTCGTCGCTGCGCTCGAGAAGGGACGCCCAGGGGAGCGGTACATCCTGGGCGGCGACAACCTGACGATCCGTCAACTGGCCGAGCTGACGCTGGCGATCCTCGGCCGGCGGAAGCCGATCTGGACGGTCCCGAACGCGGTGG
>JGI25382J37095_10000124_pt1 | contig 14524 bp, 14 predicted proteins | sample GraSoi013_1_40cm_3_FD_37095 | JGI IMG/M metagenome (IMG submission 37095)
ACGCTCGACACCGACCCGATGCAGCTGAGCCGCGAGCTGGACTGGGTCATCAAGCGCGAGTGGATCGAGAGCTACATGGCCCGCCACCGCCTGTCCTGGCGCGACCCCAAGGTCTCCCTGATGGACCTGCAGTACCACGACATCCGCCCCGACCGCGGGATCTACTACAAGCTGGTGGGCCGGGATATGGTCGACCGGATCACCGACGACGAGACGATCGAGCAGGCCAAGCACCTGCCGCCCCAGACGACCCGCGCCCGCCTGCGCGGGGAGTTCATCCGCCAGGCCAACCTCAAGGGCAAGGACTACCGCGTCGATTGGGTCTACCTCAAGCTCAACGACCCCGAGCGCGAGACCATCCTCTGCAAGGACCCGTTCCAGTCGTATGACGAGCGCGTGGCGCGCCTCATCCGGTCCTTCTAGGTTCGCGCCCCGCGCGCCTTGACAGACGCGGTCGCGCGTCGTTACAAAGAGTTCACGGCGATGGAGTTCGCCGCCTAACCGCCCCCCGCAGGGGCTGATGACTCCTACCCACGACATCCGTCGGGAGGAGTTTTTGGCGTTCAGGCCCTGCGAGTTTCGCCGCTTCGACTCCCAGTGGGTCTGTGACGCGGCCGGCGCGCCTCTGACGGCGATCACCGAGCCGGGCGAATCCCTGGAGGAGGCCTGCGCCCGCTGCCGCATCCCCGACGAGCTATTCCGGCGCCCGTGCCTGTTCCTGGTCCCCGTGAAGGTCCGGCACGAGGGCGAATGGCAGGATCTGTTCCCCTGCCACTGGTACCATTCGATCTCTCGCGAGGACACTCTTCGCACCACTTGGCTCTGCGGTGGCTGCGTCGACTGGTTTCCCCGGCCGCCGCGCGAGATCAACCCCCGTTTCCTCGAACGAACCGCGGCGATGCGGGCAACGATGCTACTTCGCCTTACCGCACCGCCCCCAGGGTCAATCCCTGGAAGGCGGCAGTCCTCGGATCGCCGAACTGACGCAAGTTGTCACCCGCATTGCCACGGCGTCTCTTCGGCGCGCCGACCTCTGACGCGATCCGCGAGCAAGAAGGCGCAAGTTGTTCTCGTTCAACCCTTTTCGGGAGCCCGGTCGTGAGCGGCTCTTGGCATTGCCCTCGCATTCGATCTGCGGGACCGGTTTCAGGGCACCGGCAGACGAGATAACGACAGGAGGTGTATTCGGCGTGGCCAAGGTCATGGTCGTCGACGATGCCTATTCCGATCTGAAGGTCATAGAGAACATCCTTCAGTCCGCCGGCCACCAGGTCCTGACGTTTCTGGACGGCGACCAGCTCGAAGACAAGGTTGCGACGGAACGACCGGACATGGTCCTCCTCGACATCATCATGCCCAAGCGCAACGGCTACGAGATCCTCCGAAATCTCAAGAAGGATGAACGGACGAAGGCGACGCCCGTCGTCGTCGTCAGCTCCAGGAACCAGGCCAGCGACATCGCGTGGGGCAGGCGACAAGGGGCCAACGATTATCTGCCGAAACCGTTCACGTCAGAACAGCTGCTCAAGGTGGTTGAGCAGTTCGCCAGGTAAGGGCGGTCGCGGGCCGCGCTGCTCTCGAACAACGGCCGTGTGGTTGAGGCTCCCCCCGGAGGGAGCGAGGCGGGTGGGAAGAGTCATCGTCCTCACTTCACGCGCAGACACGCGCAGGCAAAGGAGGACAGCGTGAGATTCGGAATCCTTCCCAAGCTGTTCATCACGTTGATCGCGGTGACGGTCGTCCCGCTCGGCGCGATATGGTACGTGGACTATCGGGGGTCGGTTGACTACCTCTCGCGCAACATCGACGACCGCCTCAGCGCGCAGGCGGACAGCGCCGTGAGCTACGTCAACGCCTGGGTCGACACGCACGCCAGGCTGCTTCGGCAAAACGCCAGTCTCGATGACATCGTGTCGATGAACNCCCGTCGGCAGGCGCCGGTGCTGCAGTCCATCGCCCGCCAGTATCCATGGATCTTTCTGGCCCACACTCTCGGGCCCGACGGGATCAACGTTGGACGGAGCGACCAGGAAGCGCCGAAGGACTACGCCGATCGCGAGTACTTTCAACAAGCCATGGCCGGCGCGCCGCTAGGTCGACAGGTCGTGATCAGCAAGACAACGGGGCAGCCCGCGTTCATCCTGGCGGCGCCCATTGCCACCAGGGACGGTCGCCGGATCGGAGTCCTCGGCATCGCCATGGCGATCGACGACCTCTCGAGAACGATCACGGCTGTCCGCATCGGGGAGACCGGATACGCATTCCTGGTGGATGACCGGGGCAATGTCATCGCGCATCCGAAGGTTCGCGGCAGCCTCGCCACGCACCCCGCGGTCGCGGCCATGGGCTACGAACCCAAGAAGAAAATCGTCTTCACGGATACCGGCAAGGACGTCGTCGCCTACGCGCAGAAGACGGAGCAGGGCTGGACGCTGGTGACTCAGCAGGACTACGCCGAGGCGTATGCGCCGCTCTACGAGGCGAACCGCAACGCTCTGGTCCTNCTGGCGGCCAGCGTGGTGTTCGTNGCCCTCCTGTCGAGTCTGCTGGCCCCGCGTCTCACCCGTCCGATCCGCAACCTGACCGAGATCGCCGACCAGATCAGCCGCGGCGACCTGGCCGTGGCGATCGACGAGGTCGATCGGTCGGACGAGATCGGTGGCCTCGCGCGAGCCATCGACCGGCTGAAGAGCAGTGTCGAGGTGGCAATGAAACGGCTCGGCGGAGACCACCGAGTGCTCGTGCGGGATTATCCGCCCGCCGTCGGCGGTGGGGCCACGCGGTCGTGAGACTGTGAACGGACTGCTCGACGGCTTCTGACGGTCCGGTGAAGAGTGGCGAACCGGTCCTAGGCTATCGCGACCTGATCGGCGAGGTGCGGCGCCTCTGCGCCGAGGGCCGGACCGGCACGGTGTTCATCACGACGTCCGACAACCATTCCGTCCGCTTCGTGCTGCGCAGCGGCGCCATCACGGCCATGGTCTTCGGGCTGCAGACCGGTTTGGCAGCCATGACGTCGATCAAGCGGATCACCGCCGGGCGGCTGAGCTACTCGGAGGAACTGCCCCAGCGCGCGCCGCAAGAAGAGCTGCCCCCGACGCCTGAGCTGCTCACCTTGCTGGGCGGCGGCATGGCGCCCGACGCTGCCGACGACGGCGGACCCAGCGCGGGCACCGTGGCGACGAGCCTCAATCGAAGCCGCGCGATCCTCGAGACGGAGCTCGTGGAATATCTTGGACCGATGGCTCGGGTGGTCTGCAACGAGCACCTGACACGGGCAGCGCGAGGCGGATCGACGAGCGTGAACGACGTGATCGAGGGCCTCGCGAGTGAGCTCGGGGATCCCGAAAAGGCAGCCCGCTTTAAGGAGCGAGTACGCGCGCGACTCGCCGATACCACCGTCGCCAACGATTGATCTTCGGGGCGGGCGGCCAGGTCGCCGACGCCCGCGCGCGCTCTGTCGCCTACCAGCGACTCTGACGCCGGATCGGCGTCGTCATGCGGATCGAAGGTCGTGTGAAGGATCTGAACCCGGGGGACTCGCGTCCTCGGCGTCGCGGCGTTCGTCGGCCTCCGAGGCGCGGCCCTTGTCCTCGCCGGCCCTCCCGCAGGCCTCGGTGCGGCTCGACTCAGCCTGTCACGGCGCCCTCCGAGGCCGAGGAGACCAGCCGCGCGTACTTCGCCATCGCGCCGGACGTGTAGCGGGGTTTGGGGGGCTTGACCGCCTTCAGCCGCTTCCGGAGCTCGGCGGCCGGGAGCTCGACGTCGAGCCGCCGCTTCTTGATGTCGATCGCGATCGTGTCCCCGTCCTTGACCGCCGCGATGGGACCGCCGACGGCCGCCTCGGGCGCCACGTGGCCGACCATGAAGCCGTGGGTGGCCCCGGAGAATCGGCCGTCGGTCATCAGCGCCACCGAGGCCCCGAGCCCTGCGCCTTGCAGCGCGCCGGTCACCTGCAGCATCTCGCGCATACCGGGGCCGCCCTTGGGGCCCTCGTAGCGGATGACGATGAAGTCGCCGGCCTTGATCTTCTTCGCCTTGACGGCCGCGAAGGCGTCCTCTTCCCGGTCGAAGACGCGCGCCCGGCCCCGAAAGACCGGCTGCTCGTGCCCCGCCAGCTTGGCCACGCAGCCCTCGGGGGCCAGGTTCCCGCGCAGGATGGCCAGACCGCCGTGGCGCGCGATCGGGTTGGCGAGCTGACGAATCACCTTCTGGCCGGGCGCCTCCTGCGCTCGCCGCGCTTCGTCGCCGATGGTGAGGCCGGTGACCGTCATCTCCTTGTCGTTCAGCCGCCCGGCCTCCAGCANACGCTTGGCGACGACGGCCATGCCGCCCGCCTCGTGCATCTCGGGCGCGGTGTAGTGCCCCCAGGGCTTCATGTCCGCCAGGAGCGGCGTCTTGCGGGAGATCCGGTCGAACTCGTCGATCGTGAGGCCGACCTCCGCCTCCCCCGCCACCGCCAACAGATGCAGCACCGCGTTGGTCGAACCGCCCGTCGCCATGACTCCGGCGATGGCGTTGTGGAGCGCCTTGCGGGTGATGATCTGACGCGGCAGCACGCCCCGGCGCAGCAGATCCATCACCAGCCGGCCGGTCTCGAACGCGACCTCCTCCTTGCGCGGATCGACGGCCGGCACCCCGTTGAAGCCCATCGGCGAGACGCCCAGCATCTCGAAGGCCGTGGCCATCGTGTTGGCCGTGAACTGCCCGCCGCAGGCGCCGGCGCCCGGGCAAGCGCGGGTCTCGATCTCCTTGAGCTCGCGCTCGCCGATCTTCCCAGCGTTGAACGCCCCGATGGCCTCGAAGACGTCCTGGATGGTGAGCCGACGGCCTCGATGCTCCCCGTAGAGGATGGAGCCGCCGTAGAGCATCACGCTGGGGAGGTTCAGGCGCGCCATCGCCATGACCATCCCGGGGATCGTCTTGTCGCAGCCGGAGATTCCCACGAAGGCGTCGAGCAGGTGGCCCCGCGCGACCAGCTCCACGGAGTCGGCGACGACCTCGCGGCTGATGAGCGAGGCCTTCATGCCCTCGGTCCCCATGGCGATGCCGTCCGTGACCGAGATCGTGTTGAACTCGATCGGCGTGCCGCCGGCGGCGCGGATCCCCTCCTTCACCTTCTCGGCCACCTTCCGGTGGTTCCAGTTGCAGGGGGTGAACTCGCTCCAGCAGTGGGCGACGCCGACCAGCGGCTTGGCCAGGTCCTCGTCGGTGAACCCGATCGCCTTGAAGAAGGAGCGGGCGGCGGCGCGGTCGGCGCCGTCGAGCAGGACGCGGCTCTGATGACGGGGATCGAACGTCATGGTGACACGGCTCCCTTCTGCGGAGTGTCCGCGGCTGGACGCTTGGCGACCAGGAAGGTGAAGCGCCCCCGCTGGACGACCACGCCGCGTTGGTCGACGACCTCGTGGTCCTCGATGATGATGCCTCCCTCGCGCAGGGGGCGGCGCATCGCGGCGCGGGAGGCGCCGTAGATGGTGTCGCCGGCGCGCAGCGGCTGGAGGAAATCCCACTCGACGCTGAGGAAGGCCGTGACGGCCAGCGGCGGGCGCGGCACGCGCCAGCCGAGTCCCGTCGACAGACACAGCGGGAGCAGCTCGGGCACGGCGCCGGGATCCTCCACCGGCTCGCCGGCCAGGCCCCGATAGAGGTTCACGTGGGCCTCGGTGAGGGTGATGGCCGGCGTGGCGAGCTCTTCGCCGACCGCGACGTCCTCGAAGTACGTCAGCTCAGCCGACACGGCGCTCCACCATCAGGTCGGTCTCACCCTCCTGCACCACCTCGCCGCGCTGGTTCAGGACCTTGCGCTCGAGCGTGATGAGCCCGCGGTCGGGCTTGGNGGTCTCCTTCTTGGCGACGACGCGGGCCCGCAGGCGGATGGTGTCGCCGATCTTGATCGGGCCCTTGAACTTCCANCGGAGGCCGACGAAGGCCAGCGTAGCGTAGGCCTGCGTCGCGCGGGTGAAGAGCCCGGCCTGGACGGCCAAGCCGAGCAGCCCGTGGGCGATCCGCTCGCCGAAGATCGACTGCTTCATGAACTCGGCGTCGGTGTGGAGCACATTGTAGTCGCCCGACAGTCCGGCGAAGAGCACGATGTCCGTCTCGGTCACGGTCCGACCCGGCGACTCGTACTCTTCGCCGAGCTGGATGTCCTCGAAATAGCGTCCGGGCGCGGTCATGCCCGCGTAGGATACCACAGCGCCGTCGTTGACCCCGCCCGCGGGCCGATGCTATTCTCCCCGCACCCTCGCGGCCATTTCCGCGTTTTCTGGAGGTAGGACATGGAGCGACGCAGGTTCATCGTGAAGGCCGGCGGTGTGCTGGTGGCCGCCGGGGCGACGGCAGCCGTCGATGCGCCCAACGTCATCGCCCAGGCCAAGTACCAGTGGCGGATGGCGACGAGCTGGACGCCGGCGCTCGACATTCTCCAGGGCATGGCCCAGCGGTTCGCCAAGCAGGTCGACGAGATGAGCGGCGGCCGCCTCAAGATCCAGGTCTACGCCGCCGGCGAGCTCATCCCCGCCTTCGGCGTCTTCGACGCCTGCTCGCAAGGAACGCTGGAGACGTACAACTCCGCCTCTTATTACTGGGCCGGCAAGGAACCCGCCGTCCAGTGGTTCACCACCGTGCCCTTCGGCATGGACGCCCAGGCGCAGATGGCCTGGTACTACGAGAGCGACGGGCTCAAGCTCTGGGAGGAGACCTACGCGCCGTTCGGCCTGGTGCCCCGGCCCTCCGGCGCCACCGGAATCCAGATGGGCGGCTGGTTCAGGAAGAAGATCAACTCCGTCGCCGACCTCAAGGGGCTCAAGTTCAGGATCCCCGGCCTGGGCGGCAAGGTTTATGCGCGCGCCGGAACCACCGTGGTGCTCACGCCCGGAGGCGAGATCTACACGGCCCTCGAGCGCGGCGTCATCGACGGCTCGGAGTGGGTCGGCCCCCACGACGACATGAAGCTCGGCCTCCACAACGCCGCCAAGTACTACTACTACCCCGGGTGGCACGAGCCGGCGACGTACGGCGAGTTCGTGTTCAACAAGAAGGCCTACGACTCGCTGCCGATCGACCTCCGCCACATCCTCGACTACTCCACGCGGGCGATCCACCCGGCGTTCCTCGCCGAGTACGACACGAAGAACGCCGTCGGCCTCCAGAAGCTCAAGACGGAGTACAAAGGGAAGATCGAGATCCTCCAGTTCCCGGCCGCGGTCATCAANGAGCTGAGAAAGCTGGCTCAGGACGTCGTCAAGGAGGAGTCCGAGAAGAGCCCGATAGCCAAGAAGGTGTACGCGTCGTTCACGAAATTCCAGGCCCAGATGTCCGAGTGGGCCGTCCTCGCCGAGGACGCGTATCAGCGTCTGATCCGGGCCTAGTTCCATTCGGAGGGGGCCTCGGCGGCCCCCTCCGAGATCCATAGTCAGAGGGGGCCTCGCGGCCCCCTCCGAACCTCCCCAAGGGAGTAGCGCGGGCGGAGCCCGCGCTCGAAGCGCCCGTCCTAGCCCCGGAAGAACCGGATCAGGGCGAACACGATCTGCGGATAGACGATGATCAGCGTCAGACCGATCAGCTGGAGCGCGATGAAGGGCACGACCCCCCGGTAGATCTCCTCGGTCTTGACCTCGGGGGGTGCCACTCCGCGCAGGTAGAAAAGGGCGAAGCCGAAGGGCGGGGTGAGGAACGATGTCTGGAGGTTGACGCCGATCACCACCCCCAGCCACACCGGATCGAAGTGGAAGTGCTGCACGAGCACCGGGGTCAGGATGGGAACGTGGATGAAGCAGATCTCGAAGAAGTCGATGAAGAAGCCGAGGAAAAAGATGACGCCCATGACCACGGCCAACACGCCGTAGGGGCCGAAGGGCAGGTTCAGCAGCAGGTCCTGCACCAGCCTGTCGCCGTTGAGCCCACGGAAGACCAGTCCGAAGGTGTTGGCGCCGATCAGGATGATGAACGAGAGGCTGGTGATGCGCGTCGTCGTCCGCATCACGTCCTTCAGCATCCCCACCGAGAAGCGTCCCTTGAGCATCGTGAGGATGAGGCCGCCGGCGGCGCCCACGGCCGCGCCCTCGGTCGGCGAGGCGATGCCCACGAAGATCGAGCCGAGGACGGCCACGATGAGGATGAAGGCCGGCGCCAGCGCGATGGCGACCCGCTTGAAGGCCTGTGTCCGGAAGGCGGCGATCTCGGCATCGGGGATCGGGGGGCAGAGGTGGGGCTTCAGCTGCCCCAGGACGATCAGGTAGATGATGTAGAGCGCCACCAGCACGAAGCCGGGCAGAAACGCCCCGGTGTAGAGATCACCGACCGACACGCCGAGGATGTCGCCCAGGAGGATCAGGATGACGCTGGGCGGGATGATCTGGCCCAGCGTCCCCGCCGCGCAGATGGTGCCGGTGATCAGCTCCTTGTTGTAGCCGCGCCGGAGCATCGTCGGCAGCGACACCAGGCCCATCGTGATGACGCTGGCCCCGACGATGCCGGTGGAGGCGGCCAGGATCGCGCCCACCACGACGACCGAGATGGCGATGCCGCCCCGCAGGTGACCGAAGACCAGGGCCATAGTCTCCAGCAGCTCCTCGGCCAGCCCCGACTTCTCCAGCGCCACCCCCATGAACACGAAGAGCGGGACGGCGGTGAGGGTGAAGTTCGTCATCGTCCCCCAGATGCGCAGGGGGAGCAGGTCGAAGAAGGAGAGGCCGAAGCCGACGAGCCCGAACAGCAGCCCGGTGAAGGTCAGGCTGAAGGCCACCGGGAAGCCGAAGAACAGGAAGACGATCATCCCGATGAACGTCATCGCCGCCAGGGTCTGGTCCCACGGCAGGCCAAACATCAGTGGACCTCGTGGGCGCGCTCTGGCCGCTCCTCCCAGCCCATCGCCCAGTAGAAGTTCTTGATGGCCTGAGAGATTCCCTGGAGCATCAGGAGCCCGAAGCCGACGATGATGACCCCCTTGTAAGCCCAGCGGAACGGAACCCCGCCCGGATCGGGCGAGCCCTCGTTCACGGCGAACGAGTGTCTGAAGAAGGGCCAGGTCGTGTACACCACCATGATCGCCGACGGAAAGAACATGACGAACAGCAGGACGAGGTCGACCGTCGCCTTCTTCCGCGGCGACCACTTGGCGTAGATGATGTCGATGCGGACGTGCTCGTCGTAGAGCATCGTGTAGCCGGCGGCGAGCAGGTACACCAGACCGAAGAGGTGCCACTCGAGCTCCTGGATGAAGACCCAGCTCTGGTTGAAGAGGTAGCGGAAGACGACGTCGCTGAAGACGACGGCGACCATGCCGAACATCAGCCACGAGACGCCGTTGCCGAGACGTTCCTGGAACGCGTCGATGTTCCGGGCCAGCTCGCGGAGCATGGGCGGCCACGACCTTTAGCACGCCGGGCGGGGGGCGTCAATCCTTGACACTCGGCAAGACGCGCAGTTAGAGTGCAGACCGACCAGTCGGTCTGGCCGGGGGCCGTCCGGTCGAGCTCACGTGAGGAGGCAAGGTCGCCGTGCGATTCGCCGATGCCCGTCTCGAGCCCGTCTGGGACAAGATCCGCAGCGGCGAGCGCCTCACCCGCGACGACGGCCTTCTCCTCTTCGGGACCGACGATCTGCTCGGCCTGGCCCGCCTGGCCGACCACGTCAAATCCCAGCGCGAAGGCGATCGCGTCTACTTCGTCATCAACCGGCACATCACGCCGACCAACGTGTGCGTGCTGGCCTGCCGCTTCTGCGACTTCGCCCGCAAGAAGGGCGAGGCGGGAAGTTTTGAGTACAGCATCGAGGAGATGGTCGGACTGGTGCACGAGGGCGTTCGCGAGGTGCACATCGTCGGCGGCCACCACCCCGACTGGCCCTTCGAGTACTACGAGCGGGCCTTGGCCGCGATCCACGCCGTCCATCCCGGGGTGCAGATCAAGGCGTTCACCGCCGCCGAGATCGACTACTTCTACCGCCGGTGGAAGATCGAGCCCAAGGAGGCGCTGACGCGTCTCCGGGCCGCCGGGCTGCAATCGATGCCGGGTGGCGGCGCCGAGATCTTCTCGGCCCGGCTGGCCCGCGAGCTCAAGTACACCGGCAAGGCCGATCCCGACCGCTGGTGCGAGATCCACGGCATCGCCCACTCTCTCGGCATCAGGACCAACGCCACGATGCTCTACGGCCATGTCGAGACCCTGGCCGAGCGCGTCGATCACCTGCTGCGCCTGCGCGACCAGCAGGACGCCTCGGGTGGCTTCCTCACCTTCATCCCCCTCGCCTACCAGGTGGGGACGACGAAGCTGGTGCCCCGCCAGACGCCGCCCACCGACAGCCTGCGGACGATCGCGGCCTCGCGGCTGCTGCTGGACAACTTTCCGCACATCGAGGCGTACTGGGTTGTCCTCGGCGAGGACACGACCTCGGTGGCCCTCCACTTCGGCGCCGACGACATCAACGGCACCCTGGAGGATGAGCGCATCCAGCACATGGCCGGTGCCCAAACTCCTGCGGGCCTGGCCCGCGCCCAACTCATCCGGATGATCAGCGATGCCGGCAAGACGCCGATCGAGCGCGACGCGCTGTACAACGTGGTGCAGGTCTGGAACTAGTGCTGGAGCAGATCCGCGACAAGATCCTCCACGGCAAACGTCTCGATCGCCAGGACGGGCGCTGGCTCCTCAGCGAGGCCCCCCTGCTCGAGGTGGGCGCGCTGGGCCAGGAAGTCCGACTGAGCCGCATCCCCGAGAAGCGCGTGACCTTCGTCATCGACTCCAACCCCAACTACACCAACGTGTGCATCACCGACTGCCAGTTCTGCGCCTTCTACCGCAAACCCGGGGATCCCGAAGCGTACACGCTCACGGTGGACGAGGTGCTGGGGAAGGTCGAGGCGGCGGCGGCCAGGGGCGCGACGACGGTGCTGCTCCAGGGCGGCCACAACCCCGCGCTCCCCCTCGACTACTACCTCACGCTGGTGAGAGAGACGCGCCGGCGCTTCCCCCGGGTGACGCCGCACTTCTTTACCGCCTCCGAGATCCAGACCATGGCCCAGGTGAGCGGTCTCACGGCGGGGGACGTGCTCGACCGGTTGTGGGAGGCCGGACAGCGGACGATCCCGGGCGGGGGCGCCGAGGTCCTCTCCGAACGGGTCCGCCGGCGCATCGAGCCCAAGAAGGGTGGGCCGGACGCCTGGCTGGAGGTCCACCGCGAGGCGCACCGCCGCGGCTTCAAGTCCACGGCCACGATGATGTATGGCCATGTGGAAGAACCCGACGACCTGCTCGACCACTTCGACGCCATCCGCGAGCTTCAAGACCTGCACGGAGGGTTCACGGCCTTCGTGCCGTGGTCCTTCAAGCCGGGCAACACGCTGCTCGAGAAGTGGATCAAGCACCCCCAGGGCCCCAACGCCTATCTGAGGATGCTGGCGGTGTCGCGGCTCTATCTGGACAACTTCCCCCACATCCAGGCCTCCTGGTTCTCGGAGGGCAAGCGCACCGGACAGATCGCGCTCCACTTCGGCGCCGACGACTGGGGCGGCACCCTCTTCGAGGAGAACGTCCACCGGGCTGCCGACTACGTGAACACGATCACCGTCGACGAGATCGTCACGCTCATCCGCGAGGCGGGCTTCACCCCCGTCCAGCGCACCACCAGCTACGAAATTCTCCGCACGTTCTAGCTGCTTCGAGCGGCGGCTTTGCCGCCGCCATCGACGGGGGAGGCTTCGGAAGGGGGGCGAAGCCCCCCTCCGAGGATTAGATCGCGGGTTTCGAGCGCTGGCTTTGCCCGCGCCATCCACTTGGGAGGGTCGAAGGGGGCCGTCGCGCCCAGTGGGCGCGCATGTGTGTCGCCCCCTTCGACGCTAGATGGGATCGATGGGCGGGACGGCCGGGATGAGGCCGCGCGCGTGCGCCAGGGCGAAGAGCCGCTCCAGCGCCGCGTGACCCTCGGCGCCCAGCGTCAGCGTGTAGTCGTTGACGTACATCAGCACGAACCGCCGGCAGGTCTCCTTGTCGATGCCCCGGCCATAGCGCAGCGCATANTCCAGCGCCTCGTCCACGTGGGCGTGCGCCCAGCCGATCGAATCCCGCAGGGCCTGCGAGAGCGCCCGNTGCATGGCCNCNCCCAGATCCCGGCGCATGACGTTCACCCCGAGGGGCAGCGGCAGCCGGGTGTCGCGGGCCCAGGCCTGACCGAGGTCGAGCACCTTCACGAGCCCCATCTCCTGGTGGGTGATCTGGCCCTCGTGGATCAGCAGGCCCAGGTCCGCCTGTCCCTCGAGGACGGCCTGAGGGATCTTGTCGAAGGCCACCTGGATCAGCGGCGGCTCCTCGGGAACGTAGAGGCGCAGCAGCAGGGCGGCCGTGGTGTGGCTGCCGGGAATGGCCACGACGCGCTCGGGAATCTCCTTGGGATCGATCGGCTCCCGCGCCACGAGGATGGGGCCATATCCCTTGCCCATCGAGGCGCCCGGGTCCATCAGCCGGTAGCGGTCGGCAACGAGCGCGTAGGTGGCAGCCGACACCGCGGTCACCTCCAGCTCGGCGGCGCGCGCGCGGCGGTTCAGCGACTCGATGTCCTCGAGCACGTGCTCGATGTGCACGCCGGGGATCGGCACCTTGCCCGCCGTCAGCGCGTAGAACATGAACGCGTCGTCGGGGTCGGGGCTGTGGCCTATCCGCACCGTTTGCATCCGGGGCTCCTCCCGAGCGATGTCACCGGCGACGAGTGAGACGCGACGCGCGACCGGACGCCGCCCTCAGCATGTTCGCGGGCAAAGGCTACCACAGGGCGACGGTGGACGACATCGTGCGCGCCTCTGGCGCCTCCATCGGCGCCGTCGATTTCTGACCCGGCGTCGCCGGATCGCGCGCCGAGCCCGCGCGCCGGCGCCGGCTCCGCGCGTCGCGTGCTAACATACCGCCGCACCGATCGTGTGGAGCACGACGAGGAATGGCCGGGTTGGATCGCTGGATCGAGGCGGTGTCGCGTCGCGAGCGAGCGCTCACGCTGGCCGGGCTCGCCGGCATCGTGGCGCTGGCCTGGCTCTACCTCTTTCGGCTCAGCCAGGAGATGGAAAGCATGGCGGCGATGGGCATGGCCCACGTGGAGGCCTGGACCCTCGCCGACGCAGCGCTCACCACGACGATGTGGGCGGTCATGATGGCGGCCATGATGCTGCCCGGCGCGACCCCCGTGCTCCTCGTCTTCACCACCGTCAACAGCAAGCGCCGGGCCGATCACTCCGTCGGGGGGGCCCCACCGCTCGTCAGCACCGGGCTCTTCACGCTCGGTTATCTCCTGGTCTGGGGCGGGTTCAGCCTGGCGGCAGCGACCGCGCAGTGGGGACTCCAGGCGGCGGCGCTGTTGACCGACGATGCGTGGACCGTCATGCCCGTCGTCGGCGCCGCCGTGCTCATCGCCGCCGGCGTCTACCAGCTCACGCCGCTCAAGTACGCGTGCCTGGCGCGTTGCCAGACGCCGCTCGGCTTCCTGCTCTCCGAGTGGCGCGACGGCGACCTGGGCGCGCTGGTGATGGGGCTGCGCCATGGGCTCTTCTGCCTGGGCTGCTGCTGGGTGCTCATGGCGCTGCTCTTCGTGGGCGGCGTGATGAACCTGGCCTGGGTGGCCGCCATCACCGCGTTCGTGCTGCTCGAGAAGCTGCTGCCGGCCGGTCGCGCGATCAGCTGGNTCANCGGGCTCGGCTTGATTCTCTGGGGTATCGTCACACTTCGATGGAGCCTCTGACAGGGGAATCCTAGTCGGGCAGCTCCGGCTGGCGGAAGCCGAGGCGGAAGTCGCCGGCCCGGATCGCGCGGATGATGGCGTCGCGGTCGCGAGGGGCGTCCACTTCGACCCAGGCCCGCCCGAAGTGCACCGGCCGGTGAGCATCGTCGGTGGCGACCTTCACGAGCGGGATCGTCTCCGCGTGGTAGAGCGGCCGGTAGAGTCCGGTGTCGGTCACCTCGATGGCCTCCAGCGGCAGACCGTCGCGCCGGATCCGCTCGATGCGCTCCAGCGTCTCCTCCACGGAGAGCTTGTAGCGGGCGGGGTGATTCAGCACGTAGAGGGTCTCGCGCTCCCCCATCACCTTTCCGACGTGCTGCGGGAACGGCTGATAGCTCAGCTCGACTCCCTGGAAGAGCAGGAGCCTGGACGCCAGTCTCTGGAGCGCCTGCCAGTAGGCATCGCTGATGTGGTCGTCGTGATCGGTGATGGCGAGGAAGTCGTAGCCGAGCCGCTCGTACTCCTCGATCAGGCGGTGGGGCGACAGCGCGCCGTCCGAGAACGTAGTATGGGCATGGAGATTGCCCCTGAGCAGCGCCATCAGCCGCGGCTCCGCCACTGGGCGCTCACCTCAGCCCAGGCCGAGCGCGCGCCCCCAGGCCATCGTGCGGGGGTCATCCGATCAGCGTGCGGGGCGCTTGGCGGGCGGCGGACCGCCCCACTCGAAGGCGAAGCCGAGGGCGAACCACCCGGTCACTTCGCGACGACCCGTCTGGGCCGCGCCGACCGGCGTGTTCGGTGAGGTCCAGCCGGCAACGCC
>JGI25382J37095_10000125_pt1 | contig 14521 bp, 14 predicted proteins | sample GraSoi013_1_40cm_3_FD_37095 | JGI IMG/M metagenome (IMG submission 37095)
CGGACCTTCGGGACGCAGTCCGCCCTGGCGATCCAGAATGCGCGCCTGTTCCGTGAGATCGAGGACAAGAGCCGGCAGCTCGAGGCGGCGAGCCGGCACAAGGACGAGTTCCTCGCCTCGATGTCGCACGAGCTGCGCACGCCGCTGAACGCGGTGATCGGCTTCTCCGAGGTGCTGCTCGAGAAGATGTTCGGCGACGTGAATCCCAAGCAGGAGGAGTATCTCGGAGACATCCTCGCCTCCGGCCGCCACCTGCTCTCGCTCATCAACGACATCCTCGACCTCGCCAAGATCGAGGCGGGGCGCATGGAGCTCGACCTCGAGGACTTCGACGTCGCGCAGGCGATCGACAACGCGGTGGTGCTGGTCCGCGAGCGCGCCACGCGCAAGGGGCTGATGCTCGACACGCAGCTCGATCGCCGGCTGGGCTCGCTGCGCGGCGACCAGCGCAAGGTCAAGCAGGTGCTCCTGAACCTCCTGTCGAACGCCGTGAAGTTCACGCCCGAGGGCGGGCGCATCGAGGTCCGCGCGCAGCGTCTCGACGGCCACGTGGAGGTGTCCGTGACCGACACCGGCATCGGGATCGCGCCGGAAGATCAGGAACTGGTGTTCGAGGAGTTCCGCCAGGTCGGGACCGACTACGCCAAGAAACACGAGGGCACCGGTCTCGGCCTCACGCTCTCGCGCAAGTTCGTGGAGCTGCACGGCGGGCGCATCTGGGTCAAGAGTCAGCCGGGTCAGGGCTCCACGTTCGCGTTCACGTTGCCGGGGGGGCCATGGCCGGCGAGCTGATCGTTCTGGTCGAAGACAACGACAAGANCCGCAAGCTGGCGCGCGACGTCCTCGTCCACGACGGNTACCGCGTGCTGGAGGCGGAGACGGGCGAGGACGGCGTGCGCCTGGCCCAGGAGCAGCGCCCGTCGCTCGTCCTCATGGACATCCACCTGCCGGGCATCGACGGCATCGAGGCGCTGCGTCGCCTGCGCGCCGACGCCGCCACCCGCGCGATCCCCGTGGTCGCCGTGACCGCCTCCGCGATGACGACCGACCGCGCCACGATCATGGCCGCCGGGTTCGACGGCTATCAGTCCAAGCCGATCAGCGTCCGGCCGTTCCTGGCGGCGGTGCGCGAGGTGCTCGACCGCGGNGCGCGCGCGTACCCCCAGGGGGGGCACACGTGATCGCCGCCAAGATCCTCGTCGTCGACGACACGCCCAGCAACGTCAAGCTGCTCGCCGACGTGCTGGGCGCCAAGGGCTACGCCGTCGTCACCGCGGCCTCCGGCGCCGACGCGCTCGAGGTCGTGGAGCGCGAGCGCCCCGACCTCGTGCTGCTCGACGTGATGATGCCGGGCATGAGCGGCTACGACGTGTGCCGGAAGCTCCGCGCCAATCCCGCCACCACGATGCTGCCGGTGGTGATGATCACCGCGCTCGACCCCGGGCAGGAGCGCGTGAAGGGCATCGAGGCCGGTGCCGACGATTTCCTCAGCAAGCCGATCCACCAGCCGGAGATTCTGGCACGCGTGCGCTCGCTGCTACGGATCAAGAGCCTCTACGACGAGCTGACGGAGCTGAACCACACGCTCGAGCGCCGCGTGAGCGAGCAGGTGGCCCAGCTCGAGCGCCTGTCGCGCCTCAAGCGCTTCTTCTCGCCCGCGCTCGCCGAGGCGATCGTCAGCGGCGGCGCCGACGATCCGCTCAAGAGCCACCGGCGCGAGATCGTCGTCGTGTTCCTCGACCTGCGCGGCTTCACGGCCTTCGCCGAGACCTCCGAGCCCGAGGAGGTCATGAGCGTGCTGCGCGAGTACCACGCGGCCATGGGCGAGCTCGTCCTCACCCACGAGGGCACCCTCGAGCGCTTCACCGGCGACGGCATGATGGTGTTCTTCAACGACCCGGTGCCGCTGCCGAATCCACAGGAGCGTGCCCTGCGCATGGCGCTCGCGATGCGCGCGCGCGTGGACACGCTGACGGGCCGCTGGCGCAAGCTGGGCTTCGACCTGCACTTCGGCATCGGCGTCGCGCAGGGCTACGCGACGCTCGGCGCCATCGGCTTCGAGGGGCGCTGGGACTACGGGGCGATCGGCACCGTGACCAACCTCGCCGCGCGGCTGTGCGGCGAGGCGCGCGGCGGCCAGATCCTCGTCTCGCGCCGGCTCTACACCTCGGTCGAGGACCTGGTGGAGGTCGAGCCGCTCGGCGAGCTGACGCTCGCGGCTTCGCGCGGCCGGTGACGGCCTTCAACGTGCTTCGCGTGCGGGCGACGGCGTAACGCCCACGCGCCCGGCCACGGGCAGCTTCAGCGCCGGCGCCCGCACGTCCAGCCCGAAGATCAGTCCGAGCAGGTTCACCTCCACGCCCTCGTCCACGCCGGCGAGCACGCCGGCCAGCCCGAGCAGCGAGAGCTGCACGCCGCGGTGGCTCGGCGTGAGCCCGGCCGGCGCGCCGTGGGGCAGGTAATCCTTGCCGATCGCCGTCGGCGGCAGGTGCAGACGCAGCTCGGGCACGGCGTGGCCGATCCACGCGATGAACGTGTTGCTGTTGGGCCCCGGCCACGTGCGGTACGTCTCCCGGTACGGGTACGCGGCGACCGCGGCCTCGACCTTCGCGACCAGCGCGTCGACGCCGTCGCCGCGTGCGTCCACGAGCAGCTCCGGGCGCGCGCCGAACCAGTGGTCGTCGGGCCCCGCGCGGTCGATCCGGATCGCCGGCGCGCCGGCGTTCACGCCCCAGCCGATGACCTCGTAGCGCCGGTACGTCTCGGCGCCNCTGGGNTTCACCACGATCCACGGGTGCACGGCGAACACACCGCGCCAGCCGAGNGCGCGCGCNGCGTAGACCTGGATCACCGGCTCGCGCGCCGTCGCGGGATCCGGCGCCTGGCCCGACGGGCCGCGCCGCATCTCTGACCACCGCTCCGCGGGACGCCTATCCCCAGGGGGGGCATGAACGACCGCGGCGCACCCCGTGAGCGTCACGACCAGCGCCAGCGCCGCCGCCCGCCGCGCGGCCACGCTCGTCCTGCCGACGGCAGGGCTCAGCGCGCCGCCTCCGCGGCGCCGAGCTCGAGCTCGGCGAGCACGCCGTAGTGGTCGGAGGGCCAGAGCGTCGAGCCGTCGGGGCGCCGCGCCGGCGTGTCGAGGACGACACGGCTCGTGCGCACGCGCGGGGTGGGGGCCCCGTTCGGCACGACGAAGATGAAGTCCACGCGGCGCGTGACCGTGGACGTCGGCGCGCCCGGCTGCTGCCACACGGTGGCGCCGGGCTCGGCGGGCCGCGCGGCGCGGAACGCGTCGACGAAGCCGTGCTCGCGGCCGAGCGCGGCCATCCAGTCGGTGGTGTCGGCGGCGTTGAAGTCGCCCATCACGAGGGCGGGCAGGGGACCGCGCCGCGCGCCCACCACCTCCACGATGCGCCGCACCTGGCAGGCGTCGTGGCCCGTGTGGGTCGAGAAGACATCCAGCGGCCCGCGCGGCGTCTGCACGGTCGCGCGGAGCAGCACGCGCGGATCGTAGAAGCGCCGGCAGCGCGGCAGGTCCACCACGCTCGTCTCGACGATCGGAAAACGGCTGAGGATGGCCGGGCCCTCCTCGAAGTTCATGCCCCGCACGATCAGCCCGTCGATCCAGGCGAGACCGGAGACGCGCCGCGTGGCCGAGGCGTGCGTGAAGTGCAGACCGAGCGCCGTGGCGAGCCGCGCGGCGACGTTGCCGCGCCCGTGCGTGATCGACGCCTCCTGGAGACCGACGACGTGGGGCGCGAGCGCCCCGAGCTCGCGCGTGACCATGGCCAGGCGCTCCTCGAGGTGCTCGCCGTCGCCGCGCCAGCCGGAGGATGGCCCGCCGTGCAGGAGGTTGAAGGTGACGACGCGGAGCGTGGGGACCGGCTCGTCCCCGGCGGCGGCGCCGCCGGGGAGCGCGGCCAGCAACAGGACGGCGGCTATGAGAGCGGGTAACGGAACGGCGCCCACCCGATCCCCTGGATGGGTGTCGGCTTGTAGGCCTTGGCCGTCTTCGCGGCCGCTTTCGGGGCGGCCTTTGCAGGAGCCTTCGCCTTCGCCGGCTTCTTCGTGCGTGCTGGTTTTTTCATGGCGCGCAATCTACAGTAAGCGTCACATGCCGGTCAAACGAGCGCGCTCTCCAAGCGTGTCGCGAAGCTTTTCGGCGCCGAGCGCGTGTGTCGCGTGGCCAGTGTCGGCGAGGCGGGCATGCCGCACCTGGTGCCGGTGTGCCACGCGCTGGTCGGCGACCGGGTGTACTTCGGCTCCGGCGACGACGCGCGCAAGGTGCTCAACCTCCGGCAGAACCCGCGCGTCGCCGTCACCGTCGACCTCTACGCCGAGGACTGGTCGCAGATCAAGGGCGTGATGGTGCAGGGCACGGCGAAGCTCGTGCGGCGCGGTCCCGCCTTCGCACGCGCCCGCAAGCGCCTCTACGCGAAGTACCCGCAGTATCCGCGTGAAGCCGCGCTGTCCGTCGCCGACTCCGTGATCGTGGAGGTCACGCCCACGCACGTCTTCACCTGGGGCCTGGACTGAGCGTCCCACCCCGGGAGGTTCGCCGCTGGCAACCGCCGCCTCCGCCGCGGCGGCCGGTCCGTCGGCGCCTTCGGTGGTACGAGCGGCCGTTCGTGTGGTGGCGGCGGCACGCGTGGATCCCCGTCTGGATCGCGGTCTTCCTCACGCCGGTCGCGCTGCTCGCGCTGCGCCTCATCGACGACACGAGCTTCGCCCTCCTCCTGCAGCCGGTGCTGATCGTGCTGGTCGTGCTCTTCCTGGCCATGGTCGCGGTGGCCGTGCGCACGAGCGCGCGGCGCTCGCTCGGCCGCGCGCTCGCCGCCGGCGGCGGCGCCGTGCTCGCGGCGGGGCTGCTCGCGCTGCCGACGATCCACGTCATCGGCCAGCGCTCGTGTCCGGAGTGGATGGGCGTGGACCGCGGCATCCAGGTGTCCGGGCAGATGTTCGACGCGTGGCGGAAAGGCGAGCTGCCGCCNCCNGAGGTCTGGGCGGNCACGGCCGTCGCCGAGGCGTGGAAGGCGCGCGTGGGGAAGCTGCGCCTGATCGACTACAAGCTGATGGACTCCGGCTGCTGGGAGCGGCTNTCNCCGGTCACGACCGGGAAGACGTGGCACGAGTTCCGCGTGACCGTCNAGCAGGGCGACCGCGATCGATTCTCGAAGATGGTGACCGTGTACACGCGCGCCACGCGCCACGGCTGGGCCGTCGCCGAGGTCGAGGGTCCGGAGCCGTAAGTAAATGGGGGGCCCCGAAATGGCCCCCATACCCCCCACACGCTCGGGGCGCCCCGGCGAAGCCGTGGCACCCCTCGATACTCCGACAGGCGCCTGGCTAAGCTAGCGGCCGCGCGCGAGCCGGCGCAGCGGCGCGCCGGCGAGCCGCGTGAGGATCCACTCCTTCCTGAGGCCGGCGCCCAGCCGCCGGTAGAAGCGGATCGACGGCGTGTTCCAGTCGAGCACCGCCCACTCCATGCGCCCGCAGCCACGGCGCACGGCGATCCGCGCGAGGGCCCGCAGCAGCGCGCCGCCGGCGCCGGCGCCGCGCGCCTCGGGCAGCACGAAGAGATCTTCCAGGTAGAGGGTCGGCTGGCCCAGGAACGTCGAGTAGGTGAAGAAGTAGAGGGCCAGGCCGATGGCGCGGCCGTCGCGCCGGCAGATCAGCGTGTCGAAGTACGGGCGCCGGCCGAACCCGTGGCGGCGGATGGCGGCGGGGGCGATGACGCACTCGCGCTCGAGCTGCTCGTAGCGCGCGAGGCCGCGGATCAGCTCGCAGATGACGGCTGCGTCGCGCGCGGTGCCGCGGCGGACGCTCAGGGCTCGCTTCGGCGGGACACGGGCGCGGCGCCGGCGCCGGGCGCGGGCCACCTCAGGTNCCGGCCAGNTGCAGCAGGAGCTCTGTGTACGCGCGCGCGCCCNCGCGGACGTTTTCGAGTGAGATGCGCTCGTCGTTGCCGTGCACGCGGCGCCANTCCTCGTCGCCGAGGATGAACGGGCTCCAGCCGTAGGCNGCGAGCCCCATGCGCCGGAACACCCAGCTGTCGGTGAAGGCGACGAGGATCTCGGGCGCGACCACCACGCCCGGCGCGCGACGCGCCAGCGTGTCGACCAGCGCCTTGTACATCTCGGTGTCGGGCGGGGAGAGGTTCGGCGCCTTCGGCTCGCGCACGAACTCGACGCGCACGTGGTCGTCGTCCACCACGCGCGTCACCCAATCCCGGACCTCCCCCGGGTCGTCGCCGGCCAGCACGCGGCAGTCGATGTCCGCCACCGCCTCCGGGGGAATGACGTTGAGCTTCTCGCTGGCGCGCAGCATGTTGACCGCGAACGTGGTACGGACCATGGCCGCTCGCTGGCGGTGAGCGAAGAACCGGGCGCGAAAGGCGGGATCACGCAGCGAGGCCGCGAGGTCGTCGAAGCCGCGGCTCTCCTCCGGCGGCAGCACGCGCGCGAGCGCCCGGAAATATTCCTGCACCTCCGGCAGCACGCGCGGCGGACGCTCGGCGGCGAGCAGCCGGGCGAGCGCGCGGATGAGGCGGTGCGGCGCGGTGTCGGGCCACGGCATCGAGCCGTGGCCCGGGGTGCCGACGGCGGTCAGGCTCAGCGGCAGCCCCGTCTTCTCCGAGATGATGATGGAGGCGAACGGCGCGCGCTTGTGCGGATCGATCTCGATGCCGCCCAGCTCCGACAGCGCGTACTCCGCCCCGGCCAGCCAGTCGGGATGCGTGGCGGCGATGAACTGGGCGCCGAACGCGCTGCCCGCCTCCTCGTCCGCGGTGGCGAGGAAGACGAGGTCGCGCGTGAGCCGCGCGCCGGCGCGCTTGAGCGCGAGCACGGCCGCGAGCTGCAGGATGCCGGTGGACTTCATGTCGATGGCGCCGCGGCCATAGAGGAAGCCGTCCTTGATCTCGCCGCCGAACGGAGCCACCGTCCAGAAGCGCCGGTCGGCGTAGACGACGTCGATGTGATGGTGCAGCACGATGGCGCCGAGCGAGCCGTCGCCGCGCACGCGCGCGACGAGGTTGGCGCGGCCCGGCGCCGACTCCACCGTGCGGCTCTCGATGCCGGCGCGCTGGAGCACGTCGGCCAGGAACCGCGCGCCGGCGATCTCGTTGCCGGGCGGGTTGGTGGTGTCGATCTGGAGGTAGGCGCGGAGCAAGTCCACGGCCTCCGCCCCGACCGCCGTCCAGTCGATCACGGCGCGGGGCATCGTATTACCCGGCGCGCGGCGACGCGCGGCGCGGGGACGGCTCGCCGATGTGCACGTGCGCGCCCGTGGCTTCGCCCGCGACGGCGCCGCGGAAGGCGAGGAACGACACGCCGCGCGCGCGCAGCCAGGTCATGAGCGCCTGGCCCTCCGGGCTGTCGGGATGGACGGCCACGTCGAGCGCGTTGCGGTGGTCGAAGCCGAGGCGGTCGTGCGCCGGCGTCTGTCCGAGCGCGCTGACCGGCAGCGCGCGACGGAAGCGCTCGGCGAAGAAGCGCTCGACGCTCGTGACTGGGCGAGCGACCAGTCGTGCAGGCCGTGGAAGCGTAGCAGCGTCGGCGTCACCGTGAGCGCGCCCGGCTTGCTCGGCGGCAGCGACGCCAGCACGGCGGCCGCCGCCGCCTCCGCCACCATCCTCTCGGCCTGCGCGATCTCGGCGTGGGTCGAGGCGAGCGCCGCCTCGGCCGCCGACAGCGCCTGCGCGGCGGCGTCCGCTTCGCGGCGGGCGATCAGGCCGTCTTCCACCAGCTGCCGGCGCGTGGCCAGCTCTCGCGCGCGTGGGCCACCGCGTCCTCGCGGAAGGGCAGGAGGTCGGCGAGGCTCGCGCGGTACTCGCGCGCGGCGCTCACCAGCTCGGACGGGACCGGCGAGGGCGCGCCCGTCACGGGCGCCCCCGTCAGCGCCAGCAACACCAGCGCGCACGCGACCGGCCGTCGGCTCATCGCGCTCATCTTACCGCGCGCGTCACTTGACCTCGACGGCGGCACCCCGCAGAGTTACGGAATGACGCGGCTCCTCCTGCCCGACGACGTCGTCTTCACCTGCCAGCAGTCGGGCGCGTGCTGTCGCAACGAGTGGCTCATCGGGGTCGAGGAATCGGCGCGCGCGCGGCTCGAGGCGGTGGACTGGACGCGGCTCGATCCTCCGCTGCCGCCCGGCCCGAAGTTCCGGCCGCTGCCGTTCGTGCTGTCCGGCGGCGAGCGCACGACGTTCGCACGACGGCCCGACGGCGCCTGCGTGTTCCTGGAGCCGGACGAGCGCTGCGGCATCCACACGCGCCTGGGCGCTCGCGCCAAGCCGCAGGTCTGCCGCGAGTTCCCGTACTCGTTCGTCGAGACGCCCGACGGCGTGGCGGTGGGGCTGTCCTTCGCGTGCACGGCCGTGCGCGCCCACCAGGGCCGCACGCTGCCCGAGCAGGAGGCCGAGGTGCGCGAGGTGCTCGCGGGCAGCACCCGCGTCCGCCGGCTGCCCGATCCGCTGGTCCTCTACTCGTCCGTGGACATCACGTGGGCGCAGTACCGCCCCATCGAGTCCGCCGTGCTCGCGCTGCTCGCCCACGACGAGTGCACGCTGCCGACGGCGCTCCTGGCCGGCAGCGTGCTGATCAGCCTGTGCGTGGGGCTCTCGCAGGTGGAGGCGAAGGCGCGGCGGGAGGACCGCGCGCCGACCGAGACGCTGGTGGGCGGCCTCGCCCAGCTCGAGGCCGATCGCTATCGCAAGGTGATCGCGGTCGCCGCGCAGGCACGCTACCCGCGGCAGCCGCGTCTGACGCCGCTGGCGCCGCTCTACACGTGGCTCGAGTTCTCGCGCCGGCGCCCGTCGCGGCTCGGCCTCGTGCTGGCGCTCTACCGCAACTTCTTCCGCTTCCGCCGCGGGCGCGGCCGGCTGCCGGACTGGATCACCGGCGGCCCCCCGTTCGACATCGCGGAGGTGCAGGCGATCGGCTTCGACGCCAGCGCCCCCGAGATCGACCCGTTCCTGCGCGAGTACTGGCGCCACGTCGTCTTCCGCAAGACGCTCACGCCGCTGCACGGCGTCTTCCGCGGCTACCAGACCATGCTCGCCCTCTACGCCTTCACGAAGTGGGCGGCCAAGCTGACGGCGCTGCGGCGCGGCCGTCGCACGGTGACCGGGGGGGACGTGCGGGATGCCGTGCGGCTGATCGAGCAGCGCTTCGTGCTCCACGCCCGCTTCGCCGACGTGTTCACGCTGAGCCCGGTGCTCACCGTGATGGCCGACCGCCTCTTCCAGGATCCTGCCTTCGTGCGGGGGGCCGTCCTGGAGCCCGAGCGCCCCTAACAGGTCGATTTCGCACGCGAAGGTCGACTTNGCATGCGCCGTAAATAGGGGAAATACCTTGACCCGGCGCGCGCGGACGCCTTAGGCTCGTTACGTCCCGTGTTTCGCGCCCGGGCGTGCCCGGTGGACCTCAANAGGAGCCAACCATGGCCAGGCTCGACGCCTTTTTCAAGCTGATGTTCGACTCGGGCGCCTCCGACCTGCACATCACGTCGGGCCAGCCGCCGATCCTGCGCGTGCATGGCGAGCTCGAGCGCGTGAAGTACGACCCCCTGGACGACGAGACGCTGCGCGCNATGCTCTACGAGATCGCGCCCGAGCAGAAGATCAAGACGTTCGAGGAGACGGGCGACATCGACTTCGGCTACGAGATCCCGGGCGTGGCGCGCTTCCGCGCCAACTACTTCATGCAGAAGTACGGCTGCGGCGCCGTGTTCCGCCAGATCCCGACCAAGGTCCTNACCGCCGACGACCTCGGGCTGCCGCCGATCCTCAAGAAGTGCGCGATGCTCCCCAAGGGTCTCGTGCTCGCCACCGGCCCCACCGGCTCCGGCAAGTCCACGACGCTGGCCGCGATCGTCGACCACGCGAACAAGCACCGGAAGGACCACATCGTCACCATCGAGGATCCGATCGAGTTCGTGCACACCAGCCAGGGCTGCCTGGTGAATCACCGCGAGGTGGGNTCGCACACGAAGTCGTTCGCCGCCGCGCTGCGCGGCGCNCTCCGTGAGGATCCGGACATCATTCTCGTCGGCGAAATGCGCGACCTGGAAACGATCCGCCTCGCGCTGGAGGCGGCGAACACCGGTCACCTCGTGCTCGGCACCCTGCACACCACGAACGCCGCCAAGACGATCGACCGCATCATCGAGGTGTTCCCGGCCGAGGAGCAGGCGCAGGTGCGCAACGGACTCTCCACCGGCCTCAAGCTCGTGGTGGCGCAGAATCTCTTCAGGCGCGTGGACAGGAAGGGCCGCTGCGCGGCGCTGGAGATCCTGGTGTGCACGCCCGCCGTGGGTAACCTGATCCGCGAGGGCAAGACCGTCCAGATCCCGTCGGCCATCCAGACGGGCAAGCAGCTCGGCATGCAGACGCTCGACGACGCGATCATGGCGGTCCTCACAAAGGGCTGGATCAGCTCCGAGGAGGCCTACGACAAGTGCAATGACAAGTCGAAGTTCAAGGCGATGCTGAAGACACCGCCCGACGAGCTGAACCAGTAAGGAGCGGGCCATGCGGAAATCCGAGATCGACGACCTGCTGAGCGTGATGCTGGAGTCGTACGACAACGTGTCGGACCTCAACATCACGTGTGAGCGTCCGCTGCAGGTGGAGGCCGCCGGCGAGCTGGTGCCGGTCCCCGTCGAGCCCGCGATCGAGAACCTGACGCCGTTCCAGACCGAGATCTTCGCGCTGAACCTGATCAACAACGACCGGCGTCTCACCGAGCACCTGCTGCGCCAGGGCTCGTGCGACTCGTCGTACTTCCTGCCCGGCAAGGCGCGCTTCCGCGTCAACATCTTCTCCCAGCGCGGCAGCTTCTCGGTCGTCCTCCGGAAGCTGGAGACGAAGATTCCGACCATCGAGGAGCTGAAGCTCCCCGAGGCCTTCAAGAGGATGCCGGGCGAGAAGAACGGGCTCATCCTCGTCACGGGCGCCACCGGATCCGGCAAGACGACGTCGCTGGCCGCCCTCCTCAACGAGATCAACAGCACCAAGTCCGTGCACGTGGTGACGCTGGAGGATCCCGTCGAGTACGTGCACCCCAACCGCAAGGCGACGTTCAACCAGCGCGAGCTGGGGCTGGACTACGACTCGTTCGCGAGCGGCCTGCGCGCGGCCCTGCGCCAGGCGCCGAAGATCATCCTGGTCGGCGAGATGCGCGACCGCGAGACGGCGGAGCTGGCGCTCAAGGCCTCGGAGACGGGCCACCTCGTGCTCTCCACGCTGCACACCGTCAACGCCGGCCAGGCCATCGCCCGCATCGTCGGCATGTTCGACCAGGAGGAGGAGAAGCAGATCCGCCAGCGCCTCGCGGAGACGGTTCGCTGGATCGTCGGCCAGCGGCTGGTGCCGAAGGTCGGCGGGGGACGCTGGGCCGTGCACGACATCCTGGCCAACACCATCCGCTCCAACGAGCTGATCGTGAACGGCGAGCAGGAAGGCAAGACCTTCTACGACATCCAGGACGTCGGCGATCCCTATCTGATGATGACGTTCGACCAGGCCCTGCTGCGCTCCTACGAGCAGGGCATCGTCACGGAGGAGACGGCCGTCGCCTACTCGACGCGCAAGAGCATCGTGCAGCGCGGCATCGACCAGATCAAGCAGAAGCGCGGTCAGAAGACCAGCGACGTCGAGGGCCTGCGCCTCGACATCGACTACAACCGCAAGCTCGGGAAGCGATAGGACGATGGCCGACGAGACCCAGGCTCAATTCGGGGCGCAGCGCCTCGCCCTCGTGTGCGAGAACGCGCTCGAGCGGCAGGTGGTCATCAGGGCCGCCGTCGAGCAGCTCGGCTACGCGATGCTCCCCGCCACCACGGCCGAGGAAGCGACCGAGCGGCTGCGCCGCCAGCCCTACGACATCGTGATCGTGGACGAGCGGTTCGAGTCGAGCGGCGTCCTCGACAACGCCGTCCTGAAGATGCTCAACACGATGCCCATCAGCGTGCGGCGGCACGTGTTCGTCGTCCTCCTCGGCCGCGAGTTCAAGACGTTCGACAACATGATCGCCTTCGCGCGCTCGGTGAACGTCGTCGTCAACCTCAACGACCTGCCGCACCTGCCCGCGATCGTCCGGAAGGGACTCGAGGACAACAACGAGTTCTATCGGGTCTTCAGGGAGATGCTGACGGAAGTCGGCAAGCGCTGAGCGTTTCGCCCCCGCGGCATGACGGCATTTGCGTGCTGTGTGAACGCCCGTCGTCAGCCTGCACGACCTGCCACACCTGCTGAACGACCGGCCACACCGGCTGGCCATCCGCGGCAGGGCCTCGACGGCAGCGACATTTCGACCGCGCATCGCCGCCACGCGTCGTGAGCGCGTTCCCGCCGCGCGATGGAGTGTGCAACGTCCTGTCCACGCCGGCGACGGATTGACGCGCCGATTGGAGCGTTGCCCGCCGCCCCCCCCGGCGTCCGGGACGGCGGTGTGCAGCGCGCGTATCAGAACGTGACGGATTGAGGCGCGCCGGGCCTGCGCGCGCGCGTCGCGGCGCGCGCGTCCGCGAATCCGCGCGCGACGTGGCGTTCGACGGTTCGGCCGGGTCGGCCCGCGCGTTGCAACATGTGGTGAGTGATGGACGCCGGCGTCAACGTCACGCCGCACGCGGCACTGACCGACGAAGCGATCGCGCGGTTTCACCGCGTCGGCTTCATGGTCGTGACGGGTCTCACCACCCTCGACGACCTCGAGGTCGTCTCACGCCTGCTGGCCGGACTGTACCGGCGCTTCCACATCCTCGTGGGCGCCCGGCGCGCTCACGACCTCGGCAGCGAGGAGCACCGCGCGCGGCCAATTCTCGAGATCAATCAACGGCGCGGCCACGTCCTGGCACCAGGACGAGGCGTACGCGCTGGAGCGGAAGATCCTCAGCGCGCATTTCTGGGTGCCCCTCCAGGACGTCACGCGCGACATGGGGTGCATGGAGTTCATCCCCGGCAGCCACCGGGGCGCGCTCGGGCGTCATCACCGGCGCGATCGCCTGCGCGACGCGCACGCGCTGGAGCTGGTCGGCCTGGACGCGTCACACGCGGTGCCGTGTCCGATCCACGCGGGCGACGCGACCGTGCACTTTCCGCGCACGGTCCACTACACCGGGCCCAACCGGACCGGCACGCCGCGTCTGGCGTGGGCGCTCGAGTTCGGTCCCCGGCGCGGGCTCGGCGTTCGCCTGATGGCCAAAGCACGCCTCGTCTGGCGCCGCGCCACCCGCTGAATTCCGGAGGCACGCGTCGTCCGCGACACCGCCGGCCGCTCGCCGCGAGGCCGGGGTCGTGTGAGAGCCGTGTCTTCTGGGTAATGCGTCGGTTCCGGCGGCATCATCGTGGCACCGTGACAGGCGCGGCGTTGGGTCGATTTGCGNGCTCGAACACGGCCCCGGCCTCGCGGCGAGCGAGACGGCGGTGTCGCGGCGGTCAGCGTTTCTTGAAGGGCGAGGGTTTGGCCAGCGTGGAGGGCGCGGCCTGCGGAGGCTGGGGCTTCAGCAGTTGCGGCGCCTTACGCTTGAGCGCAACCGTCAGCTCGTAGCGCTTGTCGGCGTTCGGATCGGAATTGAAGGCGGCGATCCACACCGCGCGATGCTGCTTGCCGAGCTGCTCGACCTTCGTGCCCCCCGGGCGGTGCCGGCGAGGCGCCTCGGGCTTTCCGTCCATCGGCGCCACCACGACCCACGCGTGGTCGGTGGGGGCGCCGTTCTCCGTGAGGTGGATGTCGAGATCGGTCGGGTCGGAAAGCGCGCCGGCCTGCACGCTGAAGAACCGCGTGGTGAGCGGTCCCGTCGTGACGCTGAACGTGTGCGTCGTGAATCGCTCGGCCGGCGTCGTCAGCGTGCGCGACTGCTCCGGGCGACCGCCCGGCCGCTCGGGCCGCGTCACGATCGTCGTCGACTCTNGCGCCTCCGTGATGGCGCCCTGCAGCCACACGCCGGGCTTCGGCAGCGCGTGGCCGAGAACGTCCTTGAGGAAGTCCGGATAGGTCTTGTAGAGCCGGCCCTCGGCCACGACGTAGAGGTAGAGCTCCTGGCCGAGCGGATAGGTCTCACCCCGCGCGCGCGTCGTGAACTGGGGGTTGAGGCGCGTGAGCGCCTCCCTCACGAACCCGGGCTCCTCCTTCTCGAGGCGCTGGAGCAGGATCGCGTAGCCCTCGGCCAGACGTCCGTCGTCGAACTCGTCGCTCTTCGCCAGCGGCACCGAGAGCAGGTACGGGAACCGCTCGAGCGTGTCGCGCGCCGCCTCGGCGGGCGCCAGGCGGCGCTGGACGAGCGACTCCCAGCCGCGGCGCGCGGCGACCCACCACTGCGCGGTCTCCTCGGCCAGACGTTCGAGCAGCTCCTCGCGCTCGCGCCGCTGCTCCGGCGTCTCGACCTGCACGCGCTCGCCGCTCAATCGGATCTCGACCACGAGCGGGGAGCCCGGCGGGGCGACACGGCCACCCGCGACGACCGGCGGGCCGCCGCTGGTCACGACCCCGCCCGGCGTGGTGACGACGACGGCG
>JGI25382J37095_10000129_pt1 | contig 14452 bp, 17 predicted proteins | sample GraSoi013_1_40cm_3_FD_37095 | JGI IMG/M metagenome (IMG submission 37095)
GCGCTCTTCCGCGAGGAGGCGGCCGAGCGCATCGCCGCGCACGTGGCGCTCCGCTTCGCCGGAGCCTCCCGATGACCGCGCGACGCGAGGTCGGGCCGCGCTCGCGTGAGATCGTCGCCCAGGAGCGGCGCCACATCGCGCCCGGGCTGCAGTCGTTCGCCCTCACGGCCGGCGTCGCGATGGCCCGGGGCGAAGGCTGCACGCTCGTCGACGAGGACGGCAACGAGTACATCGACTTCATCGCCGGCATCGGCGTGGGCAGCGTCGGCCACTGCCATCCGCACTACGTGGAATCGCTGAAGCGACAGCTCGAGCGCCTGACGTTCGGCAGCTTCACCACGGACACGCGCGCCCGCTTCCTCTCGCAGCTGGCCAGCCTCACGCCGGAGGGGCTCACCCGCATCCAGCTGTTCTCCGGCGGCGCCGAAGCCGTGGAGGCCGCCCTGCGCCTTGCCAAGGCCGCCACCGGCAAGCACGAGGTCCTCGGATTCTGGGGCGGGTTCCACGGCAAGACGGGCGGCGTGCTGGGCCTGCTCGGCAGCGAGTTCAAGCACCACCTGGGCCCCTTCATGCCCGGCCGCCACGTGTCGCCGTACGCGGACTGTTACCGCTGCCCGCTCAAGCTGCGCTTTCCGGACTGCGGGATCGCGTGCGCGGACTTCCTGCGCGACGTCGTCCGCTATCAGACGGGCGGCGAGATCTCCGCCATCATCGTCGAGCCGATCCAGGGGACGGCCGGCAACGTGGTTCCGCCGCCGGGGTTCTTGCGGGCGGTCCAGGCGATCGCCAGGGAGCACGACGCGCTCCTCATCGCGGACGAGATGCTGACGGGCTTCGGGCGCACGGGTGCGATGTGGGGCTCCGACCACGACGGCGTCGTGCCCGACGTGATGACGGTCGGCAAGGGCATGGGCGGCGGTTTCCCGCTGAGCGCCGTCGTCTCCACCGACGACCTGACGGGCCGCGCCCCCTGGTCGAACCCCAGCGCCAGCTCGTCCAGCTACGGTGGGAATCCCCTGGCGGCCGCCGCCGGGCTCGCCACGCTCGAGATCTTGCTGAAGGAAGACCTCGTCCGCAACGCCGAACGCGTCGGCCAGGTCATGCTCAGACGGCTGGAGGCGCTGAAGGAGAAACACCGGTGCGTGGGCGAGGTGCGGGGCAAGGGCCTGATGCTCGGTATCGAGCTGGTCCGTGACCGGCAGACGAAGGAGCCGCTCGCCAGGGAGGTGACGCGCGCGCTGTACCAGGAGTGCCTGCGCCGCGGCCTGGTGGCCATGACGTACTCGCCCTCGATCCGAATCAACCCGCCCCTGGTGATCCGGGAGGATACCGCCCTCGCGGGCCTCGCCATCCTGGACGAGGCGCTGGAGGCCGTCGGGCGCGCGCACGGGCTCCGCTGAGCGGATGCTACGCGGGGCGATCATCGGCCTCGGGAACGTGGCCCTGGAGGGCCATCTGCCCGGCTGGACCCGTCGCGGCGATGTCGAGATCGTTGCCGTCAGCGACACCGAACGCGGGCGCCGACAGCTCGCCGANGCGCGACTGCCGGCGGCGCGCTGGTACGACTCGGTCGACGGGCTTCTCGCGCACGAGCCGCTCGACTTCGTCGACATCTGCACGCCGCCNGCGAGCCACGGCCCCCTGGTGTGCCGCGCGCTCGAGCGCGGGCTTCACGTGCTCTGCGAGAAGCCCCTCGTCGTCGGCCCGGACGACCTGGCCCGGGTGAGCCGTCTCGCCGAGGCGACTCGCCGCGTCGTCCACACCGTTCACAACTGGCATCACGCGCCGATCATCAAACGGACGNTGCAGCTCGTGCAGCAGGGAACGATCGGNCCGGTCACGCGGGTCGTGTGGCAGACGCTTCGGACGCGCNCCGCCGCGGCCAGCAATGCGAACGGGGTGAACTGGCGCCTCGACCCCGCGCTCGGCGGCGGTGGCGTGCTGACCGACCACGGCTGGCACGTGTTCTATCTGCTCCGGAACTGGATCGGCGACCGGCCGACGGCGGTGAGCGCGCGCCTCGAGCGACGCCGGCACCTGACCTCGCCCGTCGAGGATACGGCGACGGTGCAGGTGACCTTTCCCCGCGCGACGGCCGAGATCTTCCTCACCTGGGCCGCCGACCGGCGCGACAACGTCGCCGAGCTCATCGGAACCGACGGGCGCATCGAGCTCCACGAGGAGACGCTGCAGCTCGAGCGCGACGGCCGCGAGCAGCGGTGGTCGTGTCCGCCCGCCCTGTCCAACGGCTCGGCGCATCCGGAGTGGTTCGATCCCGTCGTCGATCAGTTCCTCGGCGAAGTGACCGGGACGGCGCCGCGCGACTCCAACCTCGCCGAGGCCCGGCTCTGCAGCGTGCTCGAGAGCGTCGCACGCGAGTCGAGCCGCCGCGGCGGGGTGTCCGTCGCCGTGCCGAGCCTGCCGATCGCATGATCCTCGTCGTCGTGCCGTCCGCGTCGGACGGCGCACCGTCCGTCGCTCCCACCAGCGTCGTCGCCGGGCTTCCGCTCATCACGAGGATCGTGCGGGCGGCGAGGGCGGCTGGATTCGAGCAGGTGTTCGTGTGCGACATGGGCGCGGCGGTGCGCGGGCTCGTCGACGGCGCGGGCGCCGCCGTCCTGACGCCGTCGACCCACATTCCCCCGCTGTCCAGGCAGCGGATCGTCCTGGTGCCGGCGAACGTCGTGCCGCAGCCACGCTGGCTCCACGCGCTGCTCGAGATGCCCGTCGAGCCGGAACGGCTGTACGTCGACGGCGCCTGCGCGGTGGTCGTCGAGACCGAGCGGCCCGGCGTCGTCCTCGCCGCGGCGGCGCGCTCGACGCAGCCCGGCCTCGTGGGCGAGCTCGCCCGCACGTTCGGCAACCCTCCGCGGCCGCTCGCGCTGGACGGGCGGTTCCCGCTCGTGTCCGCGACAGACGTCGCGACGGCGGAGACCTTGCTCCTGAGGTCCCTGATCAAGCACAACGAAGGATTCATGTCGCGTCACTTCGAGCGCACGATCTCGCTCGCCCTCACCCGACGCCTCGCCTCGACCTCCGTGACCCCCGATATGATGACGCTCACGAGCGTCGCGGTCGGGCTGGCCGGCGCGCCCTTCTTCCTGGGCGAAGCGCCGGCGCTTCAGCTCACGGGGGCGATGCTCTTTCTGGCCCACTCGGTGCTCGACGGCTGCGACGGCGAGCTCGCGCGGCTGAAGTTCCAGCAGTCGCGCCGCGGGGCGATCCTGGACTTCTGGGGCGACAACACCGTCCACGTCGCGGTGTTCATCTGCATGGCCGTCGGCTGGGCGCTGAGCGCCAGGACGGCGTGGCCGCTCGTGCTCGGTGCCGCCGCCGCGCTGGCCACGCTCGGCTCGGCGGCCCTCACGTTCGAGCGCACGGCCGAAGACCACGCGCTGGGCGCCGACAGCCCGCGCGCCGCCCGCCTGGCCGCCGCGCTCGCCAGCCGCGACTTCATCTATCTGGTCATCGTGTTGTCCGCCGTCGGGAAGGCGTGGTGGTTCCTGGTGGCGGCCGCGGTGGGAGCGCCCGCGTTCCTTCTCCTGGTCGTGTGGAACCGACGCCATGGCCGCGTTCGCTGACGTTCTGCTGCGCGGGCTCAACCTGTCGGGGCAGGCCATCGCGATCGGCGGCGTGGCCTTCGCGCTCATCGTCCTCTGGTCGGGGTGCGCNCNCGAGCAGGCGCCGCTGCGCCGCGTGTGGCCCCTGCTCGCGTTGGGCGCCGCGGGCGTCGCGGTCACCCAGTGTCTGTCGCTCGGTGTCGTCGTCGCCGCGCTGGGCACCGNCGCCGACTGGCACGNGCGCGAGCTGCTCGCCACCTCCTACGTCNGGGCCAGCGCGCTGCGGGTGTTCGCGAGCGGTGGGCTGATCGTCGGCGCCCTCGCGCTTCGCCGGCCATCCCAGGCGCGGGTCCGCTGGGCCCTGCTCGCCGCGTGCACGCTGAGCCTCGTCGCCGCGGGCGCCTGGACGAGCCACGCGGCGGCACGCTCCGGCCATCGGGCGACGCTGATGGCGCTCGATGCGCTCCACCAGCTCGCGGCCGCCGTCTGGATCGGCGGCCTGTTCCACCTGGTGGTGGCGGCGTTCGGCTCGATCGAGCGCCCGTGGCCGCCGCGGGTGCTTCAGGGCTTTTCGGCGATGGCGCTCGCCGCCGTCGGCGTGCTGATCGCGGCTGGCGTCGGGCTCACGCTGGGTTACGTCGACGGCGTCCACGCGCTGCTGGGAACGGCCTACGGCGTCATGGTGCTCACGAAGATGGTGATCCTCGCGGGGCTCCTGGTCCTGGGCGCGGCGAACTTCTTCGCCGTGCGGCGTCTCGCGGGCCAACGGCCGATGTCCTTGCGGCGCGTCCGGCGCTTCGTGGAAGTCGAGCTCGGGCTCGGGATCACGGTGCTGTTCGCGGCCGCGTCGCTGACGTCGCTGCCGCCGGCGATCGACGTCGTCGCCGACCGGGCGACCCTGGGCGAGGTGGCCACGCGGTTCACGCCGCGCGTGCCGAGCTTCACCTCACCGCCGATCGACGAGCTCCCTGTCGACGACAGGAACGCGCCCCGGACCGACGCCGACCGGGCGTGGTCGGAGTACAACCATCACGTCTCGGGGCTCTTCGTGCTGTCGATGGGGACGCTCGCGATCCTTCACGTGAGCGGCCTGGCGCGCTGGGCGCGTCACTGGCCGCTGGTGCTGCTGGGCCTGGCGAGCTTCATGTTGGTGCGCAACGATCCGGGAGCGTGGCCGCTGGGCCCGCAGGGATTCTGGGAGAGCATGGCCGAGCCCACGGTCTTGCAGCACCGCGTCTTCGTGCTCCTCGTCGTGGCCTTCGGCCTCTTCGAGTGGATGGTGCGCACCCACCGGCTGCGCTCGCCGCGCTGGGCGCTCGTCTTTCCTCTGCTCTGCGTCGTCGGCGGCGGCCTCCTGCTCACGCACTCGCACGCCAGCCTCAACCTCAAGGCCGAGTTCCTCCTGGAAGTCACCCACACTCCGCTCGGCGTGCTCGGCGTCGTCATCGGATGGGCCCGCTGGCTCGAGCTGCGGCTGGCGGCGCCGGAGGATCGCCTGCCGGGTCGCGTCTGGGCGGCAGGACTGGCGGTCTTCGGGGTCCTGCTGCTGCTCTATCGAGAGAGCTGAGCCGTCCCGGCTGCCGCATGAAGCTGCTTCGGGTGCTGCTCCTCGTGCTCGGCGTCGTGTTCCTGGGCGTCCTCGTCGCCACGAACGACCCGGCGGCGATCCTCGCGGCGATCACGGGCCTGTCCTGGCGCCTCGCCGTGGTCGCCGTCTTTCCCTTCGTCCTGGTCACGACGTTCGACACGCTCGGCTGGTGCTACGCCTTCCTCCGCGATCGCGTGCCCTTTCGAACCTTGCTGGCGATGCGGATCGCGGGCGAGGCCTTCAACCTGACCACACCGACGGCGTCGCTCGGCGGCGAGGCCATCAAGGCATGGCTGCTGCGCCGTCACGTGTCTCGACGAGGCCGTGCTGTCGGTGGTCGTCGCCAAGACGACCATCACGCTCGCCCAGGGCCTCTTCCTCCTGCTCGGCGTCGTCGTCGCGTGGATGGCCGGGTTGCCGAACTCCTCGCTGCTGCACGGGATGATGTGGCTCCTCACGCTCGAGGTGCTGGCCCTGGTCGGCTTCGTGGTGGCGCAGATGCGCGGTCTCTTCGGCCCGGTCCAGCGCTGGCTCGCCCGGATCGGCCTGCGCCTGGCGCGGCACACGGAGACCGGCGCGCGCGTCGATCGCGGCCTCGTGAGGTTCTATCGCGAGGAGCCCCGGCGGTTGATGCTCTCGATCGCGTTTCACTTCGTCGCCTGGCTGCTCGGCGTGGTGGAGGCCTTCCTCGCGCTGCGCTTCCTCGGGGTGCCCGTGTCGCTGACCACGGCCACCATCATCGAGGCGTTCGGAACGGCCGTGCGCTTCGCGACGTTCCTGGTGCCCGCGAGCGTCGGCGCGCAGGAGGGCGGCTACGTCGTGACGTTCGTCGCGCTGGGGCTGCCGGCCTCGACGGCGGTGGCCTTCGGCCTCGCGCGGCGCGCGCGCGAGATCCTCTGGATCGTCGTGGGCTTCGTCATCTTCGCGCTGGTGCGCGACCACCCGCGTCCCGATGTGCGCGACCGCTGACCCGCGTCGTCAGCCCACCAGCGACTCGATCGCCCGCACCTCGTCGGCGGACAGCGGCACCTCGCGGCTGGCGAGATCCTGCTTCATGTGCTCGGGGTCGGTGGTGCCGGTCAGCGGCAGCATGCCGACCGCCATCGCGAAGCGGAAGACGATCTGGGGCCGCGTGGCTTTGGTCCGGGCGGCGGTGCGGCCCACGAGCGGATGCTGCAGCGCTTCCGGATTGGCGTGAGCAGCGAGAAGCCCTGGTAGACGATCTTCCGCTCCGCACAAAACATGCGCACCGCCCGATCCCAGCCCAGCCGGGCGAAGCAGCGGTTCTGGACGAAGGCCGGGGCCTCGGCGCCGGTGGCCGCCATCTGCTCGAGGTGCCGCAGCGAGACGTTGCTCACGCCGAGCCGCCGCGTGCGCCCGGCGTCACGCTCCTTCACCATCGCGCGCCAGGTCTCGGCGTCGTCGTCGCTCCAGCCGTGGCCGGAGGCGGGCCCGTGCAGCACGTAGCTGTCGACGTGATCCGTTCCGAGGTGCTCGAGCGAGCTGGCCATCGACTGGGCGACCTGCGTCGAGCGATCGGCCGCGGGATCGTAGGGCAGCCGGTGGTCCTGGCCGTGCCGGTAGGTGAACTTCGTCTGGAGGAACAGCTGCTCGCGCGTCACGATGCCTGCGCGGTACGCGGCGGCGAGCCCCTGGCCGACGCCGGCCTCGAAGTAGTGGCGCCGCTGGTTCGCGGTGTCGATGCCGCGAAAGCCCGTTCGCAGCGCGAGCTCGGTCAGCGCGGGGGTGCGCTCGTCCTTCCAGGCCGTGCCGTAGAGGAAATCGGGAACGCCGGTGGGCGCCACTATCGAACGGATGCCTTCGGCGCCACCGAGACGCCGCGGGCCTCCGTCTTCTCGATCGCCCGGGCCACCAGTCCGGAGGCCTTGGCGTCCTCGACGAAGCCGCGCAGGTACGCGAGGCCGGCGTCGCGGCCCCTGGGAACACCCACGGCTTGCGGCACCTTCATGAACTGCCCGTCGAGCATGCGCGATCCGGGCAGCTTGTCGACGAGCCCGATCAGCGCCTGCCTCAATCCCGCCAGCGCGTCCACCGTGCCGCTCGCGAGCAGGTCGATGGCCGCGTCGGCGTTCGGCGCCCGCACGAGCTGCGCGCGCTTCAGGCTGCGGCTGAGGAACAGCTCGTAGTTGGCGCGCGCCGGCGCGGCGACGCGCACGCCCTCACGGTCGACCTCCGCCACCGCGCGCAGCGGCGAGGCCGCCGGCACGAGATAGGTGGCTTCGATTTCCAGATAGGCCGCGCTGAAGCCGATCTCGCCCTCGCGGGCGGGATCGATCCCGAGAAACGCGATGTCCCAGGCGCCCGTCCTGGCCGCGTCCACCATCGCCGCCACGCTCGTGTAGGCGATGAGCTCNACGGGCACGCCGAGCCGCCGGGCGAGCTCGCGCGTCAGGTCGATCGCCACGCCCCGGGACTCTCCGCTGGCCGGCTCTTTCTGGGCGAGGATGAAGTTGCCGTAGTTGATCCCGGCGCGAAGCGTGCCGGTCGGGGCGAGGTCTGCGCGGACGGCCGGGGTCNGCTGAGTCATGGCGCGGTCGGCGTCACGGCACCGCCGGCGAGCAGGCGCTCGACGTCGCGCNGGGCGAAGCCGGCCCACGCGAGGATCGCGCGGACCTCGCCGCCGAACGCCGGNGTCGGCGGGCCCGGCACGAAGCCGCCGTCGTCGACCTGGACCGGCGGGCCGAGCACGGTGACCGGCCCCAGCGTCCGATGCTCGAAGCGCTGGAACATCGCGTTCGCGGCCGGCTGCGGATCGTCCAGGATCTCGACGGGCAGCGCGACGCCGCTCGCGGGGACGCCGGCGGCGTCGAGGGCGACCTTCCACTCCTGGGTCGTGCGCGAGGCGATCGTCGCCTCCACCGCCGCCTTGAGCGCGGCGTAGTGGGCGTCGACGTCGGCCACCGGCGCCTTCAGCGCCGGATCCTCGTGACCGAGGGCGGCCATGAACTTGCGGCGCAGCGACGGGCTGCCGCAGGCGACGGCGAGCGCGGCGTCCTTCGTCGCGTACGTCCGGATGTAGATCGCCTGCGAGGCCACGACGCGGTTGCGCGGCATCCGCTCGACTTGCTCGGCGAACGGCACGCCCCCGGCGCGCGCCCGGGTGAGCCACTCGCGAAAGGCGGCGTGGCGCGGGCCGTCCAGGGCTTCGACGCGGACCATGAGGTTGTTCTGCAGCGCGAGCGCGGCGAGCAGGAGCGAGGTGTCCACGCGTCCGCCGCGCCCGGTGCGCTCGCGCCGATAGAGGGCAGAGGCCACACCGAAGGCGAGCAGGGCGGCCGCCATGTAGTCGGCGATCGGCGACTCGCCCGTCGTCGGCAGGCCGTCCTTCACGCGTCCGCCCGTCACCATGAGCCCGCTCCGCCCCTGCACGACCAGGTCCATCCCGGCCAGCGCCGCGTCGGGCCCGCGCGCGCCGAACGCGGTCACGTTGCCGACGACGAGACGCGGGTGACGCGGCCGGAGCTGCTCGTACTCGAGCCCGAGCTCGGCGGCGAGACCGGGGCGCATGTTGGTCAGGACGACGTCGGCGCGTGCGAGGAGCGCCTCGAGGATCTCGCGCGCGTCGGGATGGCGCAGATCGAGCGGCAGCGCGTGCTTGCCGCGGTTGCGGATGAGGAAGTGCCGGCTCTCGCCGCCGCCGAGGGGCGCGATGTGACGGCTCGGCTCGCCCTCGAGCGGCTCGATCTTGATCACGTGGGCGCCGCCGTCGGCGAGGACCTGCCCCGCCCACGGCACCGCGATGAAGTGGCCGAACTCGACGACGGTGACGCCGGCGAAGGGACGCTCGGTGCTCACCGGCTCACGCCTGCATGAAGGCGTTCCAGTCCGGCGTGGCGATGGCGCGATCGAGGTAGCCGAAGCTGCCNTTGTCCTTCACCTCGCGCGCGGCGTCGAGCATCCCGGTCATGGCGGCGCGATAGAGCGACGTCGCCAGGCTGATGCGCCGCACGCCGGCGGCCTCGAGCTCGGCCACCGTGAACGACTTGCCCTTGATGCCGGCCATGAAGTTGAAGGGCTTGCCGAGGGCGCCGCACACCGCGCGCACNGCCGCGAGGTCGGGCAGCCCCGGCGCCATGAGCACGTCCGCCCCCGCGTTCTCGAACGCCTGCAACCGCTTGATCGCGTCGTCGAGATTCGTGTTGCCGCGCAGGAAGCCCTCCGCGCGCGCCGTCAGCGTGAAGGGAAACGGCAGCGCGCGCGCGGCCTGCACCGCCGCCGCCACGCGCTCGACGGCGTGGGCGATGTCGTAGAGCGGCGTGGCCTTGTCGCCGGTCGCGTCCTCGATCGAGCCGCCGACCAGCCCGACGCCGGCGGCGAGACGGATGGTCTCCGCCGCCGCCNCCGGCGCGTCGCCGAAGCCCTTTTCCAGATCGGCGGAGACGGGAAGATCGGTCGCGGCCGCGATGGCNCCGCAATGCGCGAGCGCCTCGTCGCGCGTCACGGCGCCGTCGCGCCGGCCGAGCACGCCCGCTTGCGCGCCGCTGGAGGTCGCCAGCGCCGGGAACCCGAGCGCGGCGAGGGCGCGCGCCGAGCCGGCGTCCCACGCGTTCGCGATCACGAACGCGCGCGGGCCTCGGTGCAGGGCGCGGAGGGTCGCGGCCTTGTCGCTCTGACTGGGCATGGTCTCTCTCCTAGAAAGCCAGCGCGTAGGTCGGACGGCGCGGGTCGGCGCCGGCCGACAGCACACCGGTCTCTGGATCTCGACGCGTGACGACCGCGCCGACCCCACACGCGCCGATCTCGGTCACCGTGTGGCCGAGGGCGCGCAGCTCGGCGCGCGTGCTCTCGGGAATGGCCGCCTCGACGTTGAGCTGGCCGGGCTTGTACACGCGCGGATAGAACGAGTTCACGAGCGTCTGCGTCGCGAAGCGCGGGGCCTCGACGGCCTGCTGCGGGTTCATGCCGAAGACGACCAGATTGAGGACGATCTGGAGGTCGGCCTGCGCCTGATCGTCGCCGCCCGGGCAGCCGACGGTCATCACGGGCGCGCCGTTCTCGCAGATCAGATAGCTCACCAGGGTCGTGCGCGGCCGCTTGCCCGGCGCCAGCGCGTTCGGATGGCCGTCCTCGAGCACGAACATCTCGCTTCGCGTGCTCAGCGTGCAGCCCAGCTCGGGCGCGAACGCGGACTTCCGGAAGACGCCGCCGCTCGGCGTCAACGCGATCATGTTGCCGCGCCCGTCGATCGCCGCGATGTGCGTCGTGCCGTCGGCCACGGCCGGCGCCGGCGCCGGCGTCACCGCCCTCCGCGGGGTGCCGGACAGCGGCGCCGCGGGCATCGCGCGGTCGGGCGCGATCAGCGACGCGCGCTCGGCGAGATACGCGGGCGCCAGGAGCTCGGCGAGCGGCACGGTCGGCACGTCGCCGTAGTACCGCTCGCGATCGGCGAAGGCGAGCTTCAGGCTCTCCGACACCACGTGGACGTAGCGGGCGGAGTTGTGGCCCATGGTCCTCAGATCCAGCGTCGCGAGCATGCCGAGCGCCTGCATCAGCACCGGCCCCTGCGTCCACGCCGCCTGGCCGAGGATCTCCCGGCCCGCGAACGTCGTGCGCAGCGGCGGCTCGACGCGCGCCCGGTAGCCGGCGAGGTCACTCGCGCGCAGCAGGCCGTTGCACTTCTCCGAGAAGGCGCCGATCATCGACGCGACGTCGCCGCGATAGAAGCGCTCGCGCGCGGCGGCGATGCCGGCCAGCGCGATCGCCGCCGGCCTTCGCGTCGGCCTCCACGAGACGCCGGAGCGTGCCGGACAGCGCCGGCTGCACGAACAGCTCACCGACGCGCGGCGCGCGGCCGCCAGGATAGAAGACGCCGGCGCCGCCGGGCGGGTAGAGCGCGAACTGTGCGCGGGTCTCGGGGATCGCGAGCATGCGGTGCATGTACTCGTACATCGGGAAGCCGCGCTCCGCGTACTGCAGCGCGGGGATCAGTACCTCGCTCACCGACTTCGTGCCGTACGTCTCGAGCAGCGTGAGATACGCGTCGACGGCGCCCGGCACCGTGAACGAGAGGTGCGCGTCGGCGCCCGGCCCGGTCGGGATGCGATCGAGGCCGCGCCGGCGAAAGACGTCGATGGTCGCGCGCGCCGGGGCCGTGCCCTGCCCGCTCACCGCGACGCTCTCGCGTCGTCGCGCGTCGTGGACCATCGCCACGCACTCGCCGCACAGCGTATAGGAGGCCGTCGGCTCCACCACGGCGGCGGCGAAACCGGCGGCCGCCGCCGCGTCGAAGGCGTTGCCGCCGGCGAGCAGCATGCGCATCCCCGCCATCGACACGAGCGGATGGCCGGCCGCCACCACGCCGTGCATGCCGGACACGACCGGGCGGGTCGTCGCCCGCTCGGCGGCGTGATGCTCGATCTCGTGGACGCGCGGCAGCTGGTTGGTCATGGGGCCTTTGTATCACACGCAGACCGACGCGGTCGCGCGGTGGCGGGGTGCCCCGGACTGGGAAACGATTTTCTTACGTAGACGGCGGAGGCGGGAGGCCGTAAGGTTATCGCGGTGATGCGCCCAATCGACCTGCCGGATCTCTCCGGCCTCACGCTGATCGTTGCCGAGGACACCGACGACTCGCTCGACGTCCTGTCGACGTTCCTCAGGGCCTGCGGTGCGCGCGTGATGGCGGCGCGAAACGGCCTCGAAGCGCTGGCGCACCTCGAGGCGACGCCGTGGGTCGACGCGATCGTCACCGACCTCGCCATGCCGCACATGGATGGCGTCGAGCTGCTTCGCANGCTCAGAGGTCATGCGCGGGNNNGATCGTTGCCCGCGATCGCCCTCACCGGGTTCTCGGAGCAGTATATGGATACGACGGGCGCGGGCTTCGACGCGGTCCTGATCAAGCCGGTCGACCTCGATAAGCTCTGCGGCACCATCAAGGCGCTGGTGCCGACGTCGCCCGACTCCCACGGCTGAGGATCAGGCGAGCAGTCCGCTGGCGCTCCCCACCGCCGTCTTCTGTCGGTGCTGGTTCTCGCACCACACCTCGACCACGACACGCGTCCCATCCTTCTCGGGGCGCACCTCCTTCACCACGCCGCGAACGGTGAGGCGATCGCCGGCGTAGACCGGCTTGACGAAGGCGACGGACATCGCGCCGCCCTTGATGAAGCCGGCGCCGAGAAGCCGCGTCATCATCTCCGAGACGTATGCCGTCGACATCATCCCCTGCGCCAGCGTGGTCCGGAAGCCTTTCCGGCGCGCCCAGGCTTCGTCGGTGTGAATCGAGCGCGTCCGCACGCCGGAATACGCGTCGATGTGCCGCTGGGTCAGGTCTTTCTCCAGGGGTGGGAGCTCCTGGCCGACGGCGATGTCGTGAGCGATGGCCATGGTCCGTCGCCTAGGCCGGGATCAGCATCTGCGTGAATTGGCCGCGGACGAGCGTCGTGCCGGCGTCGTCCTCGGTGACGAACTCCGTCACCATGTACTGCTTGCCGCGCCGCTCGTACTTGTCGACCACCCGGCCGCGGGAGCGAACGCGCATGCCCGCCCGGATCGGCTCGAGAAATTCGAATTGCATCTTCGCGTGGAGCCCGGCGTGCACGACGTACCGGCTGTGGCGCAAGCGCAAGGCTTGATTGGCAACCAGCGTGGGATGAGCCACCGGGCCGCCGAACGGCGACGGCCCGAAGAACCAGGGGTGATGATCGTCGACCGCGAAGGCGTAGGTGTCGACGTCTTCCGGAGTGACGAGGTGCGCGTCGGAGACGAATTCCTCCCCGACGGTCAGCGCCTCGTACGTCAACGGCTTGAACTCGGTCATGGCTCAGCGGCAATAGTCGCACAGGCCGGCATGAAACACGCCGCCGCCGTTCACACACCTCTCCTCGTCCGTGGGCAGCTGCCCGAGCCGTAGAGGACCGGCGCAGCCGCCCAGCACGCCGCACACCAGCAGGCACGCGAGAACGATCACGGAGCTCATGCTCCCGACTATACTTGCCCCTGCGCGACAGTGCGCGGTGATTCTCCCTTACGTTCGATCTCGGAGGTGCGCGATGAACATCAGCCGACGCGCGTTCGTTCGGACCACGGGACACGCCGCCGCCGGCCTCGCCGGAATCCTGGCCACGGGGCGACCGCCGGCCGGCTGGGCGGCCAGGGAGATCAGCCTGCTGACCGCCGTGAACTACGCGCCCGCGTCGGACGTGAAGCTCGCCGAGCTCGGCAAGCGCTTCACCAAGGCGACCGGCGTGAGCGTGCGCACCGACCACATTCAGAGCGTGCAGATGTCCGCCAAGCTGGCGGCCGAGCTCATGTCGAAAGGTGGTCACGACATCGTGAGTCTCGAGATGCACTACCCGTGGCTCTTTCAGGCGGGGCTCGCCGACGTCTCCGACATCGCGAACGACCTCGCGAGCAAGCACGGCGACTGGTATCCGTTCGCCAAAGAGCACGCGTACGTCAAGGGCCAGTGGCTGGGTGTCCCCTACCTCTACATCTCCTTCCCGGGCAGCCATCGCATCGATCTCTTCGAGAAGGTCGGCGAGAAGGCACCCGATACCTGGGAGGATCTGCTTCGGGCCGGACGGAAGCTGAAGAAGCTCGGTCACCCGGTCGGCTTCGCCATCAGTCAGACGACGGACTCCGTCACCACCCTGTACTCGATCCTCTGGTCCTATGGCGCGAAGGACGTGGCGGCCGACGGCCGCACGATCGCGATCAGGTCGAAGGAGACGGAGGCGGTCATCGACTACGTCCGCGCCCTGTACACGGACGCCATGGAACCGGTCGTGCTCTCGTGGGACAACGCGTCGAACAATCAGTGGCTGAACTCGGGAGCGGGCTCGTGGATCCACAATCCGATCAGCCACTACGTCGTCGCGAAAGAGAAGAAGATGCCCGTCGCCGACCAGACCGGCTTCCACCTGTCGCCGGCGGGGCCGGCCGGACGTCACACCGTCGGCGTGCCGCGAAGCCTCGGCGTCTGGAAGTTCAGCAAGAACGTCGACGCCGCCCGCGAGTTCCTTCGCTGGTTCTTCGAGCCNGCGCAGTATCACGAGTGGATCATGTCGGGCGACAACTACAATCATCCCGTGTGGCGCGACATGGAGAACCATCCGGTATGGAACCTGGACCCGAAGTACAAGCCGCTCAAGGCGCTCGCGCAGTACTCGCACCTCTACGGCTGGCCGGCGCCGCCGGACGAGCGCATCCAGATGATCACGAACAGCTACATCATTCCCAACATGTTCGCGAAGGTCGTCACCAATGCGGCGAGCCCGAAGGACGCGATGCTGTGGGCGGAGACCGAAATCCGACGCGTGCTGCAGACGTAGCCGTCAGG
>JGI25382J37095_10000130_pt1 | contig 14352 bp, 10 predicted proteins | sample GraSoi013_1_40cm_3_FD_37095 | JGI IMG/M metagenome (IMG submission 37095)
AGAGCACCACGCCCACTACTAAGCCTCCCCTAACTTTTCCCGGACAGCTTGCCCAGAGCACTGTCAGGGGATACGCTACGCAAAAACAGGCGACAGCCTACATTCACGGGAAGGCACCGTACGATGTCGAAAGGGTCAGACATGACTTCCCGATTCTCAAACGCATAATCAACAAGAAACCGCTTGCCTATCTTGACAATGCGGCAACGACCCAGAAGCCTCTAGAGGTCATTGAAGAACTGGCCCGTTTTTACAATGAGTACAACGCGAACGTCCACCGCGGAGTCTACAAGATCAGCGAAGAAGCAACCGCCGCCTACGAACAGGCACGAGCCAAAATTGCTCGGCTGATAAACGCAAACAGTCCGAACGAGATCATCTTCGTTCGCGGGACGACAGAGGCGATCAACTTGGTCGCCCAATCCTGGGGCCGGACAAACGTTGGTCTGGGCGACGGAATTATTCTAACCGAGATGGAACACCACAGCAACATTGTTCCATGGCAGCTCCTCGCCAAGCAGAAGGGTGCCCATCTGAAGTATGTGGGGCTGACGGATGATGGCCATCTGATCCACGAGGATTTTCGCCGACACCTGGAATCAGAGGGAGTCAAGCTCGTCGCGATGACGCACGTGTCGAACGTTCTGGGAACCATTAATCCAGTTCGTGAGTACATCCGCGAGGCCCACAAGCAGGGCTGTCGAATCCTTGTCGATGCCGCCCAATCCGTCCCCCACATGCCCGTGGATGTTCAAGACCTCGATTGTGATTTTCTCGCCTTCTCTGGCCATAAGATGTGCGGGCCAACAGGTATCGGAGTTTTGTATGGAAAGAAGGCGATTCTCGAAGAGATGCCTCCTTATCATGGAGGGGGCGAGATGATTCGGGAGGTTCATCTTTACGAGTCGACTTGGAGAGATCCTCCTTACAGGTTTGAGGCTGGGACCACCAACATAGCAGGTGCTATTGGACTGGGAAGGGCGATAGACTATTTGTCGGAGCTAGGACTGAGGAATATTCAAGCCCATGATCAGGAATTGACGGAGTACGCGCATGACACGTTGGGAAAAATCAAGGGGATCAAGATCTATGGTCCCGAGAATCCGAGGACAAAGGCGGGAGTGATAAGTTTCAATTTGGGAGATGTTCATGCTCACGATATGGCGACGCTTCTGGATGAGGACGGAATCGCCGTTCGATCAGGTCATCACTGCGCACAACCACTAATGGAGAGGCTAGGGGTTTCCTCTACAACCCGCGCGAGCGTATACGTCTTCAATAGAGAAGACGAGATTGATCGCTTGGTAGAATCCGTAGCGAGAGCCGGAAGGGTATTCAAGGTATGAGCTCCATCTATTCCGAAATAATTCTCGACTACTACCGCTATCCAAGGAACAAGGGAAGCTTGCCCAATGCTCAGATCCAAGCCCGAGACACGAACCCGCTCTGCGGAGACGTCATCGAGATGCAGCTCGAGCTCGACGAAAAGAATACCGTGAAAGATGTAAAGTTCAATGGGCAAGGATGTGCGATAAGCCAAGCCTCAGCCTCGATGCTTACAGAGCTTGTTAAGGGGAAAACTGTTGATGATGTCCGCAAGATCTCCAAGGACGACGTTCTCTCACTGATCGGCGGACAGCTTACAGCAGTGAGACTGAAGTGTGCGTTGTTATCCCTGAAGGTGTTGAAGACGGGAGTCTACAACTACATCGGTGCCACCGAATCTACCAAGGAAGAATTGTCGAGACTCTAAGTCTGTGAAATAATAATCGGCAATCCGCCTATCCATTGCGATTGCCATCTCCGCTCTCATTCTTCTGCTGTTTCAATTGCTCCTGAATTTTCTTGAAGAAATCCTGGTTCTCGACTTTTTTTGCCTCCGCGTGGATTGCCTCAAGATCCACTTTCAGTACTTTTCTTAGAACTCTTCGCCGCCCGAAAACGAGCCAAGAAACTAGGACCGCAAACCCGCCAAGTAACGCTATTACTAGAACTAGAAGGTAGTTGAACGTTGAACTTTGTTGCCCTGCATTAGGAATACTAACTAGTGTTGAAGTGGATCCTTCTCCTGTGTTTCCGTAGGCATCCGTCGCGTTGACTTGTATCTGCCAGATTCCAGCAGGATCAGTTGAGTTGACCGTGTAGCTTCCTGCCCATCTGCTCCGGCTCTGATCGTAGAACATTTGTAAAGGGCTCCCGATCGGACGCGTGGAATAGTATGTTGTGGCTGTGACTGTTCCGCTTGTGAAGTTATCCCCTCCAGGAGTCACGACCGATACGTAGATCGCCACAATCTCGCCGGTGGTATAGTTGTTGGACGCGGTGACAGCTGAGACTGTCAAGGTGGCCGGCGTAATTGTGAATGGTTTGAAGACGCCTGAGACTGGCCCCTTGTTTCCATGTGTGTCGTCGAATGTGCTAGCCTCGATTGTGGCAACCCAGGGTCCAAACTGGCTGCTCAAGGGAATCTGGTAAGTGCCGTGAAACACGTTCAGACCAGTACTATAGGACATNGCGACATAATGAGAAGTGGAACCATCAGCCTCGATNAGAAGTAGGTTGGCCCCACCAGATTTGATCCGAGAACCGTTTGGATAAGTTGCTGAGAAGCGAAAATCTTCCGTCTGAGACGCCTGCAGTAGGCTCCGACTTAGCGTCAGCGGGCTAATCGTCACGTTCGCCGGCAAAATGGTGAATGACTGCGCATCAAGTGGGCTTTTCGTTGGAGTCCCTGTGAGGGACACTGTCCAATTGCCGAGAGGAATCGATGCGGGAATCGCCCAAACAAAAGAGAAGTTCCCGTTAACGTCAGCTAGCTTGTTTGTAGGGAAATTGGGTGCGGGCCCGCTTTGACTGGAAAACGTGATTGTTACGTTTAGACTTGGTTTGTAGCCTGAGGCTTTGACTGTAACGAGGAGAGTCCGCTGATATGTTGTATTGTCTGTTAGGCCCACTTTGAATTGAATAGTCGTCCCAACGCCCGTCGAACCTACCAGAAGTGGCTGGGTCTGATTGACCCATACCGTGTAGATGCCTACCAAATCGAGATTCGCATTAACGCCAAATCTCGCGGGGTAAGCAGCACTTTCTACGAAAGATGAGCTGTGAGGCGGACTTGTTTGGTTGTTCGCTTGAGAAGTGACCCCGCTTGGGTCTTTCACATGCCAAGTGAACGCATAGGTTGCGAGGGTGTTTGCGTTGGACACGTTCAGAATTAGTAGAACATTTGCCGTGCTACTCTCTTGCAATCGAGAGGTTGACGCCGTAAGAGTGTAGGTTTCGTTTAGCGCGTGAACGGGAGAATTGAACAATGTGACGAACAGAACTACCTCTAGGAGCGAAAGCAGGAAGTATCGTCTCAGCCGCGACAAGATTATCCTCTATCCTATTTTTCGCCTCGTTCCGCTCTGTCCACATCGAACCGTTCAGTGGTTGATGTGAGAATCGGAGCGAATTGACTAAAGGGCCATGTAACCTGAAACTGCGTGGGAGGGTAAGAATGGAAGACAGAAGAGGTCTTGGAATTAGAAAGTTCGATGTATGGCCTTATGCTACTTCGACTAGGATGTCGCCGTTAGCTATCTTTACCTCATGTCTACCTAATGGCTTCTCTGCAGGTGGATTAACGGCCTCTCCAGTCAGCAAATTGAACTGCGACAGGTGGAGTGCACATGTGACGCTGTCCCCGGTGAGAAAACCCATTGAGAGATCGTACTCCTCATGAGTACATGTCCCATCCCACGCGTAGACTGTTCCTTCAAGGTTGACCACGAGGATCCTCTTACCGTCGTGTTCTATTCCCTTCATCGATCCAGGGGGAAGTTCTGAGACGGAACAAACTCTAACAAGAGTTCCCAAGAGACTCACTACCGGTACTTGTAGTGTCTTTCGAAGAGATCTGCGGAGACGTTTTCTTTTTCCGGCTCTTCCTCGAATTCCGGTAGTTGCTCTGGACTTGGAGGAATTTGTCCTCCCCTTCCCAACCACTTTTCTTCAATCAAGTATTGAATCGCGGCTCTGACTGTTCTTAGAGGTATACGCTGAACGGCGGGATGCAAGAATCCAATGATGATCATTCTCTGAGCTTCGCTTTGAGACAAGCCTCTAGACATCAAGTAGAAGATCTGTTCCTCGTCCACCTGACTAACTGACCCTGAATGTGTGGCCTTCACCTCGTTCGTCATAATCTCCAGTCCCGGTATCGCGTCAGCTCTTGCCTTCTTGCTTAGGATCATCGCATGCTCTGCGAGGTATGAGTTCGAATTCTTCGCCCCCTCTTCGATTCGTATCATGCCCTTGAAGATCGTACGCGCAGTGTCTCTCAAGACTCCGCGGGCTAGCACGTGTCCCGTTGTGTTAGTGGACCTGTGGGTAAGATCGGTGACTGCGTCAACCCGCTGAGCCCCTGAACCGAAGACGATTTCGACATCCTCCGCGGCAGCACCGGGCCCGTCTAGGACGCTCTCTACTCTGGAGCGCGTGGTCCCGCCGCCAATGTGGCCGATGGTCCAGTTCATGCGAGAATCCTTCTGGCCAACACATCGTCTGTTGAGTGTTGAATGAACGTCGGCTTCGAAGTTTTGTAGGCTGGCGAAGTTGACCTCTGAATCCTCGCCGAGATAGACCTCAGTCACCTCGCTGCATAGGGCGGACCCCTGTTGGCCGGGGTCAAGTTTTGAGTAGGCTTCCTGAAGAAAGCTCAGTTTGCTGTTTTCTTCGGCAATGATGATGTTGTGAGTGAATGCCGCTTGACGACGGGTCTTGAGTAAGACAATATTTCGGAAGGGGATTTTGATGTTAAGCCCTTTCGGCACATATAGGAATGTGCCCGCTGTGAAGAACGCGTTGTTCAGAGCCGCAAACTTGTCATCATCAGGAGGAATCGCTTTCGTGAAGTGGCTCCGAGCCAGTTCTGGGTTGTTGGCCAGGGCTGCCTGGATGCTTGAAAATATGATCCCTTCTTTCTCTAGGCTCCCGTGGACTTCTGTGCGGACCATCTGAGAGTCGACTTGAAGGGAGAGAGTCGGCTCATCTTTCTCCTTGACGAGATGGGCGATCTCATTGGGTATCGATTTCAGATGAGAGGGCAGACCAGGTTCGAATGAGTCCAGTGTAAGTCCGGATAGGATGTCCACGTACTTCGTGTAGAGGGTAGATTTTTCGAGTGGTAGCTTGTTGAAGTAGTCGAGAGCGGCGAATCTTTCTCTGCTGAGATCTTGTGGTTCGGAGAATGATGCTGAGACTTCGTTTATCATGCTTTCTGTGGGGCTGGCGAGGGACTTGCCCATGGCTGGGTACTCAGTTGATTGCTGGGCCTGTTAGAAGCTTTGGTTTTCTTCGGTGGCTAGCCGACGGCGCCTTCCATTTCCATCTCGATTAGTCGGTTAAACTCGACCGCGTATTCCATGGGTAGTACTCTGGTGAACGGTTCCATGAATCCGGTGACTATCATGCTCAGGGCCTGCGTTTCTGTCAAGCCTCTAGACATGAGGTAGAATAGCTGGTCTTCGTTAATCCTTCCAACGGTCGCTTCGTGAGTTATTGTTGCGTCATCTTCGTTGACCTCCATGTAGGGATATGTTGACGTTTTTGATTGCGCGTCCATCAACAGGGCGTCGCATCGAACGCTGGACTTTACTCCCACGGCTCCCTTGGCCACATGCACTAGTCCCCGGTAGGTAGTGAGTCCTCCGTCTTTGCTGACAGATTTTGCAGTGATCCTGGAGCTTGTGTACGGAGCGAGATGTACGGCCTTTGCGCCGGTGTCCTGGTGTCGGTCCTTGCCGGCAAACGCGACTGAGACTATCTCCGCTTTCGCTCTTGGTCCGACAAGGTATACGGACGGGTACTTCATGGTGAGTTTGCTGCCGACGTTGGCGTCGATCCATTCGACGCTGGCGTCTTCGTATGCGTAGGCTCGCTTGGTGACGAGATTATAGACATCAGAAGACCAGTTCTGGAGAGTTGTATAACGGACCCTAGCTCCTTTCTTCGCGATTATCTCGACGACCGCGGAGTGTAGAGAGTCTGTCGAATATACCGGAGCTGTGCAGCCTTCGATGTACTGAACATCTGCGTAGTCGTCCGCGATGATCAGGGTTCTCTCGAACTGTCCCATGTTTGCCGCGTTGATTCTGAAGTATGCCTGTAGTGGAAGGTCGACTTTGACGCCTTGGGGAATGTAAATGAAGCTACCACCGCTCCAGACAGCGCTGTTGAGCGCGGCCATCTTGTTATCTTCAGGCGGAATGATTGTTCCGAAATATTTCTTGACAATCTCCGGATGGAGCTTGACGGCCGTATCGGTGTCGCAGAAGATCACTCCCTTATCTTCCAGATGTTTCAGGAGACTGTGGTAGACGACTTCAGACTCGTACTGGGCACCGACTCCTGCTAGGAACTTCTTCTCGGCCTCGGGTATTCCGAGCCTATCGAATGTCTTCTTGATCTTCTCAGGGACATCGTCCCAGCTCTTCTCGACCTTGTCGGTGGGTCTAAGGTAGTAGTAGATGTCGTTGAAGTCGATATGGGAGAGGTTTCCACCCCATGTTGGCATGGGTCTCTTGAGGAAATGTTCGTAGGCTCGTAGCCTAAATTTCTTCATCCATTCAGGCTCTTTCTTCATATCAGAAATCTGCTCGACGGTCTGGCGAGAGAGTCCCTTCTCGGACTTGAAGACGAACTTCTCAGGATCTTTGAAGTCGTACTTGGCGTAGTCTAGGTCTAGGATACTCTTGTTAGCCATCGTTTCTTTCTCTCTTTATGACGTATGTTATACTGGACCGCTCGCTATTTACAGGTTCCGTCTCAACCATGACGGACCAGTCGAGAGCCCGTGAAGGTCGGGGAATGCCTGATTACTCTAAAGTCTTGCGTTTCAACAGCTCGCCCAGCCTGACGCGCATATTCAAGAAGGCTGAACAAGCCAGTAAATTCCCCTGAACAAGCGGTCAAAACCGTTGGATTATGCCAACCCTATGAACCACCATAGAGACAGTAATGAAAACGTATGACTCAAGTAACCGCGTGAAATGTCCTTTCTGCGCGCGACTTGACAAGTGTTACGACCCAGTTGGTCACGACCACATCTGCGGCCTCTGTCACATGACATTCGATGTAGAGAGACTAAAATCGACGAATGGTTCTCCCAGTCTGAGAATCGCGATCCAAGCAAGGGTGTAACCGTATCAACAATAGACATTCGGACCGTAGCGTGGCGGTACGAGTCATGGAGAACGCGGTTCGTCTAGTTTTGTCGGGGCCTCTTCTTGATTCGGGGAAGATAGTCAGTCTTGTAATACTTGCACCTGTCGTTCAGTGGACAGTCCGCGCAATGTGGCCCTATAGGTTTGCAGACAAGTTGGCCGAATTTTACGAAGACCTCGTTGAGGGGTAGCCAGTCTTTCCGATTCGCAATTCGAGTTAGCTCCTTTTCGGTCTCCTCAGGCGTCTTCGTCTCAACTACTCCAATCCGGTTGAAGATCCGATGAACATGAGTATCGACGGGAATTGCGGGTGTCTTGAACCCGTAGACAAAGACACAGTTAGCGGTCTTACGCCCGACAGAAGGGAGCTCAAGCAACTCATCCATGCTCTCTGGAACTTTGCCACCATACTTGTCGAGCAAGATCCTAGAGATCTTCTTGACCGTCCGCGCTTTGGTGTTGTAGAAGCCCACAGGCTTGATGAGTCGCACGACAGTCCTCGTATTTGCAGCGGCCAGGCTCTTGACATCGGGGAACCGAGCGAAGAGCCTGGAGGATGCGAGTGCTGTAACAGGATCCTTGGTTCGATGAGATAGCACGGTCGCGATCAGGACCCTGAACGGATCACCATTGGTCGAATCGCTAATCTCCTGCAGAGTTGTGGGATCATCCTTTCGTGCCCTGTCGACCGCTCCCGCGGCCTCACGAATGATCCGGTGAACCGCACCGGATGATTGTAGATCAACTGGCACTTTCATTTTGCTAGCTTGCGAACCGCTTCTAAGTTGCCCTTATCATCGCGCTTCTCATCCTCTGGCGTTTCCAGAATCCAAGGCAGATCCCGGATAGTGTCGTGGTGTAGAATCGCTTTGAACCCCTTTGTCCCTATGTAGCCCATGCCAATATGTTCGTGGCGATCAAGGCCGGACCCTTGTCCGCCGCGGGAATCGTTCAGATGGACCACTTTCAACTTGTCAAACCCGATATCTTTGTCGAAACTTGCTAGAGTCTGGCCTACGCCCTTCTCGGTATGGAGATCCATGCCTGCGGCATAGGCATGACAGTTGTGGGTCACCACGAAGGGAGCAGTGAAGGTTCCATTCTCGGTTGTTAGATTGTGAACCGTCCCTCGGTACCTTTCAGCTTTCACTTCTGTCACAGGCATGTAGAAATTCCTCGCGTCCCTTATGATTCGACGGGGGGCTGCTCCGGGAAATTCATAGTCAAATCCTAGTTTCCGTGCCTCATGGCTCCCCACGTGTACGGTATACCATCCTAGCGATCTTAGAATCCTGCTTCCAATCGAGCTCCGGGTAGGTCCATGCTTAGAGACAGTTCCTCGGACATCAATCTTGGCCAAGAGATGTATCAGCTGGTATGCGACCGTCTTTGAGCTGGTAGTATAGCGTACCCCTCGCCGATCTCTATACCCATCGCCTATCACATAACCGTGAAGGAAAGCTTTGATGCAATTTGGAGGTGATCGCAAGATAAAACTTGGAATTTTCTTCAAGGAGGCCTTAGTCCCAAAGTTGTCCGTGAAGAACCGGGTCAAGATGTTCGAGCCAAGGCAGACTTTCGTCGCAGTTCCGCTGTCATCGATCCAAGTTTTCAGGGAAAACAGTTCTTCAACGAGGTTTTCAACACGCTCTATGAGAGTGGTCTCGTGTCGACCAAAGGCAAAGAACACTTTTCCATTGTCTCCCCTATCACCGTGCCCCATGAAAGTAAAGCCCTCTGCTAAGTAGAGTCCCAATAGTTCAGCAAAGGCGTCCGTGAGTGGCAGAACGGTGGGAAAGCTAAACCGTCGAGTCGCTGCTCCCGTGTATTGACGAAAGTTTACTTGAATTGTGTCACAGGATGCGAGCTTCGGCATGACTACAAAGTACCCTGGCTTAACTTCTTGGGCGTAGACCCACGCAGGTTCACTGACAAGTCTGACCCTCCACGGTTTCGAATCTAAGTATCGCCAACCGTTTGGTCGGAGACATAGAACAGGATGTTCCGAGGTCATTCGGGTCCAGGGCAATCCTTCCGGCTTGATTGAGACGAGGTTCCCTGAATACTGTCGCCGCAACACGCTAACGACACGGTCAAGCCGTCCGTCTGAACCTAGCACGGTCTCAAATGGGGTGACCTCCTCAACCGGTGTCGGCAATTCATTGCTGAAGACCAACGAACCAGGAGGAAGACAAGTATCCAGGCAGACACCCAGTCGTTCCTGCTTTTTCACCCCGTCTATGATCTCTCGGATGTCGGGGAAGTTAGAGCCCATGCTGTTCCTCTGTCCTGCCATGTTTTCCAAGAGTATCCAGGGATCTTTCTTGACGCGTTTTACGGCCATGTTTAGCGCGTCAGTGATTCTTTGCAAGCCAACATCTCTGCCCATTCCTAAGTGGCTGCCAAGATGGCAGACGAGGTAGGGTATTCCGAGGGTTCCGCAGCGGTCTACTTCGGCCAGGAGGGTTGCGGTGGATTTTTCGTATAGCTCATCTTCAGGACTGGACAAGTTGGGAAGGTAGGGCATGTGGTCGACGACGGGTCCTAACTTGGATTCACCGATTTTTTCTTTGAAGCTCTTTACCTCGTCGGGGTCTAGGTCGGCGAATTTCCAGCCGCGAGGGTTTCGCGTGAACACTTGGAATGTATCGCAGCCTTCTTCTTTGGCTCGGTCGATTGCCTGGTCGATGGAACCTGAGATAGAGACGTGTACCCCGACCTTCAAACCCGTGATGTACCAGCTGGAATGCTGGCGGGTCTCAGGGGTACATAGCTTTGGCTCCCGGAAAAACGATTCCCGAAGAATCTAGAGGTTGGAATAGGGGGGTGAAGAAGCGTTGATTTTCTGCTTTCTGGGTTAGAACGCGGGTCTTGTATGCCGGTTCTCGTAGAGGATCTTGCGCTCGTAAACACCCATGAACCAGTAGAGTCCCACGACGAGCACGAGTCCGATGATGAACACTATGTTGTTCGCGTTTGCGCCAAGTCCGTTGTAGACCCATTGTCTCGTGGAGTCGCTGAATTCGAGTGACCAAAGGAGGGTGGCGAATAGAGCTGCGGGCAGGGCCAGCCTGAAAGTCCTCAGCAGGAGAAGCTCATTTTTCGCAGTTGCCATTTTTCTACATCTAGAATGGCTGTTAGGTGGTCAGGGATTTCATAGCCGTTTTGCAGAAACCTAAAGCTCATCTCTCGATGGGGTGCGCTCGGCTGGGCTCCTTTTGGAGCCGAGGAATGTCACGTTCATTGAAATAGTCAATACTGTCTCTCGGAAAAATAGATTGATTAGTGTAAGATTTAGCGGGCGAGTCAAACCGCACGTCGGCAAGCATTGCCAAGACCAGTGCAACATTCCGTCGAGAAAGGTTTGCAAACTTACATATTCCTCGCTACCACCCGGTCCCCCGCGTGGCCGCCGTAGCGTAGCTTGGTAGCGCAGAGGCCTGAAAGGCGTGTCGAAACGCCTTGGCCTGTGGAGTCTCTAGGGCGGGTTCAAAGCACCTCCCGGTAGGTGGGAATATCCCGCCGGCGGCCCTCAAAAATTAACAAGCATTGGAAGCTTTCGATCTAGATTTGATCCCAAACGTTTGTTGATCTCGCCTATCTTTTGGAGTATTGCTTCTCCCGTCACCCGCGGGAACCCAAAACGCGTGGCCATCTTATCAACCATAGCGACTAGATCGCTGGGAGCGATTGGCTTTGAGGCCACAAGTCTTGAGGAATATCTGCAAAGGAACGACAACCGGTCAACGATACTTGTTCGAGGGACACATTCGCCTAGAGCTTCGAAAACCATCATACGCGAAATATGTGACGGGTTCGAAAACCCGATTTCTCTCCCCCAAGTATCGATGTCCTCAGAACGGTTGACTTGTAGAAACTGTTGAAGACTTGGGCTTCGGCCTTCATGAAGGGACAGGGCGGACCGGCAGGATGCGCTAATGCCCAGATCAGCTCGAAGGAAAGTTGCGAGTTGTTCTATTACAAGACTCACTTTCAGTTTTATCTGAATCCGCGGGTATTTGTGGGGATTGCTTCTCCCGGCGTTGTAGAATCCGAGGACGCCGTCGGTTGCGAGAAGTTCTCTTGCAAGAGGTCTCATTAGACGGGCATCGTTACGGAACGCCTCTGGAATTGAGAGGTCTCTTTTCCTCCCATTGGGAAGCCCTAGAGTTTCGTGTTTGAATAGTGCAACGGCTTTGCTCTGATATCTCAGGGAGATCCAGGTCTGTTCAGGGTTGATGTAGAACCCAGGTCGTTGGAGGTCGTAGGCGGCGGAGATTGTCGGCATTACTGTGCCGATGAGGTAAAGTTGATCTTCGAGTGCGTGTCCTGTTACTTCATACTGATAATGGCCGTGGGGTCCTCCTCTCTTGATGGAGAGCCCGCCATCTCCGATATGGATTCCAGTTTCGGCTGCCACATCGGGAGATAGATGGAACCTCGAGGAGGACATCACAGAATCTGATTGTCATTGCCCTTTCAAGGCTTACAGACGGAACTGAAAGTGTTTGTTTGTCTACAGGGCTGAATCTTCCCACAGCCTCCTTAGAAACGGCCTTCCAGAAGAGAACAATCCTGGGGGCGGCCGGCCCCACAATTTAATTGGAAAGGGTTTCCGTGGAGGGCAGGGCGCGGGAAAATCGACCACCCCAGGGGTTCCCTATGAAAAAGAGTACTTAGACAAAAGTTACGAGAAACTCATTCGTACTTTGATTCCTTGTGGTCTGAAGTTTCGTTCGGGTAGGCCTTTCGTCAAAGGCTTTAACCGGGTAGAATATCGGGTTCGGCCGAGTGGGCCGGTAGTTCAGCCTGGTATGCTGACGAGTCAAATGTCAGGCCAAAGAACGTCCGGTTTGCAAGTCAGTTGATGGTCTAGACTCCGGAAGGCCGCGGGTTCAAATCCCGCCCGGTCCACCAATTTCCCGGCTAAACGAGAAGAAGGCGAAGAGGGTTCTTTCAGCTTATGACCGGGGCACCGTAGTTGGCAAACACAATGCCAACGTCTGTTATGCCAATGTAGCCGTCGAGATCAAAGTCAAAATACGGATTCCAGTGTGGCGATCCGGGCGTTGAACCGTATGCCAGCGCAATGCCTCCCGCATCAATGATATTGATCTGCCCTAGCCCGAACACGTCAGGATTGTAGGTGGCGAAACATTGTATCGAGGGAGCGGAGGCCGGGTTTGTAGAGCAGATGATTCCGTCCTTTAGACTACTGGCTACCAGGACAAACCGTAGAGTGTGGCCGGCAGGCACGATCTGATTACTCGATGGGAATGTAACGTTCAGCGAATAATTCTTCGAGAATATCGTCATGCCAGTGGTGCTGTTTGTCGCCGTGACACGAACCGTTCCTACCAGACTTTTCGTACTTGTGTCATTGACGAGGCTGCTTGCAACCTGGAAAGTCACACCGTTGAAGAATAGTGTCTGGTTTTGGGTCTGCGCCACAGTGATGGTCAGAGTTGTTGAGTGAGAGAACAAACCATCCGCTGAAGTAGCCTTGACGGTGGCTTTGTAGGTTCCTATAATGGAGGATGTGAAGCTACATGTGGTTGTCGTTGTTCCGCCAGCGGCGAGATTGGGTGGATTGTTACAACTGATACCAAGATTCGTGCTGGACGCTGTTCCGGTTAGAATGATCGAGCCCGAGTAGCCGTTGGCATTGCTGGCCGGAAGGCTCGAAAGTGTCACAGTGGAGGTGCCAGGTGTACTAGGTGAGAACGTTACGTTATTGCTTGAAACCTTGAAGTCCTGGACTATAACAGGAAAGGTCGCAGTCTTGTAGTACGTACCAACCATGCCCTTCGGCTGGACGGTGTATTGGGCGGACGTTACCGACGAGAAGCTCATGGTGATATTTGCCACCCCGCCCGCCGGGACTTTGACCGTCACAGAAGATGTTCCGTTGTAAGTAATGTTGAGGCCGGCGACGGGTGAAACCACCCGGGTTGACACAGTTACGTTGCCGGTAAAATCTGGGCTGCCGTAGAAAAGTTTCACGCTTCCGATGGACAGTACACGCGAAGCTGTATGGCCTGAAGGGAATGTGACAGGACCTACAGGCTGAATTTGCAGGTAGTAGTCGTTGACGATGAGTTTGAGCGTGATGGGAGCCACTAAGGTCCCGACAACTAAGGTGTTCGGATCGGGGAAGAAAAAGGTGGAGTATTCTCCAAAGATTGTGACGAAGAATACGCCCGTGTAGGGCGGTACCGTGTATACTGAGAGCGTAATTGAGACAGGTTTCGAGGCATTCAATGTGAACGTAGCGGGATTAAGGCAGCAAACGCCGACATCCGGGGAGCTCGTTACCCATGAGAGGTATACCTGGCATAACGATACGAAGCCACAACCCCCGGGTTGGGGCCAACCATTCTGGGGGGTAAAGGTGAGAGTGAAATTTCCATTATCTCTCCCGGGGAAGACAGGTCCAGCGGAGGTCGAAGCCGCCGAGACTGAGACCCAGGGAGGCGGCAAGGCGTTGTTGAAATTGCCTGTCTGAACGGTTTCTGGGTTAGGTTGAATTGTTCCGTTAGTTATCGTAACGCAAGTGCCATCAGACACGCTGGTGTTTGTGCAACCTTTCTGAAAACCAACAGTAATTCCTGAACTAGAACTTGAACTAGTTATGTTGTAGACAGCGTTGAACAGAAGACCGGTAGCGGGTGCTGGGGTTAATGTCTGACTTGTTGCGGCAAGTTCGAGCGTATCAGCCGTATCCGTGGGTGGGCACATTGAGATAATCGGTGGTGGCGCTTTTCCGCCAACGCATTCTAGGACTATTTTTATTGTTGGAGGCAGCACGCTACCAACGAGATCAATACTGGATGGTTGCAGCATAGTATGATCCGCGGACAGCGTTATGTCAAAGCCGCTGAGGGCGCTTGAGTTCTCGATGAAGACTCCAATCTTGATCTGAGTAGGTGAAAGCTGTGTGGTATTCGGGGTTGGCCCTGTGAGAGACGGCGGCCCGTATCGGCATGCCGGGGAATTTACGAGTGGCACGCCCGGATCTTCGATGCACACTACTCCCGTTGTAACGGCGTGAGCGCTAGAAATCTCCGACGGGACAGTTAGCACTGAAGCAAGGATTATGAGAGCTAGTAAAGATCGGCCTGTCTCAGGGAATGGCAAGACAAAACCT